>RCUO01000221.1_pt1 | contig 34283 bp, 12 predicted proteins | sample 2166161 | NCBI WGS metagenome assembly RCUO01 (sample SAMN09932617, study PRJNA488358) | compost metagenome | feature: garden; material: soil; isolation source: compost soil in cyclohexanecarbonitrile-enriched culture | place: Germany: Experimental Botanical Garden Goettingen | collected 2016-01-27
GTGCAACCCGTGAGAATACAACGATTAACCAAACTGAACTTTATGTGAAAAAGAGCGAAAATGTTACGGTTGCCTATAATTTCACAGAGCCCGTTCTGCCGACCTCGCTGGTGGCAGGCAACTCTGACTTTTTCCTCCGTCATCCGTTGTTTGTGAACCCGGCGGGTACAGGACTTCCGGGAGCAGGCCAGCAGCAGTATCTGGAGAACATCACTTACAGCTCCTCAAATCTGAGTACGCTGAATAGTTCGATCGCCTTCTCCTACAGCCCAAATGAATACTCCCAGAGCGGAAACCTTCCGGTGGAGCCGAAGATTGCGGGGACAACCCCGAACAATCCGCCAATGGAACAGACCATGCAGGAGAAATTCACGGCAGCCGGACTTGCGGATGCGGCGGGTAACATGGCAACGATCAGCTTCCCGAATGCCGGCAGCTCAGCGAGCTTGCCTAATGTTCAGGGCAGAACCGTTGACCCGTTCAACTATAAGAGCGGCGGCTACCGGGTCATTGTCGATGCGGTACGGCCGAAGTATACCAAGGTCGGTAACGGCATCCAGCCGGAGATTCTGACCGGGGTAACACTTAATGAAGGCGATATTATTGATTTTACGGTGCAAATGACCGAAGAAGCCGTTGTGAAAAAAGGCTGGACTACGGCTCAGACCTTCCTGCGCTTCAACAACGGCATGAAGGCTTACTACACCGGCGGTTCCAATACAAAGAACTGGACGTTCCGAATGACCGTGCCTGGCGGTACTGCTGTAGAAGCGCCGCTGCTTAAGGTAATTGCGCTTTCCAATGATGCTAAGGGCGATAACACGGACATTAACGTTATACAGGACTATGCAGGCAACCTGCTGTTCCAGCCGGCTAACTATGACGGCGAGCATGTGGACGGCGATACGTCGCTGGTGAACTCCAAGATCGACTGGGCGAACCTGTCCATCGACAATACGCTGCCGATTATCGGCTACCGCTATGAAACCGGCGGGGGCAGCAGCACCACTTATCAGAAAAAAGGAAAAGTAACGATTGATGCCAATGATCCGGCAGTAAAGGTGCCTTCCCTTGATCCGATAGCTGCAGACCGCGGCCTTGACAGACCAAGCCGGGGGATTTACCGCCCTTCGAATATGACCGGCTCGGCTTCACCTTCAGTCGGCCTGGTGTACTACCTGTGGAGCCAGAATCCGGCAGACCCGTTCGCTTCCGTACCGGAAGACAACTATGCCGCGCTTAAACGGTATGCACTATCTGCGAAGCAGCCTTCCGAGGAGCTGTATCCGGACAAGTTCCATGATATTAAGCTCCAGGTTGCCAATAACAAGACGAACCTGCTGGCACCTCCGGCAGAAGCCTTTACTTCCGAGAACAGCGGAGAATGGTACCTGCACACATGGACTGCAGACATGACCTGGGATTCAGCGCGTGAGCTGAAGCAGTATGAGCTGAAGCAGCAATATGTCAGAGAACATGATGAGCAGTACAAGGCATGGCTTGCAGAAGCACCAGGGAATGAAGATGAGAAGATCCTTTATGCTGACAACAAGGCACTGGTTGCTGTAGGACAATACGGGGACACGAATGTATGGAAGCTGGACTACTTCAAGAAGGCTGACTCCAACTGGACGCATAACGTGGGTATCCTGAAGCTGGACAATCAGGTTCCTGTCATTGCTAACGGGACTCCAAGCAACGACAACTCCAACAGTGTTGAGATTACAGCCCTTGTATCTGATCCGCACAGCGGAATCGATACCGTGAAGTATCAGTGGGTTAAGGACGGCAATCAGCCGGCGGATGTGGACTGGAAGCCTGCTAACTACAATGGCACTACAGTAACCCAATCCACTTATGAAGATGTTTTTGAGGACGGCAGCTACTGGCTGTATCTAAAGGCAGCTGACAAAGCCGGCAATGAAACAACGAATGTAGCTTACGACAAGACGGTCACTGTTAATTCACAGGACAGCATGCCGGCTGCCTTCTCGCCGGAAGCCAATGTGAATTATGTGCAGAGCCATGATGTAATGTTCAGCATCGGCGGCATTACACCGGATTTCGTCGGATATGCCATTACCGGCAGCTCCAATCATCCGGCTGGCGACAGCGAATTTACGGCACTTGAGCCGGCAGAAGTGACGGGTAAAAAATCGCTTCTTGAAGCATCACCGTCTCCTTCACCGGAAGCCGTCAACGGCGGTGCAGCAGCAACACCGGCACCGACTCCAGCACCAGTGGAGAGCAGCGGCCCGGAAATCACTCCGGCACCAGCACCTGCAGCAGATCCGGCAATAGAACCGGTGGTCGGTGCAGCGGTCGGACCGGCAGCAATGATGAAGCTGCTGTCTGTCGGTCTCCTGAATGCAGGCAGCTTTAAGCAGGTAGCTGTCAACACACTGGAAGCAACACCTGAGCCGGAAGCTTCAGCAGCACCGGCAGCAACAGCGGCACCGGAAAGTGGTTCTCAAGCTTCTGCTGCACCTTCAGCTGATGCCAAGACGGCAGAAGATGCCGGTCAGGCAGCCATGCTGCTGGCAGCAGAAGAGCCGGAGAAGCTTACTTATCTGGTTCCGGCCGACACAACCAAAAACGGTGTACAGTATGTGCATTTAATTGTGAAGCAAGGCGATAAGGCGTATTACTACTCCAAAGCCTATTATTTTGATAACGAGCCTTCACTGGTAACGTTCAGCAAGAACGGTGTTAACTACCCGCTGCCTAAGCAGACGCTGAATGTTACCGTTTCTGAGCTGTTCAGCAAGACAGGTGCAATTACCAAGTATCAATGGGTCAAAGCGGCTGCTGCAGCACCGGATACGGCTTCAACGGGCTGGACAGACCTTCCGGTCGGCGGAGCTGTTGAAATTACCGGTAAGGATCTGAAGCCGGGTGAAGTGGCTGATTATACCTTGTATGTACTTTCTATTGACGGAGCAGGTAACAGTGTAATCGTGCACACTCCTGAAAGCTTTAAGGTTTCGGCCAGCGGAGACGAGGAAGCCCCTCCGGCAGATGCCGAATCGGCACTCCTGTATCTGTCGGGTGATGCAGAAGACGGCTATACGGCCATTGTGAAGCTGAGCCTTGACACAGAAGACAAAGCCGGCTATGAATATTCGATTTCACCGGATAACGGCAGCAGCTGGGTGAACTGGAAGCCTTACACCAACTTTGTATCGGTTAAGGTTCCGACGGGTAATCCTGCCTTCCTGGAAGTTATGGTGAAATACAGAACACCGGGCGGCAAGATCAGTGACGCAGCCAAGCTGAAGTTACCGGCCCAGATGCCGGAAGATGCTCCGGTTTATGCTCTGGCCAGCATGAACACCACGAGTCCGGTGAATGCGACGATTGGTGCGAACATTGAGGTGGCAGCCCCTGCAGGCGTCAAAGTCATTGTCGGCAAGGTGAATCCGACTGTACCGACACGCACGGGCAACACCTTTAATGTCAAGGAGAACGGCTTCTACAGCTTTGATCTCATTGATCTTAATGATGCTGAGCGTACAGACACCCTGTACATCGTGGTTAAGAATGTGGATGGTACGGCGCCTATGGCTACCGTGGAATATCCGTTCACAGCACTGACGAACAGCAATGTAACGGCACTGCTGGTTGACCCTTCAGAGCCGATTATTATTACGAACAACAACGGCAAGAGCTCATATACCTTTAAGGAAAACGGCTCGTTCACCTTTGAATTCAAGGATGCCGCAGGCAACACAGGCACAGCGGTAGCTACAGTGAACAATATTGACAAAGAAGCACCTAAGGTAAAAATTGTCCGCTCCTATCAATACGGGGCTGACGGCAGCAAGGTGTTCGGCACAATTGAGGATGGCAACGGCAATGTGGTGCTCTCTTCCGGAGTAACGCTTGAAGTGCAAAAGGCGGATAATTCGGCGAAGCAGATCTTTATTACGAGCCAGAACCAGACTGTATCACTGAAAGAGAACGGTGTAGCTTCCTTTACTGTAGCTGACCAGTTCGGTAATACGACAGTTGTCAAAGAGACAGTAACCAATATCCTGAACACAGCACCGGATGCGGACAAAATCACTTATACATTCGTTGATGCTGCAGGCAATGCAGTACCTGACAGCAGGGTTGTTACAATCGGCGGACAACAATACGCACAAGGCAAGGTTAAGGTGACAGTGTCGGGTAAGACGACAGCGCCGAATATGGTGTTCTCGGGACTGAAGCCAATCCGGTCAGGCGCAAGCTACACTAACAAAATCAGCGCGGCTGACGGGACGTTCACTTACTCCAGAGAATTCGAGAGTGCCGGTTCAACCGTAATGACGATCTCCGATCTGCTCGGCAATTCGAGCAAGATTCCGGTTACGGTAAAAGGTCTGGATAACACTGCACCTGAGCTGACATTGAAAAAGAATGCTGTCGGCATCGCCCAGAACAAGCAGAATTTCAACTTTGCCGTTGATCTCGGCGGCTACACCGTCTCCGATAATGTATCGGTGGCAGCGAATGTGAAGGTTGAGGTTGCCGGTCTTGATCTGACCAAGTTGGGACGCCAGCAGGTTACTTATACTGCTACAGACCAGGTTGGCAATAAGACGGTTGCATTGCAGGATGTCATTGTAGTCAAAGACGGCGGGCTGCTTATTTTCGGGGACGATACCCTCATTTCAGCATCCTCCGGAGAATCCGCATTGTTCAGCAGCAATACCATTACCTTCAAAATCAGCGGCTACAACACTATGAAGGTTTCAGGCACTGACAAAGTGAACGAGTGGGGTACGTTTGATCTGATGTATCAGTCAGGGCTCTACCGCGAAGGGCAAATGAAATCTATCGCTACCAAAATCACCTATGATCAGCTGGTAAGCGGACAGTACAAGGTTACTTTCCCGAAAGCCGGCTGGTACACAATTATCGTGAGAACGCAGGAGCGCGACCGTGAGTATGCGACCTTCTTCGTCAGCAGCACGAACTAGAAAGAACTATGAACAGGGGGACTATAGGTGAAGCTGCTTAAAAAAACGTGTGCGATGATGCTCTCCTTTGTGATGGTATTCCTGTCTACATCAGAGAGCCTGCATGCCCTGGCGGATGCGGCTAAGGCAACGAATACAACCACGATTACCAATGACTTCATTAAAGTCACTGTGGATAACGCTACGGGCCGTTATGGTGTCCGTACAGTGGATGGCCAGCCCATACGCAAAAAGGACCAGGATACCAATCTGCTGTTCCAGGGAGATGATCCGGAAACGTCGTTTACGACGTTCCGGATTGATGGAACAGATTATATCTACGGAAACAAATATAAGTTCGACAGCAGTTTTTATTCCGAAACAACTGCACCAAAGGTTGTGGAGAACTCTAACGGAACCAAGCAGCTTGAAATGCTGTGGAAAATCAAAGGCGTAGAGATCAAGCAGATTCTCATGCTCTACACTGACAGCACGGATAAGGTGAATTCTGGAAATATCAATATCCGCTATGAAGTCAATAACAAAAGCGGTGCTGTCGTTGAAGTCGGCAGCCGGATCCTGCTGGATACTATGGTCGGCGCCAATGACGGACCCTTGTTCCAGATCGGCACAGCTTACCAGGCTCCGCTGATGGTTGAAAGAAAACTTACGCATGACCCGCGGGCAGCGGGCATTCCTGAAGAGGACGCAGCCCTTTACAAGCTTCCTTCCTACTGGGTTATGCGTGATAAGCTGGACCTGACCAATCCGCAGGCGACGAATGTTGTCGCCTACGGCTTCAATAATATTGCCGAGCAGAATATCAATATTGTGGATGAGATGATTGTCGGCCACTGGAACGGTCTGGCTAATACAAAATGGGATTACAAGGTGAACCCGAATCTGGACTTCACCCGTGACACCAATGATTACGGAAGCGCCGACTCTGCAGTAGCCTTTTACTGGAATCCGGACAAAATTGCAGCCGGAGGCTTCCAGAGCTTCGAGACAGTATACGGCCTCGGGGAAATCATTGCCCCGGACAAAGTATTCTCTGTCCGTTTTGTAGACCAGATTCAACAGCTGGCTACGCTCGAAGATAACAGTGCTTACCGCGACGAAGGCATTTTTGATATCACCGCTGAGGTGGAAAATCTGGCCGCATTCAATATGGAGCATTCCAAGATTAATGTGAAGCTGGAGCTGGAAAGCGGACTTGATTTCGTCAAGCTTGACAGTAAAGGGGCAGTTGTAAGAGATGCGAACGGCAACGCTGTTATTGAGAATACGCGAAGCCGGACGCTGGAATTCAAGAAATCGGCAACGCCTGAGGAAGCGGAGCAGGGTATTCAGCCGAAGTACAAGCCGGGCGATACGATTGCGGCTTCATTCAAGGTGAAGGCCAAAGGCAGACCTTGGCCGGTAACGCGGGAATATATGCTTACCGCCAGCAGTCCGGAGACCCAGAGTGAAATTGAAGGGATCGCGGATGAGAGCATCAAGGCACAGTATGAATCGAGTAAATCGAATTTCATTCTGCTGCCGCCGGTGGGCGAAGCGACTCCGACCTATGTATACGGAATGTCACCGGATGAGCTGTACAGCACAGACGTGAAGTATATGACAGTCAACCTGTCGAATATCGAAGCCTACAACACCGGTAACGATACGACAGCGGCTAACTTCGATCTGTATCTGAAGGAGACCGTGACCGGAGAACGTTATAAAATCAATGTCCAGGACGCCGTCGTTATGCAGCCAACGGATGACGGAATGTCCGGTGATATGCGTATAACCTACCGCGGCGGGGATTTGGTTGACGAGGCCGGCAATGTAATTGAAGCTGATCTCGGGCCTGAGCTGCCGCTCGGTGAATATCAGGTGGAGATTGACTATAAGGGTGATGCCGGCGGCGATGAGGAAATTGCCTCCATGTATGACATCACTACGGAACAGACCATCCTTGTATCCGACAATGACGAATCGCGTATCCGCGAAGCCGGCATTATGGTCGTGTACAAGCAGCTGGTGGACGTCAGCGGTATCGCGAACGGTTCGTCTGTAAGCGGAGATTTGCTCGACGATCTGAACAGCCTTTTCCCGAATGAGCCGTTTAAAGACGGAGCGTTCCTCTATAATGCAGTAACAGAATACAAGAAGACCAAAGCGGTTATCGGAATGGCCAGTAAGGCCGTTGATCCTGAATTTGAACTGAGTGAATTCATGGATGATGAAGCGCTGGAAGAAACACCGCTTTACAACTATCAATTATTTGATTCTGAAGAAGACCTGGAGGCATTCGAGGCTGAGGCAGAGGAAGAAGAAATTGACCGCGAAGTCGTTGTAGTGATCCGCGGGATGATCAAGCAGGTCGGCTCCAAAGCCGATGAACAGGTTATTGTAGATACAAAGACTGAACCGGCCATTATAAATGATGCTGTAGCCTATACAGGTAAGGATCTGGCGTTTGTCCGCGGTAAGCTGAATATCTTCGGACAGACCCAGTCAGATGACATGCCGTTCCTGGATACCCTCTTTATTAAAGGGGATGGAACGCTGAGCGTTGCCAGCAGCGGCTTTATTTTCCACAAAGGGGAATGGACGCTGGACTTCTTCAACGGCTTCAACAAATCGCTTGGAGATGAAAACTTCAATCTTCCGTCAGCAAGTACGGGAGATGACGATGAGGATGAAGAAGAAGAAGAGAATACGAACCCTGAGGATGATACCCAGAACGGCAGCCTGAAATGGGCCGTCGGCGGCGTAGGCGACAGATTGAATCCGCTGCGCCAGGTTATGATCGAGGATGTATATTTCAACAGACAGTCGCTGTTCGCAGCACCGAGCTTCTCAATTGACGGATTCGGACTTTCTTTTAATGACTTTATGTTAAGAGAAGGCGGGATTTCCTTCGGCGGCTCCCTGTCGATGAAGATTATTAATGCAGAAATCAATAACGTTGTATTTAACGATAAAGGTTTTGTCGGCATTGATGCGGCACTTAAATTCGACTTGGGCGAATCGATCGGTTTGTTCGGACCTAAGAAGGAAGGCGCCAAGAAAAAAGATGACGACAAGCCTAAGAGTCCAAGCGGCGAAATTACAGTAACCCACTTTGTTCAGGATATCGGCGGAGAGCCGGTAGAGAACCAGTATGGACTGGCATTCGATGCCCAGCTTAAGAATATGCTCGAAGTGTCCGTTGAGCTGTCCCTCAAGAAGGTCAGAGACGGCCGTATCCTCCCGGATGTCATTGCCTTCGGAGCAGGACTTCCATCCCCGGGTATTCTGATCACAGGTGCTACGTATCTGACAGGAATTCGCGGCGCGGTCCGTGAGCTTGCGGATACCATTGCGGGCGGAAGCAAGGATGACCCGTTCCCGCTGACTGTATCAGCTGGTGTAAGCCTGAGATTCGGGATGGCTCCGGCGTACTTCTTCGGAGATGTCGATCTTACGGTTAAACGGACCGGACTTAAGGTAGAAGGCAAGATGGACTTCTCTACGATGGCAGAGCCGGAAGATGATGATAAGCTGCCGATGCTGACCAAGGCGCTGCTTGAAGCCCAGTGGGTAACCCCATGGTTCGTGCGCGTTCAGGCTGAGATGGATATCGGCGGTTGGGATATCATTATCGGTAAGGCGGGAATCTTCGTCGGACAGAACCTGGAGAAGAACCGTACAGATTTCGAGGGCTACATCGGCTCCAAAATCCAAATTCCGAACAGTGTGCCGATTGTCGGCGGTATGCCGCTTTCCAGCATGTTCCTCGGAGTCAACAATGATAAGGTATGGGGCAGTATCGGCATTCTGCTGATCTCGCTCGGAATCACATATTACTGGGGCGGCGGGGTTGAATTCGGAACCTCGACAGACCAGCTGCCGGATGGCGTTATTCATCTGGTTGTAGATGACCCTGAGCTCGGACCGCGCCTGATGGTTATCGGACAAGGTGTAGAGACATTAGCAACCTCCGAAGCGGCTGTTCCGGCAGCTGAGCAGGAGAATCAGGAAATTGTATACCGCGAAGTTGCTGAAGGTGTGGATTACGTTGAGAATGGTTCATTGAACGTCAGCGTAGGCGGCATCACGGTTAAAAACAGCGGCAGAGTGCATGAGATTCCAATGGATAATGTAACCGGTAATGCGGTTATCGAAATGGAATATGAGTCTAAGGATCGTCCGGAATTCACGCTGAAGGATGGAAGCGGCAAGGCGTTCCCGGTTAAATTCGATAATACGAATACAGACCCGACGGCTAATGCATTCACCCAGTACATTCCGGCCAGCAGCTCCAAAGACCAGGTCGATGTGCGTAAAGCGTATATTATCGTTCCTGCAGATAAGGTAAATGGCGGCAAATGGACACTGACTGCAGTATCTCCGGTCAAAACCAAGCTGCTTAACGTACCGACTGCACCGCAGCTGAACGATATTGTTCTCGCTAAGGACAACTCGAATGCGAACAAGTTCAACGCTTCCTGGAAAGTAGCCAATGCAGCCGAAGGAGATACAATCAATCTGTATCTGGCTCAGGACGCGGTTTCCAAGAAAACAACGACGCTGGATAATGGAGAACCCGTGCTTGAAGCAGGTGATCCGGGTCTGCTCATTGCCAAGGATATTCCGGTCGGCCAGAACGGCGGCGTCAGCGGCGGAGTAACCAGCGGAAGCACAAGCATTGATGTTACCAATGTAACCCTGATGGGCAATCCGGAGGATATCCGCGGACTGCTGAGACAAGGAAATTACTATCTGCGTGCTGAGCTGAAATCCAGCGCTACCTTCGCTACGAAGACTTCTGTGCAAAAGTTTGAGATTGTCGATCCGTTTGCACCGCAGAACGTAAGCGATCTGAAGGTTGAACCGGCAGGAAACGGACTGTTTGCCCTTTCCTTCAAACCGGGCGCGAAGAAAGCCGGACACAGCGGCTATGAACACAGCTATATTATTGATGCAAAACGGTTGCAGGACGGCGAAATGAAGGATTATGACAATTTCGGCGAAATTCTGTTCACTGAAGAGGAGCTTGCCCCTTACTGGAATGCTTCAACGGGCAAGTATGAAGGTATTCTGATCGGCGGCTGGTCCGCAACCTCAACTACTGATGAGGTGGAGCTCGGCAGTCTTGAAGGAACCGTAATGGACCTGAAGGACGTCAAGTATGTCGGTCTTGAAGTCGGATATGAATACGAAATCGGCGTGTCGGCGGCAACGGTTCCGACTGAAGCGGATGACAAGAACCAGAATTACCATTACGCAGACCGGATTGCTGCTGCGAAGAAGCTGCTTCCTGTACCTGTTAAGCCTAAGCTGAATGTAACAGGTCAAGGTACGGTAGAGAACACTGGCGCTTACATCAATCTGCTTACCAAGCAAACGGAGCAGACACTGACGTTTACTTCGGACCAGAAGAATGTAACCGTAGAAGCGTTCTATGCGGAAGAGTCAATCGGTAAGGTAGCGCTTAGTAATACGGCTAATGGAAGCCAGGGGACGCTGAAGCTGACCAAGTTCCAGACAGACGGACCGTTTGCTGTAGAGCTGCGTGCAACCAATACAGCAACCAAGGATCTTTCCGTAACGATGCTGTACCTGACGGTTGATACTATTGCACCTGTGCTCTACATTGACCAGCCGGCGACCGGAGCAAGAACGGCTAACGACGGTTCAGGCAACAAGATCACTGTTGCAGGTACTACAACAAAAGGAACGCTGCTGAAAGTAGGCAGCACAGTAGTGCCGGTTGCTGAAGACGGCACCTTTAATGCAGGGGTGCCTGTGGCATCGGCTGATCCGACTGTTGCGCTTCAATTCACCGCTACAGACGGTGCCGGTAATGAAAATACGGCGGTTGTGAACATCTCCAATGAAAGCTTTGATGTTCCTTCGGCGCTGATTCTCGAACAGGTTCCTGCTCTGCAGCCTGGAGACAAGAGCATCATTGCCAAGGCCTACCTTAAGGTAGCCGACGGCAAGGACGAGAACGGCAAGCTGAAGTATAAGCAGGTAGAAGTAAGCCAAAGTGACATGAGTAAAATCACCTACTCTGTAGCATCCGGAGATTCGGTTGATGTTGTGACTGTCGTGGATCAGGCAACACAAAAACGCACCACTACTGTTACAGCCCTCGCAACCGGCTCTAGCCTGATTACAGGGGAGTACACAGTAACGGATGGAGTAACCATTCAGGGCTATACGGTTGCTTCGGTTGAAGTGCCTGAGCCTGTGAAGCTGGGAAGCCTGGTTATTTCTGCAGTGCATGCAGGAACGGATACTACTCTTACAAAAATTATTGTCTCCGATTCTGGTGATATGACGGGGCAACAACTGGCTTACAAGATTTTCAGCGATGGAAAAGATGCAGGATTTCCAGAGTTTAAAGCTGATGTGAGTGGGTGGGATATACTTCCAGCAGATGGTGTTCTCTCTGTGAAGCCTAATGACGAAATTGTCGTAGTTAAGCGGACCTCTTTGAACAAGCTGGCAATGGCAGCTGCCCAAGTTACAGCAAATATCTTCTCTGGACTGCCTGGTGGAACAGGTGGTCCTGGAAGTCCCGGAGTTTCGATAATTGCACCGGCTCCTGAAGGTGCGCCTAAAGCAACACTGAACGGCCAGGATGTAGAAGCAACCTGGAACGGCACTACAGCCGTCATTCATCTGACTGACAGCAGCAAAGCTGCAGATGGTACAGGGGATATTACAATCAGCAGCACAGATACAGCTGCAGCAGGCTTTGATATTACGGTTGATCAGAGCGTCGTGCAGCAGGCTGTTACAGCCAAGAAAAATGTGGTAATCCAATTGCCGTTTGGATCACTCGTCCTGACACCGGATCATCTGTCCGGACTTAACGGGCCGCTCCAGATCAGCATCGGAAGCAATACTGCTAATGATAAGACAGCAATGTCCGCAATTGCGTCAACCCAGAACTTCACTGTGCTGGGAGCAGGCGAAGGGGTACATGTTGCCGTCAATCTGCCTTCCGGCAAATGGGCACCTGCCCTTAAGGCCAATGTTACGATCCCATCAGGCATTACTGCCGGTGGTATCACCGCAGTGGTTCTGAAGGATGCCAGCGGAAACTGGACAACGATACCTTGGAAGCTGAACAGCAACAGTACTGCTGTGGATGTACAGCTGACCGGTGAAGGCAGCCTGTTCTTCATCAGTAACAAGAAGGTATTCAAGGATGTGGCTGCAGGCTTCTGGGCTCAGCAGGACATCAACGCCGCCTCGGGTAAATTGTTTGTTCTGGGTAAAGCGGCTGACAGCTTTGCTCCTCAGTCCAAGGTTACCCGTGCAGAGCTGCCGACGATTCTCCTGAGAGTTGCTGGGCTGATGAACAATCCGTTCAGTAAGCAGAATTTCTCGGATGTGACGGCGAACAGCTGGTACAGCCGCAGTGTATCGATCGCGGCTGAGCTGGGTATCGTTACCGGCCAGAACGGCGGCCAATATGCACCGCAGGCTACTCTGTCGCGGATGGAAGCAATGACCATGGTCGGCAGACTGCTGAATGTAATCAGCGCCGGCGGCGAGACACTCAGCGAGGCTGAGGTTACACAGATTCTTGCAGCCTATGCTGACAAGGATTCCATTCCGGCTTGGGCCCGGCAGTCCATTGCACTCAGCATCAAATACGGCATCATCCGCGGTGTGGACGGAAACATCAATCCTGCCGGCGTATTGACCCGAGCTGAAGCTGCTACTATTGCAATCAGACTGGATCAGTATATTACAGACAAACAATAGAACGGCAGGGCCCGCATCAGCTGACAGGCTGATGCGGGTATCCTACTGTACAGCATTTCATACTATTTAAGGTGGTGTCATGATGGCAATAAAGCAAAAATCAATCCTTGGGTTGGCGGTTGCACTGATCGTTCTGACTATCGCAGCGGTTGCAGGTGGCCTGATGGTCAAAGCCGACGGGCAGACCTGGTCGGGTGCAGCGGATACGTCATGGTACAACCCGGTTTATACAACCTTTAAGATTGATACCGAAGCCAAGCTCGCCGGGGTGGCAAAGCTCGTCAATGAAGATGTTGACGCAGACGGCGGCAAGGTAAACGGGCTTAGCGGAAAAATCCTTGAAATAGACCGCGACATGAATCTAGGTGCTTATCTTTGGGTACCGATCGGTAACGGCGAATATCCGTTCCGCGGAACACTGATTTCCAAAGACGGATCTATCCTTACTATTTCTGAAATGAAGCTGCCGTCAGGCTTGTCTTATCAAGGTCTTGTCGGCAATATGATAAACGGTACCGTAGGGGGATTTATATTCTCTGATAACGGCTCAATCAGCGTGACCAGCGTGACCTACGATGTGTATGCAGGGGCTGCAGTCGGTAAAATGGCCGGTTCCAGCATTGTGTACGACATTACGAACAACATCAAGATTGTAACAGACAGTGCACCTTACCACACATATGCCGGCGGGATCGTCGGGATGGGTGAAGGCTCCATTGCCAGCTCGTTCAACAATGCTTCTATCACGGCTAACGGTACAGCCGCTATCGGCGGTATTGCAGGCTATGCGGATGCCGGAGGCTTGAAGCTGAAGAAGGTTTCGAACACCGGTGCTGTGCTTGCTAACGGACAGGGCGGCGACTCCATCTATGCCGGGGGTATCGCGGGCCATACTATAGGCTCCGTAACGATGAATGATGAAGACACGATCATCAGCAACAGTGGTCCGGTTACTGTAAACGGAGGCTCCACTGTATATGCGGGCGGTATTCTCGGGCAAATCGATAATACAGCAGTATTCTCTGATTCGACGAATAACAGCGGTGCTGTCAGCATCAATGCTCCGTCAGCAACCGGCACGTATGCCGGAGGCCTTCTCGGTGCAGTAGGTACTATAACAGTTCCCGATATCAGTATTGTGTTTGTGAATACGGCACCAGTAACCAATAACGGCGGAACGAATGTGCATACAGGCGGGATTACCGGTTATGCAGGCAGCACGGTTACCTGGACCAAAGAGTATAACAATGCTACAAATGTAACGGCTACAGGCTCACAAAATATCTACACAGGCGGATTAATCGGTTACGCCCCGAAGGGGATTATTCTTAACAATCCGGCAGTGAATGCTTACCAGAATACCGCACACATTCAGGCTAGCGGAGGAAGCGTCGTTTACACCGGCGGTATTGCCGGGTATGATGCAGGCGGAAGCATTGCCAACGCCTCCTTTACCGGTGCGATTGATGCCGTAGGCTCGGCAGATGTGTATACCGGCGGTATCGCAGGTTATGCAATCGGCGGAAGCATCCTGTCCTCGCAGGCAGGCAATGCATCCGTTATTCCAACCATTACTTCTGACGGAACAATCGGCGGCATCGCCGGTTATCTGGACGGTACCATTAACAATGCAGCTGTGAAAAACATCCGTCTGAAAGCAACATTAGAGGGCGGTGTAATCGGCGGTATCGCCGGTAATGCACAAGGAACAATCAACGGCGCTTATGCCGGGGATGCCGACAGTGCAGATTACAACAGCCTTATCATTGAGGCAGCGGTGAAGAATCCTGCTGCGGGTGCAGATAATGTTACTGCCGGAGGACTTGTCGGCATTAATGACAAAGCTCTGACTCTGACTAACAGCCAGGCTGCAAGAGTCGGCCTGATCACTGAAAGCGGAAAAAGCGGCTACACCCTGGGAACGGTGGCAGGTAAGCTTAACACCCTTGCGGTGATTGGCAGTGCCGAGTCTCCGGTTGTGGCGAAGGACTTCGTCATCGAAATGAACGCGGATAACGGAATTGTCGGCGGTGCTATCGGTGTCAACCGTACTTCCGCGCTTCATCTGCATTCCGAGCGGATTGAGATTAAGGCTAAGGGTGCATCGGCCCATGCCGGCGGTATTTTCGGAGAGAACCATGGTGCAGCACCCTATGTGCTGGCCGAGAACATCATCCTCAGCTCTGAAGGTTCAGATGCGCTGCTGGGCGGGGTTGCCGGCTTGAATACAGGCTCTCTTACAGATGCAACAGCTAATGCCGTAAGCATCACAGCAGGCGGAACCCGCACAGAAGCCGGCGGTATTGCCGGACGTTCGGAAGGTGCAGATGCGGCTTCAAACCGTGCAAGCATTAATGCTCCGGTATTCCATGCGGGCGAACTGGCTGTTGTTACGGTCAACGGTGCAGACGCCAAAGCAGGCGGACTTGTCGGCAACGCCAAAGCTACAGATATCGTAAATCCTGCTGTTGCAGCAACAGCGCCGGATTATGTCAATATTTCGGTTAAAGGAACAGGGGCTAGAGTCGGAGGTCTGGCCGGTGCACTTGAGAACAGTACACTGAGCGGGGATTCGACCTCGGTTAACCTGGAAAACCTGCTCGTCAACACAACTAAAGACGCTGCGGACGGCTATACAGGCGGACTTGTCGGCTATAACGACAAATCCAGACTGGAGCGACTGGTCGGAAAGACGCTTAACCTGACGATCAACGGTGCTAACGCCAAAACAGCGGGGATTGCTGCCTACAACCTGGGTACAAATTCAGCAGTTATCACTAACAGCTATGTAACAGGACTCAGCTTGAAGGTAAATGCAACAGCGGCCAATTCTACCATCGGTGGAATTGTCGGACTCAACGATGCCCGTACCGGTGATCCGGTGATGAACCCGGGAACGGCAGTGAGCACGATTCAGAACACGCGCACACTGGGCAGCATCGCGGCAACGGCACCTTCCTCCATTCTTGGGGGGATGGTCGGCGAGAACCGCAGCCTGATTGCCAATAACAGCATTACGGATAAAATTTCGGTATCCTCCAAGGGCAATAACGTAACCTTTGGCGGCTTGGCCGGACTCAACACCGAAAAGGGTACGCTGTACTACACCTATTCAAATGCCAATCTTACCATTGAAGGCGCAGGCACTCTGGCCGGAGGTCTGGTAGGAGAGAATACCGGAGCAGTTAAAGGCTCTTATATCGATATCGATTTGAACGGTAAAGCGACCGGTACAGCAGGCCAATCCGTATTCCTTGGCGGACTGATCGGCCGTAACAGTGCTGGTACTGTAGAGCAGTCCTACACCGCCTCCAGAGTTACTGCCGGCGGAGTTTATACGAACGTAGGCGGACTGATCGGCGAGCTTACCGGAGGTACAGTCAAGAACTCTTATGTAGCTAAAAGCGTGGCAGCTACAGGTGATCATTCCTATGCCGGCGGCTTTATCGGCAGAATGAAAGACGGTAAAGTTTCTAATGCCTACTCTGCGGCTGAGGTTTCGGCCACTAACGGCGCATACGCCGGCGGATTTGCCGGACGTTATGACAATGCCAGCAAAGAGCTTTTATACAAAACCTACTATATTAAAGATGAATCGCTCAACATCAACAAGGATCTGCCGGACTTTGCAGAAGGTAACCACCGCTGGTTGAACGTGCACGTACGGCTGACTACCATTCTTTCAGCGACGCTGAAAGACAGAACGGTGTTTCCTGAATTGTCAGGCTGGGATTTCACCGGCGCATGGAAATACGGCTCACTGAATGCAGATTACAAATATCCTGAAGTGAACCGTGAGGCCAATACGGGCGGCGATCTCGGCAATGATGTTAATGCCAATATCAACTGGTACATGAAGGATAAGGACGCTATCGTTTTCCAGATTACTACAGAGGCTGAGCTTGCGGGTCTTGCGTCCATTGTCAACGGCACTATCGCCGGTGTGGACAAATTCAATTTTGCAGGCAGAACAATTACGATCACGAACCCGATTCACATTCAGTCCAAGCAATGGGTTCCGATCGGCGATAAGGAAGAGAATGCTTTTGAGGGCACATTCAACGGCGGTAACCATTTGATTGACGGTCTGACATTGCAGCCGGTCTTCACCTACTCCGGATTGTTCGGAATCATTGGGGAAGCTGGAGCAGTATCTGCCATTAATCTGGAGCCTTTGACTGTCTCGGGTATCCAGTTCACCGGCGCTCTGGCCGGCATTAACCTGGGTACGGTATCCGACGTGAATCTGAAGCTGCTGAATGGTATCAAAATCAGCGGCGGAACGGTTGGAGCTGTAATCGGCAAGAATACAGGTGATGTTTCCGGACTGCACCTGACTCTTGACGGCGGAAGCCGGATCGAGACTGTATACAGCGGCGGAATCGCCGGCGGCATTATCGGTGATAACACGTCTAATCTGACCGCGGCAACCTACTCCGTCAATGCCATCGACGGCAGCATTGGCAGCTCTGCGGATCAGGCTGTAGTCGGGGGTGTAATCGGTGTTCAGTCCGGTGATGTCAGCGGGCTGACAACTGAAGTAACCAGTAAGCTCCGCATTAGTGCTTCTGGAATGAACAGTATAGCGGGCGGTGTTATCGGTACATTTACCGCAGGCACAGCAAGCGGACTGGAAGTAAGCTTTACAGACGGAATAATTGAAGCCGCAGGGCTTGACTCTAGCCTGGGCGGTGTTGCCGGACAAGCGGCAGCAGGTACAGTGCTCAAGGATATTTCAGTTAACGGAACCGGAAACGGTGTACAGCTGTCCGGTAATGGTACGGTTGGTGCAGCGGTTGGTTTTAAGGAAGGCACACTTGGGGGAATGAAGCTCAAATCCCTTGCTTCCGTCAGCAGTACCTTTGATATTGATCATGTGACCGTAGATAAAGTAACAATTGCCTCAGCAGCAGATTCTCTGCAGGCTGTAATCGGCGGTATTGCCGGACGCATAGTGAATGCTGCTGTGAATAACAGCTCATTTGCAGGTACCATTCAAGCTCCTGGTGAATCGGTAATTGCCGGAGGCATCACCGGACAATCCGACAGCTCTATTCTTTACAGTGTCGATGCTGTACCGGTAATTACAGTGACAGCCAAGACAGGTGAAGCAGAAGCAGGCGGTATTGCAGGAGTTATCTCCAGCAGTAACAGGGATGAAGGATTTGATTTCGGTAAGCCGTATCCGTTATACAACGGAATCTATCTTGCCAATGTTCATAAAGGGACTGTAACAGTTGCCGGAACAGGCCATGTGATGGATCTGTATGCAGGCGGTGTGGCCGGTCGTAATAATGACGCTTCGATTTACCGTTCCAACTCAGCAGCAGACCTTAATGTCCGCGGCGGTAAAACAGTAAATCTTGGCGGTATCGTAGGCTACAGCAACGGTATTATTGTGGACGCCTACGCTGCCAACAGCCTGAAGGCTGATGACAGCAGTGTCTATAATGTCGGCGGTATCGTCGGTCAGGGAGCTGACGGCGAGATTCATTACAGTGAAGCAGCAGCACCTGCCGGACAGGCAATTACGGTAGGAACTGCCCTGACGCTGGATAACTCGCTGCCTGCTACCCGTACAGGCGGAATTGTGGGTATGGGTGATCATATTGTGATTACTTACTCCCATGCGGACATTCCGGTAAATATCAATGATACCAATAAAGACAACACCATTTACGCAGGCGGCTTCGCCGGTCTGCTCGGTGATACCGATGTGCGCGAAGGACAGATTTCGCACTCCTATGCCACAGGCGCGCTGAATGTCAGCGGAAGACTGGGTTCTTATGTCGGCGGCTTCGCCGGTTCAGTTGACCACTACAGCATCAGCAGTTCCTATGCATCCGGTGATGTGGCGAACACAGCACTTGATACACGCACAGGCGGTTTTGCGGCAGCTGTAGAAAGAAACGCCGGTATCAGCAGCTCATACGCGCTGCAGGCGAAGCTTTCCACGACAGGAATTAAATCGGCAACCCGTTCCTTCACAGGCGGCTTTGCCGGATACAATGACGGTACCCTTAGCAATGTTTACGCAAACGTACCGGCCATTACAGCCAGCGCACCGGGAGCTGATTTCCAGCAGGGCGCACTGGTCGGCTACAATTTCCGTGACGGCAAAGTTAATGGTTCCAGCTATGTAGGCACTCTTCCGGCAGTAGGCAAAAATGCCGGCGCTGCAGTAAATGCTGCTGAACTGGCACCGGCATCAGCACTTGATCCGCTTGCATCCGGAGCCTGGAACATGGATCATGATACTTCGTTCATGGATAATGCCGCAGAGGGTGTAATTTCACTGAACTCTGCAGAGCAATTAACCGGAGCAGTCCTGCTCTATAATGAGACCGGGTTAGATTATTATGTTCTTTACAACAGAACGGCTACCGAAAAACCGGTATACCATACCCTCAATCTCGCTGCCGACGTTGATCTGGAAGGCAAGCCATGGGTTCCGTTCCATAGCTTCGAAGGAATATTCGATGGTCAAGGCAATAAGGTATCCGGTCTTGTATTGGACTCCGCAGAGCAATCCTATATTGGATTTGTAACCGAGAATCTCGGCACCATTACTAATGTTAGCTTTGACGGTGTTAAGGCTTCAGGTAAAAATGTTGGAGCTGCTGCCGGAATAAACCGCAGCAACGGAACAATTTCAGGTGTTACCATCAGCGGTACACTGCAGGGGACTGAAGCTGCAGGCAGTGCAGCAGCCGTTAACGAAGGAACAATCAGCAAGGTTAACGCTGTAAACCTGACGCTGTCCGGTGCCGGACGTATCGGCGGAATTACAGGTGTGAACGCTGGTTCAATCACGGCTTCCAGCTCCGGTGCAAGCATTAACGGGACTGGACAGGCGGCTGGAGGCATCACAGGCCAGAACGCACCGGCAGGTATGATCATTGATTCCATGTCATATGCAGATGTTAACGCAGCTGCAGCTGAAGCAGTTGCCGGCGGTATCGCCGGATACAACAGCGGCAGCATCAGTAACAGTTATTCTGCAGGAAGAATTTCTGCAGACGGTACTCAGAAGGCATGGAGCGGCGGTATTGCCGGATATGCTGCAGATGGAGAAATTGCGGCTTCCCTGAATACCGGCGAGATAAGAGCAGCTGTGAACGGTGTGCTTACACCTGATGCTGCATTCTTCGGCGGTATTGCCGGACAGAAGGCGGACGAAGCCACTATCAGCGGCTCTGTGTTTAACACACAGATGCTTAAGGTGAATATTGCTTACTTTGATGCTGAAGGCAGAGCAGTAACAGGCCCTTCTAATGTATCCGGGCTCAAAGCGGCCGAGCTGGTTAACGGGACACTTCCTGCCGGCCTTACAGCTGGATCTTGGACAGCGCATAACGGTTACTATCCAGGACTTACAGCTTTTGAAGGGACGAAGGAAGGAATGCTCAGCACAGCTGCAGTTGTTCTGAGTCCGCAGGATCTGATCAACCGGGTAGCATCCGGCTTTGCGCTGAAAGGTGCAGAAGGGGTTAACTGGAGTGCAGATCCGGCAGCAGTTGTTCTGAACGGAACGACTGGAACACTGAGAGACGGAGCCGGAACCGGAACTAAACTCACGGTGTCCGCTCAAGGGCTGAGCAGAAGCGTAATGATAAACGAGCCGGCAGTGAAATATCCGGCAACAGCAGCGGCACCTGAGCTGCGCTCAGATGCCAAGGACAAGATCATTACAACGGAGACTTCGGTTGTTCTTGGAACAGATGAGCCGGGCGGCAGCATCTATTACACTTTGGATGGCAGCACGCCTAATGAAACATCCTTGCTGTACACTGCACCGATTGTGCTGAAGACAGCCACAACAGTTAAGGCTGTTACAATTGTTACAGGCAAAGAGTATAGTAAGGTATGGACAGAAACATGGACGCTTCCTAGCGGTGGAAGCGGCGGAGGCGGAGGCGGGTTCTTCGTGCCTCCTGTCAAAGAGCCAGCCATCACAGCAGTCACCAGCAACGCAAGCATCAACAGTGACAGCGAGGCACCTGTTAAAGTTGCCAGAAACAGCAAGCTGAAGCTGACTGCTCCTGAAGGGCAGGTCATCTACTACACGCTGGACGGCAGCACACCGACGGTGAACAGCACGAAATACACCAGTGAGCTTCTGATTACCGGAAACATGACCATCAAAATGATTACCGATCAGGATGATACGGTCATCACTATCGAGTATGCGGTTGAGAACGCCAAGTACAATCTGAAGAGCACTGCGAATGAGGTTAAGTACATGACCGGTTACACGGACGGTACGTTCAAACCAAGCGCAGCGATTACAAGATATGAACTGATCGCAGCCCTTGCCCCGCTGCTTGATATGGAGAATGTAAATGTAGGCAATCTCTTTACAGATGTGACAGCAGAGTATGACAAGCTGACTGGATTCTTTGCTTCAGCAGGCATTATCCAGGGTTACCCTGACGGCGGGTTCGGCGGTACCAAAGGCTTGACCAGAGCCGAGTTCGCGAAGATCATGACCACTGTGCTGAATCTGGATGTTACAAATGCCGGATTGACGAAGCAGTCCGATCTGAAGGGCCACTGGTCAGAGCAGTATGTGAATGCTTTGTCCAAGGCCGGGTATGTACAAGGATTCCCTGACGGTACCTTCAAACCGAATGCTTCGATTACACGTGCAGAAGCTGTAGTTATGATCAACCGGATTGTCGGCACCAAAAAGCTGACGGTAACGGCTGTGAAGTATAACGATCTGCCGGCATCGCACTGGGCGTTCAAAGATATCATGTCAGCAGTGCAATAAACGAAAAAGGAATGAGTAGCGGATGAAAAAACAGCTGGCTTATCTGTGCATCATAGTATCCCTGCTGTCCGCAGCCCTCTTCTACAACGGCACAACCAGTGCCGATACGCAGGTAGTCAACAATGCCGAACAGACCTATCAGCTTGCTGAAGAAGCGATGTTCTACCTTCGGGTGCTGAAAAGTGACGGGACGGCAAGTGCCACGGGTACAGGAGTAATCCTGTCCCCCGGCGGCACGGCGGTAACCGCGTACCATGTTGTAAAAGGTGCTGACCGGATGGAAGGTGTAATGGCAGACGGGACTGTGATCAGTCCGATCAAAGTTACGAAATACGATGAGCTGAAGGATGTAGCAGTGCTTGAGCTGCCTTCGCCCGCCGCGATGAAGATGAAGAACAATGTCTATTCTTATCTTCAGGTGCGCAAAGATGCGGTAGAGCATGGCGAGGCTGTATTCGCACTGGGGTATCCTTTAAAGAATACGAATATTATCACCGAAGGCATCGTCAACACGCCAGCAGCAGAGATTAACGGCCGCAGCAGAATTCTGACCTCGGCACAGGTAGCAAGCGGAATGTCCGGGGGGCCACTGATGGATGCGCACGGCCAGCTGGCCGGAGTGATCTCAGGCTCTTTGCGGACGATGAACAATATTCATCTGATCGTTAACAATGATGATGTCCGCAGCCTGCTGCCGCCGGTACTGAAATAAGGTGCCTGCCAGGGCAGAAGGATAAACGGGTCTTATTACAAATGATGGCTGTCCCAAGGCGTCTGATTTTAGGCGTGCAGGACAGCTTTTTTTTAAAAAATAACTTCCTGAAGAAAGGCGGGAGAGGCATGATTAGAGCGTTTTTGCTGGATGTGAATCAGAAGGATCTCTACAAGCTGGATGCGATGCTGCACAGGTCAGGAAAAGTCGCTGTGATCGGAAAGTCTTCTCATCCGCAGAGTGCTCTGGAGCAGATGACCCTGCTTCAGCCGGATGTGCTGTTTCTGGATCTTCAGCTTCAGGGCCTGCAGGGAGTTCTTGTCGCCGAACAAATCAAGCAGCTGCTGCCGGCGATCCAGATTGTAGTCACCACGGAGAGTAAACAGCATGCGTTATGGGCGTTTGACCAGGCGATTGTTGATTATCTGTTAAAGCCGTTTGAAGAGGACAGGCTGGTTCAGTCTCTGGAACGGCTGCGTAAAGGCAGCTGATTGCAGTAAAGGATGCCGGAAGGACTCCCCCTGTGATACAATATTCTGAAAAGCCAAAGAACAGGGGATGGAAGGAATGTATGACTTTGAACACATAATTGACCGCCGCAATACCCGCTCCTACAAATGGGATCAGAGTGAAAAGCTGTTTGGCAACAAGGATGTTCTGCCGCTGTGGGTGGCGGATATGGATTTTGAGAGCCCGCCGGCGGTGAAGGAAGCAATTCTGCGCCGGGTGGAAGCCGGTGTCTATGGCTACAGCGTAGCTAGCGAATCTTACAAACAAGCGATTGTTAACTGGTTCGGACGGCGTCATGATTGGGAGATTCAGCCGGAGTGGATCACGGATTCACCAGGAATTGTGACTTCGCTCAGCCTTTCGGTGGAGCTGCTAACCAAGCCGGGGGATCAAGTAATTCTGCAATCGCCGGTCTATTATCCCTTCTATGATGTCATTAACATGAATGACCGCATAGTAGCCAAGAACCCGCTGATCTTAAGCGGCGGACGCTATGAAATGGATTATGCCCAGCTCGAGGAGCTGATGCAGGGCGGCGCCAAGCTGCTGCTGCTGTGCAATCCGCATAACCCGGGCGGAATCGTGTGGAAGCGTGAGGAGCTGCTGCGTCTGGGCGAGCTGTGCCTGCGTTACGGTGTCACCGTCATCTCGGATGAGATTCATTGCGACATGATTATGCCTGGACATCAGCATATCCCGTTTGCCTCCTTGTCTGAGGAGCTTGCAGATATTACGGTAACCACACTGGCAGCAACCAAAACCTTTAACCTGCCGGGCCTGCAGACCTCGTATATTGTAGCCAAAAATCCGCAGCTGCGCCGCCAATTTGAGCGCAAGCTGAAGACGCTTAGCCTGCATATGTCGCATTATTTTGCCCAGGAGGCGGTAGAGGCGGCTTATAATGAAGGGGAGACCTGGCTGGACGAGCTGGTCCTGCACATTGCCGGTAATGCTGATTATGCGATCAGCTATCTCGGAGAGCATCTGCCTGCGGTTAAGGTTATGCGTCCGGAAGCTACCTATCTGCTGTGGCTGGACTGCTCTGCTTTCGGGCTTGATGCAGCCGGACTTAAGAAGCTGATGTACCAGGAGGCGGAGGTAGCGTTTAATGAAGGCTCCGTTTTTGGTACAGAAGGCAAAGGCCATCTGCGGATCAATCTGGCTTGTCCGCGTTCAATCCTTGCTGAGGCACTGGAGCGGTTCAGCCGGGCGGCTGCACCTTATCTTACAGCAGCCCAATAACCTATCGTTATAACACATTACAAGTAAGCTTGCTGCAGCTCCCTGTGAACATACTGTTCATAGGGAGCGCGGCAGGCTTTTTGCTTGACTATGCGGAATACAGAGATGAATGGAGAGAAACTGTACATGAGCACAACCCGAATGATTATTGACTGCGACACCGGCATTGATGATGCACTTGCAATACTATATGCACTCCATACTCCGGGTGTAATAATTGAAGGGATTACTATGGGCTTCGGCAATACCAGTGTTGAGCAGGCGGCAGAGAATACGCTCAGGCTGCTGGATCTGGCTAAGCCGGATTATGAAATTCCTGTTGCCATTGGTGCTTCCAAGGCGCTGGCCCGGGAGCTTGGCGGCTTCTCACCCCATGTGCACGGAGAGAACGGGATTGGCGACGTTCAGCTCCCTCCGTCTTCCCGGCAGCCGGTTAAAGAGACAGCCGCAGAATTTATCGTGAGGCTGGCTAATGAGAGTCCCGGAGAAATTGTGCTGGTGACGCTTGGACGGCTGACCAATCTGGCGATGGCGCTTGAACTGGACCCAGGACTGACAGGCAAGCTGAAAAAGGTGGCCGTGATGGGCGGTACCATTTTCAAGCCGGGGAATGTGACACCGGTAGCCGAAGCCAATCTATGGGGAGATCCGCTGGCTGCTGACCGGGTGTTTACCTCAGGCCTGCCCGTGCTGATGGTGGGTCTGGATGTGACGCTGGAGACACTGATTACTGCAGAGCATATGGAGCTGCTGAAACGGTGCGGCAAGGAAGAGAACCGGGCGGTGATTGACTTTATGGACCGTTCCCTGCAGCATTATTTCAACTTTTACCGGGAGGCGAACTACATCATTGACGCAGCGCCGCTGCATGATCCGCTGGCACTGATGGCTGCGCTGCAGCCGGATCTGCTGACCTGCCGGAGGATGAAGGTCCGTGTTGAGCATCAGGGGGAGCATACCTGCGGGATGGTCGTAGCCGATCTGCGGGCGCAGCCCAAGGTAGGGGAGTTCATTGAGGTGGCTGTTGGAGTGGATGCCCGGCGTGCGGTCGGTGTCTTTTTAAGTGCGTTTATGTAAGCTTTCCCGGCTGCAGGGTTCTGAAGAAATGTCAGGGACGGCATTCAAAAGTGACAATCTATTAATTTGCTAAATTGTGCTAGTTTGGTAAAATGATAGGGTCGTGATTGTCCGGCATTCAGAATCTAGCAGATTGGAGAATAGAATATATGAAAAGACTCAGCAAGTTGATATTATGCGCTGCGATAACTATGAGCGGCTTTACTGCTCTTCCTGTACAGCCGGCAGAAGCTGCCGCAGCAGGCAGCGTAACCATTATGCTGGACGGTTATCCGCTGCCCTTTCCGGTGTCACCGGCCGTAATGAGCGGAACAACAATGGTACCGTTCCGGGCCATTTCCGAAGCACTCGGCATTAAGGTGGAGTGGAACCAGACAGCCAAGAAAATTACAGCTACCAGCACCGGAGCCTCAGGCGCCAAGGTGGTCACTCTCACTTTAGGCAGTACAACGGCAACAGTAGACGGTGCAGCAGTTAAGCTGGCTGTAGCACCGCAGAATATCCGCGGTACGACGATGATTCCGCTCAGCTTCTTCGGCCAGCAGTTCGGGGCAGGGGTAAGCTGGAATCAGGCGACGAAAACCGTGTCCATTACTTCACCCCAAAGAGACCTGTACACACTTGGCTTCTACGCCCAGAAATCTTACGGCGAAGTGTCGCTGATTCCCAGCTTCGATGCTGTTCATTTCGGCTGGAGCCGGCTTGACCGCAGCGGCCAGTTTACGACAAGCAGTACCGATTTCTGGTGGCCGAAGGCTGACGGTGATGTGACGCCGGAGTCGATTGTCCAGAACGCCGCAGCCGGAGGCACGGCCCCTTATCTGATGGTCTATTCGGGAGATAAGGAGCTTGAGCTGACCAAGAACCTGGAGGACCTGGCATTGCAGCAGCAGACCATCTCGAGCATCGTTTCGCTGGCAACGGAGAAGGGCTTCCAGGGCATCGGGCTTGATCTGGAGGGACTGGGGTTGACCGGTGACAAGCAGCTGGTGCAGAGCCAGTTCAATACGTTCGTGAAGAACCTGGCGGCGGTGGCCCGTCCGGCAGGACTCAAGCTGACAGTCATTCTGCCGCCGCTGAACGGCTCCTATAAGGGCTATGACTATAAGACGCTAGCTTCACTGGCTGATGATCTGGTCATAATGGCGTATGCCTATGAAGATGAATCCAGACCGGAGCCGCTGGCTATGGTTGATCAGGGAATCCGCCAGGCGCTGGAGCAGGTCAGCAGGGACAAGCTGATCCTCGGCATCTCGGTATACAGTGAGAATGAGACTTCTGTTAATGCAAAGATCGGCCTGGCGAAGCGTTACGGGCTGAAGGGCATCGCCATCTGGCGTCTGGGCCTGATCGGCCAGCCGGTATGGAACGAGATGAGTAAATCCGTGGAATTATAATGTTATTAATATTGAAGAGGCTGCTGCGAGCAGTCTCTTTTTTGCATTCTCGCGACAGATGGAACAAGCTCAACACAACAAATGTCACATTAACCTGGGCGCGAAACCTTTATAATTTTTAAGGTTGACCCTTGGGCTGACTACTTTACTTACAGGAGGACATTTGAGCATGAGCATAAAATATAAAGCACTGGAGCTTGATAAGCCGCTGACGTATGAGCTGGAGGGGCTTGAAGTAGGCGTTACCTCGAACTGCAATTTCCGCTGCGATTACTGCTGCGCCTATAATAGAAATGACGGGGAGGCCATCAACGGCAAGGAGGTTATCCGCATTCTGGAAGAGCTTCCGGGGCTGAAGCGGGTCCGTCTCTCCGGCGGTGAGGTTACGCTGAAGTTCCAAGATTGTGTGGAGATTGTGTCCTACTGCTCATCCCGCGGCATCCAGACCCAGCTGAATTCCAACGGCAGTCTGCTGAATGCGGAGCGGATCGAACAGCTGGTGAAGGCCGGCCTGACCACGATACATATTTCATTTAACTTTACGACGGCTGAGGGCTTCTCGAAATATTACAACATTCACCCGACAGTCTACGAAAAAATCAGAGAGAACATCACCATGTTCGCCAAAACAGAGGTGAACGTTGTGCTGGAAACGCTGCTGTTCGACCAGACGCAGGATAACATGCAGGAGATCAGCGACCATGTATATTCCATGGGAGTACGGACCCACGAAATCCAGAACAGCATCATTATGGGCCACACCGGCTGGAAGGCAATTGCGGCACAGGAGAACCTGAAGAATGCCGTTAAGCAGCTGATTGATAACCGGAAAGAGGACACCACGCTGTACTTTACCTGTATGGACCGGTTCATGGACAGACTGGGCTTTGCAGAGCAGCCGGGCGTCTACTTCCCGCACTGTATTGAAGGCAAGAAGCAGCTGCATCTGCACGGCAACGGCGATATTCTGATTTCCGAGCTGTGTCATCCGGTCATTATCGGCAACATTTATAAAGGCACCTCACTTACTGAAATCTACAGCAATATGCCGAAGCCGCTGGAGCGGTACCTGGAAAAGCTGCCTTGTCCGGCGCTGGACGCACTTTTCCCGGCAGAGGGGTAAGACTGCGTGCTCCGGATATGGGGCTATAGCCTGATTTAATTTGGACTGCGGCCCTTTTGCCGTGGTCCTTTTCTATTTCCCATGCCAAATAACCCTATGATTCGACAAAGTGTGATATTTTTCGCTGAAATTCTTCATGTCATCTTCACTATCCACCGGTACAATCCGATATAAATTGTAATAAATGTTACAAAAATTAGGCTTTTTTAAGAAGATGGATAAGATGAGGGCGGAAGGGTGCTTATTAAATGAAAATTCGGATGAAGCTATCGGTTATGATGATCGTCGTTACACTGATTTCTACAGCAATGATGGGGGTTTTCACGTATAACAAATCCACCGGCACTATAATGGACCTCACCGAATCCGCGATGGCACAGGTTAACACCAACAAAGCACAGACAATTGAGGCAATGATCGACAAAGAAAAGCGGAGCATGCAGCAGGCGGCCGGCGAATCGGAAATTATTGAGCTGCTGGCGAGGGAGGCGGCCGGTGATTTAAGCGCCGGTGATGAGCTGCAGGCTGAGGTTAATACACGGCTGCAGAAACAGGTCAAGGATGCCGGTAACCTCGAGCACATGTTTGTAGTTAATATGCAGGGCATCGCGGTTGCTGACAGTGACACTGCTCTGGTGGGCACAGATTTCAGCGAACGCAATTACACGATTAATGTGATCAAGACCAAGGCGGCTGTGATCAGCGAAACGCTGAAGTCCAAATCGACAGGGGCTTATGTGCTGGCTTTTGCCCATCCGGTAATGAATGACGGTGAAATGATCGGGTTCGTCGCCTCGGCCGTCAATGCGAACAGCATCATTAAATATCTGGCAGACGCCAAAGTAGCCAATGCCCCTTCCTCCTACGCTTATCTGGTGGATGAGACCGGGAATATGCTGTACCATCCTGATGAAACCAAAATCGGCTTGCCTGTCGAGAATGAGCAGATCAAAGGCGTGGTGGAGCAGGTGAAGACCGGGGCTGAGGTTCCTGACGGCGATGTGGAGTATCTTTTTAATGGAGTGAAAAAAAAGGCGGCATTTACTGTAATGCCGGTTACCAAATGGACGCTTGTGCTGACCGGTGATATCGATGAAATTATGAAGCCTGTCGACACTATGACAACCTTTATTATTCTGCTCGGTCTGGGCAGCCTGCTGCTGACGCTCTTGATCGGCATTATTGTGGCAACCCGGATTTCTTCACCGATCATCAAGCTGACGGAGCTGATTAACCGGACGGCCGAGCTGGATCTGAAATATGATAAGCAATATGAGCATCTGGTGCGAAATAAGGACGAAACCGGTACAATTGCCAAAGCCATGTTCCACACACGTGCGGTTCTGCGCGATATGGCCGGAAGTCTGGTGAACATTTCTACCAAAGTACTGGATAATGCGGTGACTCTTGAAAAGCTTTCGGTTGACGTGCGCGAGAATGCGCATGACAACTCGGCTACAACCGAGCAGCTATCCGCAGGTATGGAGGAGACTGCGGCTTCCACCCAGGAGATGACGGCAGCGATCCATGAGGTACAGACCAATGTCCAGCTGATCTCCGGCCGGGTAAGAGAAGGGGCGGAAGTGTCCGGCCACATTACAGAGCGTGCGCTTGCCCTGCAGCATGATGCCCTGGAATCGACGGACAGAGCCAAGCGGATCTATGAGGAGGTGCGCTCTGAAATGGAACAGGCGATTGAACAGTCCGGCGCCATCAATGAGATCAACGTGCTTGCGGATACTATTCTTTCGATTACAAGCCAGACCAATCTGCTGGCGCTCAATGCGGCGATTGAAGCCGCGCGTGCGGGTGAGGCAGGCCGGGGCTTTGCGGTTGTAGCCGGTGAAATCCGCAAGCTGGCCGAGAAATCCTCGGAGACCGCGTCAGGCATTCACGATGTAGTCAAAAATGTCTACACCTCCGTCGGGCTGATGAAGGAGCATTCGGAAGCCGTGCTGGACTTCATTGACCGGAACGTGCTTGCCGACTATGAGCGTCTGAATGAAGTCAGCCAGCAGTATAACGAGGATGCTTCCACGATAAACGGGCTAATGGGGCAATTTGCCGAGGCTGCCGATCATCTGAATGAGACTGTAGGCAGTATTGCCATTGCTGTGAACGAAGTGGCTGCTACTGTTAATGAGGGGGCAATCGGAGTACAGGATATTGCTGTAAAAACTGCCGACATTGTTGAGAAAACCTTCCATGAGGCAGCAATGGCGGATGAGAATACCCAAAGCGCGAAGGAGCTTCAGATTCTGGTCGACAAATTCAAAATTTAACCGTAAAACAATTAGCGGTTCCTGCTTGCAGGGACCGCTTCTTTGCATGCTTTCCCGGGGGATTATTCCGGGTACACCATAAATTTGGCTCTGCAGCGGTTCTTCCTGGTATTTTAGTCCATAATTATAGTAAGAATATTATATGATGTCAGGTTTACCGTTAATTGCACATTGAAAGGGGGAACAGCATGGTAGAAATCTCACTTAAAGAGGAGCGGCTGCCGGGAAGCATACAAGTGCAGCAGCTTCAGGAGAGCTTTTTGCTGGAATTGATCCGGGAGGATTGGCTGAGCACCGAGCAGGCCAGAACCCGGCTGCGCCAGCTCAAGCTCTCTCAGCTGGCTGCTGAGGGTCTAAGGCTGCGCTTTGCCGCAGCTGAGCTGAAGCTGCCGCCGGAGGAGCTGTCTCCCGCTTCCAGACGCAGACAGCATGCAGCGGGGATGAACTTCCAGCTTGCCTGCCGGGAGACGGCAGCAGGCTGGAAGCATATCTATCCGTTTGCCAGTGATGCTAATCCCCTGCAGCTTTTTTTTCTGATTCCTGCCAAGGAGGGGCCAGAGCATGCGGACCGTGCCGGAAGATTTATGGAGGAGCTGGGGCAGAGGCTCAGCACCTGCCTGGAATATGAATGCACGATTACAGCAGGCGTTGAGCTCAAGGGCCTGAAGCGGCTGAAAAATGCATTTGCCTCCTGCCTGTGCGCCCTCGGCCGGGGCAGCCTGCCGGAGACGCAGCAGGGAGAAGACAGCGGGGCTGCCTCCGCCATGACTTGGCTGCCTCCAGATGAAGAACGCCGGCTGCTGCACCTGATCGGGACTGCAGATACCTTCGCCTTCGGACAGGAACTGGATGCGCTATTCGGACCGGGAAGGCAGGAAGCACTGCTGTCAGGCTTTCAGCTGTATCAGGGGCTGCGGATTCTGCTCCTGCTGGCCGTTACAGCCGGAAAGTTTGCCTTCCGGGGGAGTGCCTTGTCCAAATATGTGTGGAACAGTCACAGCACGCTTGCAGCCTGCATAACTGCGCCGGAGCTGAAAGAGCAGCTGTCTGCGCTCGGTCTGCTGGTCATGGAGGAGGTGAAGCTGGCCCGCCAGTCTCCGGAAAGAGCGCTTGCCGAGGCGGTAAGAAGATATATAGAGCGGAATTACGGCTGGGAGATCCAGTCTGCGGTAGCAGCCCGGATCTTCGGGATGGAGGAGGACAGTCTACTGAGGCATTTCAAGCAGCATGTCGGCATGCAGCCTGCTGACTATGCCGTCAAGATCAGGATGGGCAGAGCGGAGCAGCTGCTGCCGGACGTCAGCCTGAAGCTGAGCGACCTCGCCCTGCTCGTCGGCTATGACAGCCCGGGCCATTTCGTGAGCGCCTTCAAGAAATACAGCGGCAGAAGCCCGAAGGAATACCGTGAGCGGCTGCTTCGGAATCGTCGATAAAGCGTGACACCGGGGAATCCCGCTGTACGGCAGGAACTTCTACTGATAGTACTAATTGAACTTCCAGCAGAAGCAGATTATTTTCCTGCTCGAAAGAAAGCGCATACTTTTTGCTTGTCAAAGGTAAAAAAACATGTTATTCTGACTTTGGGATTGTTACTGAAAAGGCAAAACCCAGGACATGTGTTGAGACATGTTTTGGGTTTTGCCTTTTTTTAATCTCACCACTTGTACTCACGATGGTTACAGAACTAATGAAACGGAGTGGGTGATGTTGAAATCCTAATTTCTATGGAAGCGCTTAACATTGTCGGCTGGCCTGAGTTTTTTCGTCCAGTGTCTAAATCCTGCGGGTACATTATTTAGGGATATGGAGGAGGCAGCTTGGATGATTATCAAAAAAATCTTTAACAACAACGCCATTGTCGCCAAAGATTCGCAAAAGCAGGAGCTTGTCGTCATGGGCTGCGGAATCGGCTTCAAAAAGAACATTGGCGATGCTGTAGAAGAAGGATTAATTGAAAAGGTCTTCATACTTAAGCAAAAGGAAGCCTCCGAGCGGTTCAAGCTGTTGCTTGAGGATGTCCCGTCTGAATATGTATCGCTCTGCTACGACATCATTGAATACGGCAAGAACATGCTGGAGGTACCATTAAGTGAATATATTTATGTTACACTCACGGATCACATTTATAATACGTTCAAGATGTATGACGAAGGGATTCAGAACCCTAATCCGCTGATCTGGGAAATCAAAAAGATTTACCCCAAAGAATTTGCCGTCGGCTTAAAGGCGCTGGAATTCATCCGGGATTCTGTCAGTAAAGAGCTGTCAGAAGATGAAGCGGGCAACATCGCCCTTCATTTAATTAATGCCCAGATCAACAGCTCGTACCATAAGACATCGGACGTAGCAGGCCAGACCCAGAAAATACAAGACATTCTGAACATTATTAAATACACTTACAATATCACCCTCGATGAGAAATCGATCAGCTTCGAGAGATTTATAACCCATTTGCGCTTCTACTTCCAGCGGATTCATCAGAAAAAGAAGATGGAGCTGGATGATGATTTCTTATTGCAGCAAGTCAAGGCAAAATATAAGAATGCATATAACTGCATGATGAAAATTGAGAAGTATCTGAATACCGAATTGTCAGATGAGGAAAAGCTGTACCTGACCATTCACGTACATCGTGTAACAGACCGGCAAACTGAATAATGTTTTTGGATTGTTACTGGTAAAGCAGGCGAGACCAAAATAGATAACATGCTCTGTATGTTATCTATTAGGTCTCGTCTTTTTTATACGAATTATCTAATAAAGGAGCGGTCAACATGAAATACGAGCAGCTCGCAAAAGCCATCATTAAGAACGTAGGCGGCAAAGAAAATGTTAACAGTCTGACACACTGCATCACCCGTTTGCGGTTTAAATTAAAGGACGAGAGTAAGGCGAACACCGAGGTTCTGAAGAGCATGGACGGGATTGTAACGGTAATCCAGAGCGGAGGCCAGTATCAGGTTGTTATCGGCAACCATGTGCCGGAGGTATATGCAGAGGTCTCGGCAATTGGCGGGTTTCAGTCAGCGGCTGCTGAAATACCGGATGAGAACGTTGGTCTTTTTAATAAATTTATCGATATCATCTCAGGTGTGTTCACACCGGCGCTGGGCGTATTGTGCGCAACAGGGATGATTAAAGGTTTTACCGCACTGTTCCTTTCCCTTGGGCTGCTGGCGAGCACTTCAGGTACCTATCAGATTCTGAATGCAATCGGTGACTGCCTGTTCTACTTCTTCCCGATCTTCCTGGGATATACGTCAGCTAAGAAATTCAATGCCAATATTTTTCTGGGGATGGCAATCGGGGCAACACTGGTTTATCCTACATTCTCGTCGATAACGGCTTCCGGTCAACCGCTGTATACCTTGTTTAGCGGCAGTGTCATTGAATCGCCGGTTTACCTGACCTTCCTTGGCATTCCGGTAATCCTGATGAGCTATTCGTCCAGCGTTATTCCGATTATCCTCTCGACTTATGTGGGCGCGAAGATTGAAGCGGTGTTCAAAAAAATCATTCCAAGCGTGGTACGGACCTTCCTTGTTCCTTTTTGCACCCTGTTGATCATTGTACCGCTGGCACTGATTGTCATCGGGCCGGTTGCGACTTGGGCAGGCCAGCTGCTTGGTGCAGGCACTTTGTTCATCTACAACCTGAGTCCGGTCATTGCCGGTATTCTGCTCGGAGCGTTCTGGCAGGTATTTGTTATCTTCGGCCTGCACTGGGGCTTTGTACCGATTGCCATCAATAACCTCACTGTACTGAAATATGATCCGATCCTGGCCGGTGTCTTCGGAGCGTCCTTTGCCCAGACAGGTGTTGTGCTCGCGATTCTGCTGCGGACCAAAAACATTAAATTGAAATCGCTTTCTATTCCGGCGGTCATCTCCGGGATCTTCGGGGTTACCGAGCCGGCCATTTACGGGATTACCCTACCGCGCAAAAAGCCGTTCATTCTCAGCTGTATCGCAGCAGGTGTAGGCGGCGGTATCATCGGGCTGATGGGAACCAAGGGCTATATCATGGGTGGTCTGGGGATTTTCGGAATCCCGAGCTATATCAGTCCTGAAGGTATGGATGCGGGATTTTACGGGGCAATTATCGGAATTAGCGTGAGCTTTGTGCTCGGGTTCCTGCTGATGTACTTCGGCGGATTTAAGGACGATGTTGTAAAAGATCAGCCTGCCGAAGGTCCAAAAGGTGACATCTTGGTGAAGCAGGAGACGGTAAGCAGTCCGTTAAAAGGCGAGGTTATCGCACTTTCCGATGTTAAGGATGAGGCCTTCTCTACAGGTGCGCTTGGCAAAGGAATTGCCATTGAACCTGCGGAAGGCAAAGTATTTTCTCCGGTGGACGGGGTGTTAACCTCATTATTTGCCTCCGGTCATGCGATTGGAATCACCAGCGATCACGGGGTAGATATTTTGATTCACGTCGGCAAGGACACCGTTAAGCTGAAGGGGAAA
>RCUO01000223.1_pt1 | contig 34140 bp, 28 predicted proteins | sample 2166161 | NCBI WGS metagenome assembly RCUO01 (sample SAMN09932617, study PRJNA488358) | compost metagenome | feature: garden; material: soil; isolation source: compost soil in cyclohexanecarbonitrile-enriched culture | place: Germany: Experimental Botanical Garden Goettingen | collected 2016-01-27
CCCCAGCGCCACGCGGGCTTCGGTTTCATTCGGGGTCAGATAGTCGATGGCGCTCAGATCGATGCCGCGTAAATTGCGCGCAGGCGCCGGGTTAAGAATGGTGGTTTTCCCCAGCGCTTTGGCTTTTCGCAGGCCGTAGAGCGCGGTGTCGAGCGGGATTTCAAGCTGCGCGAGCGCCACATTGCACTTCTGGATATGCGCCAACGCACTATCCACCAGCGCGGGGGTAAAGAGCTTATTGGCTCCCATATCCACCACGATAATATTGCGCGCCTCGTTATCTTTGACGATCAGTCCCGCCCCGGTAGGCAACGCGTTGGTGAGCGTCAGCGCCCGAATATCAACCCCTTCCTGCTGCATCAGGCTGACAAACTCATGTCCGAAGGCGTCATCGCCGACCACGCCAGCGTAAGCGACATCCGCGCCAAGGCGGGCGGCCTGGACCGCCATATCTGACCCTTTTCCGCCCCAGGTCTGACGAAAATCGCGGCCAATCAGGGTTTCCCCGGCAAGGGGGATACGGTCGGTTGTCATAACCAGCGCTTTCGCGTAGCTACCGAGAATAAATACGCTCATCACACTCTCCGTTCACTGTGCTGTTTGTTTTCATTGCGGGACGAAGTGCCGTCAACGCACTGCCGACGGCATCCGTCAATCAGTAAGCGTTGATGTCGCCTGTCAGGCCTTTCACCAGTTCAGGGCCTGAGCTGGTGCCCACGAGCTCCGCTCCCGCGATGAACATCTCTTTCATTTTTTCCAACGTGTTGACTTTACCGGAAACTTTTACCCGGCAAGGTGCCTGAATATTGGCTTTGAGAAGTCGAACATCTTCTGCCGTTGCCGCGCATCCCCCTTTGCCCCAGCCGCTGGATTGTTTCACCCAATCAATACCGGCTTCGTACGCATAACGGGTGGCTTTGATTTTCATCGCCTCTTCGGTGATAAACCCGAACTCCAGCATCGCCTTCACTTTCATCCCCAGATCGTGGGCAATGTGAGTGACCTCTTTCAGCTCGTTGAAGTAGCGGTCATCCATGCCCCCCAGCAGAAAGCCCGGGTTTGGCGGGAAGTCGAATTCATCCGCGCCCTCTTTGGCCAGTTCACGCACCACGGCGACTTTCATTGCCGTGGTGTCGTTGGCCTGCGGGAAGTTAACGGTGGTCGCCACACGCACGCCGCTGCCTTTCAGAACGTCCTTCGCCACAGAGACCCAGCAGGGGGCGATCATCGCGGCGTCAAACTGATACTCCATACAAATATTCAGGTGCTGAATCAGCCCTTCATAGGTCAAATCTGCGTTGACGTTAGTGAACTGGATGGCTTTGGCGACCTGGCGGGGATCATTGAAATCAATCATCTACATCTACTCCTGTTGGCTACGTTTATGCATTTCACTGTAGGCAGCCTCAACAAAAAGTGTGATAGCCAGGATTCCCGGCAATATGGACAGAATTTCCACGTCAATAAAGTTGTGAGCATGTTCAAAAATCTACCGCTGCTCTGGCGACAGAACATGTCTTTTTCCCCTTGCCATGCTTTGATGAATCAAGGGTCAGCGGCATTTTCTTGCTCAAATCGGAATCAGGTATGGATAAGCGGGTGCAACAAACACAGGTTCTGGCGAACTGGTATCGGGAATCAGACAAGTTTTCGACGTTAATGAACTACCAGATCCTGCGCGCGGGACATATTCGAACAGCCGAGAACTTCCGTGTCCGACGCCAGTCGGTGGTGGGGCATGAACTGATTTTTTGCCTGAACGGCAGCGGCTTTGTGCGGCTGGAAAACACCCTTTATGAGGTGCAGGCCGGGTGTCTGGTCTGGCTGCCCGTCCGCTGGCCGCACGAGCACTACCCGAACAAAAACGATCCCTGGGAGATATTATGGCTGCGCATTGATAGCGCAAAGCTAAGCAATATCATGCAGATACTGGATGTTTCGCAGAACCCTGTTTTTCAGTTCGATAACCCAGGGAAGATCACTGAGATTTATCACCATATCTTCAGCCTGATGCAGAGCCACACCTTAGTGACGGATGCCCAGTGCGACGAACTCTGCGCCCGACTGATCTGCACCCTGCTGGAGAACCGTAGCGCCGAGGCGACAAAATCCCCGGTGATTACCCATCGCGGGCTGGGACGGCTGATTTACCAGATCCACAGCCACTACAGCGACGACTGGGACATTGAGAAATTTATGCAGCACTGCCAGGTGAGCAAGTCCCAGCTGTTCCGTCTGTTTCAGACCACCTTTAACCAAAGCCCCCTGAAATGGCTGAAGAACTATCGTCTGTCACAGGCGCGTCGACTGCTGGTTGAAACCCAGGAGACGATAGGTCGCATCTCGGGCCAGGTGGGGTATAACGATCCCCTGCATTTTTCCCGTGATTTTCATCGCGCGGTAGGATTATCCCCCAGCGAGTTTCGCCGCCGGGAGCAGCGGTTGGACTGGGAGCAAACCCAGGTGGAGCGCCTGGAGAAAGAGAGTGCGGAGGGTAAAGGATAAGGCGACGTCCACAGCGCTAATTATTACCCGGAGTGGGTTAAAAAAGGATGTTCTCGAACAGAATATCCCTATTGCCCATCAAATATAAAAACCTTTCTCAAGCGTATTATCGATTCACCTAAAAATAACCCCTAATACAAACACCCCAAATTGTTATTAAGATTAATCTAATGTTCTGGTAATTTGGGGCTTTCGTTACATTGAGATAACATTATCGACATGGAATTAACATGAATCTTAATTCCTTTTTTATTGTCGTGACCCATTTCAATATTTTTTTGCATCAAATCGTTTACTTTTAAATATGCAATATTGCTCTACCAATGCAGGCTGAACGTATGGTAAATAAATACAAACTACATGAGTTTTTGGATGTACAACGTCTTCAGACCCTGCAGGATAACTTTTCAAAATCGATGATGATCGCGCTGGTGGTGGTGGATGAAAATGGCGTTCCCGTCACCAGACCCAGTGGTTTTTCGGACTTCTGCGCACGCTCTCGCCTCAACCCTACGCTGACCCATCACTGCTATGAAAGCGACAAAGCCGGCGGGCGTGCGGCGATGCATGCCCGGGAACCGGTGGTGTACCGCTGCTACTGTGGTTTTGTGGAATTTGCCGTCCCTATCATGATTAACGATCATTACCTCGGTGCATTTATTTCCGGGCAGGTCAAGGTGGAAGAGGAAAAAGAGCGCAGTATTCCCTATATTCTTAATAACAATGAGATCTGGGAAGAAAATCCATGGTTGATTAATTTGCATCAAAATACGCGAAGAATGAACTATGAACGTTTTGAATCCACTGCCTCTACGCTATTACACGTTTCTTCATACCTGGTGGAACAGGCACACGCCAATAATATTCAACGTGAGTTGCGTACAAAAGATCTTGAACTGACCAATGAACTAAGAATGCGCGTTGAAATTGAGCGTTCGTTACATGAAGCAGAATTCAAAGCACTCTCTTATCAGATAAACCCGCATTTTTTATTCAACGTATTAAATACCATAGGCCGTCTGGCGTTTCTTGAAGATGCCCAGCGCACCGAAACCATGGTGCACGATTTTTCCGACATGATGCGCTATCTCTTACGCAAAAATAACCGTGGACTGATTACGCTGCGCAATGAAATGAATTACGTGAACAGTTATATGTCGATACAGAAAGTGCGGATGAGCGACCGCTTCGATTATCTGTACGACATCCCCGAGAAGTATCTGGATGTGGTCTGCCCATTTTTGATCCTGCAACCTCTGGTGGAGAACTTCTTCAATTACGTGGTTGAGCCGCGCGACACCAGCAGTCATTTACTGATCCGCGCCACCGATGACGGCCAGGATGTGATTATCGAGGTCACTGATAACGGCGACGGCATCTCGGGGGAGGCTATCGACCAGATTTTATCAGGCGATCAAAATCTACAAAAAGGCAGCATCGGCATCAACAACATAAAAAATAGATTAAAGCTGTTATTTGGTGAGAGCTACGGCCTGGAAATCATGAGCGCCAACAAGCCCAGGATGGGTACAACCATTAAACTTCGGTTCCCAATGCTGGAAGCCTGATAGCAGGAAGAGGACATATGTTTAACATTATTATCGTTGAAGATGAGCCCATCGAGCTTGAATCACTGAAAAGGATAATTTCCCAGTGCGTGGAAAATGCCGTCATTCACGAAGCCTCCACGGGCAAAAAAGCCATTCAGTTGATCGACCAATGTAACCACATCGATATGATCTTCGTGGATATTAATATCCCGCTGCCAAACGGCAATCAGGTTATTGAATACCTGAGGAAAAAATGCACTGACACCAAAGTTATCGTCACGACAGCCAATGATGATTTCAATATCGTGCGCAGCATGTATAACCTCAAAGTGAGTGATTACCTGTTGAAGCCGGTGAAAAAAAGCATTCTCATCGACACCATCAAAAAAACGCTTGAGGTGAACGAAGACGACAACGAAAAATCCCGGGCGCTAAAGCAAAAAGTGTTCACCATGATCGACGAATGCAGCTATGCCCCGTGGCACAGTCTTATTTTCGACATTATTAACGGCGCGTGTCATATCGACAGGCATAACGAGGACAAACGCAAAGAGGTTATCGATTTCCTGGAAGTCGTCAGTCAGTATACGACCGTGCAGGGCGAAAAATTAGCGCCTACACACCGTAAAGTCACCGCCATGATAAAAGACATCAATCAGTACGGGGTCATGGAAAGCCGTTATTTTCGGGTTATGATCGGCCTGCTGACCATTAGCGAAGAGCTGTTTGATTATGCATTTAAAAGCTATACCGGCAATATCGATTTTATTGAGCGGGCAAAATTTCACATTGAAAAAAACATCCTCAGAAATCTGACTCTGGACGACGTTGCGGCGAAATCGTTCGTCAGTTCCTGCTACCTGAGCCGGGCGTTCAAGAAAATTACCGGTATCGGATTCTCGAATTATATCGCCACGCGCAAAATCACTATCGCCAAATCGCTGCTGCAGTTTAGCGACATGAAGGTCAATACCATTGCGCTGGAACTGGCCTATCAGGACTCCAACTACTTCTGCAGGATCTTCAAAAAAGAGACCGGCATGGCGCCCTCTGATTACCGGAAAATCGTTACACCGGAGGAGTCCGCAGCCCTGGCGTAATTTTGCGCTAGCCTGCAAATGAAAACAAAATAGTCCAACACACCCGCAAGATAGTTTACGCCCCCTTGTCTGGTTGGCCCCTAAGATAGGAATAAAATTTCCAGACAAGTGGCCTCGCTTTGAACGATTACCTGTTTACCTCCGAATCCGTTGCCGAAGGGCATCCGGACAAAATCGCCGACCAGATTTCCGATGCCATTCTGGATGCCATTCTCCTGCAGGACCCTTGGGGCAAAGTGGCCTGCGAATGCCTGGTCAAAACCGGTGTCGCTATCGTCGCAGGTGAAATCTCTACCCATGCCACGGTAGATATCGAGCAGATCGTCCGCAACACCATTAAAGAGATAGGCTACGATCATTCCCGGCTGGGCTTTGACGGCAATACCTGTGGCGTACTGAATATTCTCGGCAAACAGTCCAGCAATATTGCCGACGGTATTCGCGGCGGCTCTCCAGAAGCGCTGGGCGCAGGCGATCAGGGCATCACCTTTGGCTACGCCTGCGATGAAACACCACAACGGATGCCCGCCACGCTGGTTTACGCCCATCGCCTCATGGAACGTCAGGCACAGTTGCGTAAGTCGCAACGGCTGCCATTTTTACTGCCCGACGCCAAAAGCCAGGTCACCCTGCGCTATCAGGATAACCAGGTGCATTCTGTGGATACCCTGGTAGTGTCTACTCAGCACAGCCCGGATATTTCAATGGCGACACTGCGTGAAGCCGTTATCGAAGAGATCATTAAACCGGTTATGCCATCACATTGGCTCACCCCAAACACCCGTTTTCTGGTCAATCCAGCCGGGCCCTTTGTGATTGGCGGCCCGGTGGGCGATTGCGGTTTAACCGGGCGCAAAATCATCGTCGACACCTATGGCGGCGCGGCCCGTCACGGCGGTGGCGCATTTTCCGGTAAAGATCCGTCGAAGGTTGATCGTTCTGCCGCCTACGCCGCCCGTTACGTGGCGAAAAATATAGTCGCTGCCGGCCTCGCGTCGCGCTGTGAAATCCAGCTCGGCTGGGCCATCGGCCTGCCCCACCCCGTTTCCGTCAGGATCAACACCTTTGGCACGCAAAACGTGTCAGCGGACGTGTTGCAGCAGGCGGTTAACCGTCATTTTGATCTCAGCGTCTACGGCATCATCAGCATGCTTGACCTGCTGGTCCCTCGCTATCGTAAAACGGCCTGCTACGGCCACTTTGGTCGCGACAGCTTTCCGTGGGAACGCACGGATAAAGCGGCGCTATTACGCGAAGACGTCGGCCAATAAGCCGACGCGCGCGCAGCACAATGTGAATTTATCTACAGGAGAAGAGTATGTCCGGGCAAAGTTTAGGCTTGATCGAAACCGTCGGAATGGCTGCGGCGGTGGAAGCCGCGGATGCCGCCATGAAATCCGCTAACGTCAGCCTGGTGGGCTATGAGCTCACCAAAGGCGGCGGGATGGTCACGGTGAAACTGGAAGGCGAAATTGGCGCGATGAATGCTGCCGTGGCGGCAGCCATCAGCGCAGCCAGCCGGGTAGGGAGCGTTTACGCCCACAAAGTTATCGCTCGTACCGCTCAGAATATTGAGCATATTATTCACTCCAAAGAGACGGTCGGCGTCGTCCAGCCAGAGCCTGAAACACCCGCGCCTGTGGCCGCACAGCAGGTTGAAGAAGTACCCGCCCAGACCATCCCGGTGCTGCAGATTGATACATCTCACAGCGCATCCTGCATGGATATTGCTGATGAAACGCCGCAAGATCCTATGAAGAAAGGGCCACGTCCAGGCCCGAAGAAAAAATAACGCGACCGGAAGTCAAAAAGCCGCACTGAATATTCGTTCAGCGCGGCTTTTTTTTATTCTGCGCAAAACAAAAAAACCAGCAGGCATCACCCACTGGCTTTTCTTAAACATCAAAGAACTACATTAACGGCATCAGCGTGAACAGCCCAATAGTCGCCAGCACGTTAACTGCTGTCGTCATTATGGCGATGGCCATTGCTGGCGGATCGATATGGGTATCCCCATGGATCAGAAAGATACGCGACATCAGTTCACCTAACAGCGCGCAAATAATACCGACAATGCCAGCCCATATCAGGCTGCCCGACAGCACTGCCGTCAGCGCGGCGGGCAGTGCGATGTGGTGCGATACGGGCACCTGGGTGTTGAAGTGCAAGAAGATCAGCGAAAACGCAGAAATACCGAACGCCAGCAGCGCGCCGTTGCCGCCGAACTTCAGCCCTAAAAACCCAGCCATCAGGCCGATGCCGAGACCCAGCACCGAAAGCTGCGGAATACGGCTGTGGTAAGGCATCCAGCATTTATCCTGCGGCGGATAGCAGTGACGTATCCCCTGCTCCGGCTTGCCAAACAGGCCCGTTTTGCCGAACATCAGTCGGCTAATTACCCCGGAGATCACCACCGTCAGCGCCACGGTATCGGTCCAGGCATTACCGGATGGGAACGCCGGGATCTGGTTCAGCCCCCAGGCGATAAGGTAACCACCTGCCCCGAAAATCCCCCCCACCAGCAGCACATCATAGGCCGCCAGCCCGCTCAGCCCTGCAGTAATATCGCGCCCGGAGCCCAGTTTGCCTCTCTTTGCCGCATAGGCCGTTGCCGCCACGCCTGCGGCAAAGCCGCCGGTATGCGGCCCAAACAGCCCAAACGGAAACGTAATAAAATCCGATGGCGCGCCGGTAATAATCTGCACTACCGCCATGGCGATCACCAGAAGCCCAACAAATTCAAAAGCTGCCAGCGCGCCAATTGCCGCGCCAAATATGCCGCCGCCGAAGGCAACGAGAATATCTAAGCTATTCATATAGCTCACCTCTGTAATAGGATTAAATTAAAGGACAACGTAGATTAAAATGCAGACTGGCTGCGGATAATTTTATAATTCGTGTAATATCACGTTTAAAAACTTAAAAAGCGCAGCATGATTGTGCCGCGCTCTGCTGATACCGTTAATTAACCACCGATATGACAGTTAAAGCCTAATGACTCAACCGTCGCTTTCAACGTTTCCATTTTGGTCTCTGCAATACTTTTTGCATCACCCATCGGGTATTGACGGCCTAATAAATTATATTTATTTTCGCCAAAGCTGTGATAAGGCAATAAATGGATGGTATCGACGTTTTGCATTAATCGGGCAAACTCGGCGATATTATGAATTTCCTGCGGATTATCGTTAACGCCGGGGATCACCGGAATACGTACTACCACTTTGGTTAAAAATGAAATGCGCAGCAGGTTTTCCAGAATCACGCTGTTTTTTACGCCGGTGTTACGCTCATGAACGTCAGGGTCGATCGCTTTGATATCGGTTAGCGCCAGGTCGACGTATGGAAAAACCTCGTCAATCACCGCCTTAGTGGTGTACCCGGTGGTTTCAATGGCGGTATGCCAGCCCTTGGCCTTACACGCTTTCAGCAGTTCACGGGCAAACTCAGGCTGCGCCAACGGTTCGCCGCCTGACAGGGTAATGCCCCCGCCGGAGCGACGGTATAAATTTTCTTCTTTTTCCAGCTCACGCATTACCGCCGTCACCGACATACGCTTGCCTTTCATTTCCAGCGCGCGTGTCGGACAGACGTCAGTACATTTACCGCACTGGATACAGCGGTCACGATCGATAAACCAGGGATTAGCGGTTGACAACGCCTGTTGTGGACAAACATCAATACATTTCCCACAGCGGATGCAATCATTCTTTTTGAATAACAATTCTGGCTGCGGACGTTGTGATTCAGGATTACTACACCATTTGCAGGAAAGCGGACAACCTTTAAAAAAAGGAATGGTGCGAATGCCTGGGCCATCATGCAAAGAATAGCGTTGAATATTAAAAATGACGCCTTCGGTTTCGTACTCAACTTTATTCATAACATCACTCTATATTAGCCAGTCAAATTACCTTTCCAGGTAAAAATAGAAACCAGACAGTGTAAAAATGAATAATAACGGGCCAGATTGACTATCCTCTCTGGCCCGCGGGGTATTTACGACAGCTGTTGCTCAGTACGGCTAATGATGTCGTCCTGCACTTCCTTCGCCAGAACTACCCACTGGGCGCTGTAACCTGCCACGCGTACCACCAGATCCTGATGCTGCTCCGGGTTTTTCTGCGCTTCGATCAGCGTGTTGCGGTCGATAACGTTGAACTGGACGTGCATCCCTTTCTTATCGAAGTAGTTACGCACCAGGCCGCTGAAATTACGCAGACCATTCTCGCCAGCCAGTGAAGATGGCAGGAATTTCTGGTTATAGAGCGTACCGTTAGAGGCAATAAAGTGGTCAAGCTTGGCCACCGAGTTGGCTGCAGCAGTTGGGCCAAGGGTATCTTTACCCTGACGCGGCGACACACCATCTGCCAGTGGCTCTTTTGCCAGACGTCCATCCGGCAGCGCCGCAACGTCTTTCCCAAATAGCACGTTAGCCGAAACCGGGTAGATACCGGCCTGGAACTGGCCGCCACGCGGGTTGGTGTATTTCTCCACTTCCTGGCAGTAGATCAATGCGCATTGACGCGCCACTAAATCCACGTCGTCGATATCGTTACCGAAGCAAGGGGTGTTTTCCAGGATACGGCGGATTTCTTCGTGGCGGGACAAGGTACCGGATTGCGTCGGAGCCGCAGTACCGGATGTCAGTTGACGATAGACTTCGTTTTTAATCGCCGCCGGATCCAGCGCACCGTGCTGCTCAATGATGCGTTTCACCACATCATAAATGTCCTGCTCGTTAAGCGAGGTTTTTGCCGCCGGGCTATGTGGGTTGCTGCCCACCGCGTGGCCGAAGTTGCTATCCAGTGCGCTTTTCAGCTCGCTCAGGGATAATTTGCGATCTTCGAACACCTGCTTCTGGATGGCATACACAGAGTCGCCGGTGTCAGCAACACCAAACGCCTGTGGACCGGTGAAGTTGTAGATTGCACCGCCCTCCTGCAGGGATTTACCCCGGCCGATACAATCGTCGACCAGCGCAGACAGGAACGGCAGCGGGCAGCGCTCACCGTGGGCGATATCCACGCTATTGCAGGCTTCAACCAGTTGATGAACGAAGTGCGCCATTTGTTTCTGGAACGCGCTGTAGAAATCATCCATGCCGGTGTACTGAGTCAGTTCACCCGTTACCGGGCCAAGCTGTTTGCTACCGACACGCCCGTTGTTGAGGGTGATTTCCAGCACTTTTGCTACGTTAAAGAACGCCGCATCATGCCAGCCTTCTGTACGGTGCGGTGCCTGCGGCTCCACACAGCCGATGATGCAGTAATCACGCGCGTCACGCAGCGATACGCCACGGTTTTGCAGCGCGGGGATGATCACTTCATCGTTGTACATCGCCGGAACGCCAAGGCCCATACGCACCAGCTCGCAAGCGCGATACAGGAACGCATCCGGGGTGCCCTGCCATACACGAATAGAGAAAGACGGTTGCGGCAAACGCACGTGTGCGGTCGCTTCCATACACATGTAGCTCAGATCGTTAGTCGCGTCGCGACCGTCTTCGGTCTGGCCGCCACAGCACAGGTTCTGGAATACGGCATAACCGGCGAACGCCTGGGCAGACACTTCGTCACGGGTTTTGTTAATGTCGTTGAGTTTGATCCAGCAGCAGTCGACCAGTTCCTGGGCGAATTCGCGTGAGATAGATTTGTCCGCCGCCAGATACGGATACATGTACTGGTCGTAACGGCCCGGGGAGATAGAGTGGCCGCTGGATTCGATCTGCAGCATGCTCTGGATAAACCAAAATGTCTGGCACGCTTCCCAGAACGTGGTCGCACCGTATTCCGGTACGCGGGTACAGTTCTGAGCGATTTGCTCCAGTTCGCGTTTACGGGTCGGATTGCTTTCCAGCTGCGCCAGACGGGACGCCTCTTCCGCATAGCGATGAGCAAAACGGATCGCCGCGTTGTAGCTTATCAACACCGCATTATAGAACTGCTCTTTTTTGATATAGCCAGGTTCAGTGCGGTCCAGCGCGTCCAGCGCACGGGTGACTTCGTTAATGATGCCGCGAAAACCGATTTTCAGTACCTTGCCGTAATCGACGCTAACGTGACCGACGCCACCGAAGAAGTAGTTGCCCACGGTGAATACGCCGCTCGCCATACTCTCTTTGGTGCTTTCAGACATGTAAGAGGCGGCCAGAGAACTGGTGGTTTTACCCGGCCAGTATTTGAACGCTTCATGCAGATCCTGGGCGGTCTTTTGCGGAATAATGAACGGGTCGGCGACACGGTGCTCCATCGTCTCGAACTCTTTTTCCACCCAGTCGTAAGAGAATTCCGGGCAGATTTCAGTCGAGCGTGGATTAATCGTTACTGCACCCACAATTAATTCGTCCGGGCGAATTGTCACCGGTAATTCGTTAAAGATTTTTTCAACCACTTTTGCACGGCGCATAATGGCCGGCAGTTGTTCCGTCTCTTTATATGCTTCGGTTGCCAGTACTGCGCGCTCTGATTCCACATACGGCTTTGCCGTCAGGATCATATTTTTAAGTCTTACAACACGGTCAGTCGGATTAGAAAAACCTTTCTCTAACATAGAAAACTCCCGAATATATTTTGATAACCTTGCGGCAGTGCCGGGGTATTAATGAATAATACTGATACCTATCTGAGCAATAAATTGACGTAATATTTCCGGATGCCCCATCCAGGTGGTCGCAGTGATGAGGTTGCCATCGACGACGGCCTCATCATCCGCAGCAGTAACCCACAGGCCACCTGCCATTTCCACCTCTGGTTTTACCGTAAAATACCCTGTCAATTTCCTGTCTTTTAATACCCCCGCAGCGGCCAGAATTTGTGGGCCATGACAAATTGCGGCAACAGGTATTGAGAAATTCATTGCATAATGCATGACATTCAGGACCGATTTATTTAATCGCAGGTATTCAGATGAACGCCCGCCTGAAATATATACACCGCAATATTCCTGTAACTTTATTTCGTCAAACGATGCAGTTAATCTAAAAAGGTGTCCGGGTTTTTCCGTGTACGTTTGGTCACCTTCAAAATCATGAATCGCAGTTTTAATAAACTCGCCGGTTCGTTTACCCGGACATACAACATCCACTCTGAAACCTAACATGCTTAATGCCTGCCATGGCACCATGACTTCATAGTCTTCAGAGAAATCGCCTGCGATAAGTAATATCTTCTTCATAAGCGAACTCTCAGAACGGGTTATCGTTTTCCTCAATGATTCGCATGGCTTCATGCACCGCCGCAACTTCACCAAAAATGGCCAGGGTGGTGATGTGCTGAGGGCAACTGCCAAAGATTTCCGAAACCACCACATTGGCACTTTTGCTGGCGACATCGGCATAAAAATAGAGATCCGGTACCGGCAGCATTAACAATCCAATAGCGTCGATGCGAATCAACTCCAGACGCGAACGAAACTCCCCTGGCATGCGCCGTTTCAGCATCGCCAGGATATCCGGGGTCGGCGCGTTTATGATCCGTGTTTTCATCTTTGAGTCACCCTTCGCAATGGTTAGCGAATATTCAGCGCTTCAACCATGACACAGCGACGATGCCGTGCAAAAGCGCGTGCTGACGTAAGCCCTTCACCGGTCGGCCCGGCAATCGTGAAGGTGGCATGCCCTTCGCCACCCACCCCGATCCCCGCATAGGAGGGACCATTTTTTACAAATATGGTGGTCTGGATCAGGCGCGCCATTTTGGTCAGCTTTTCGACGTTGGTAGAGTGCATAATCGCGGTATGTCGATTGCCGTGCTCCACTTTCACCGCCAGCTCGATAGCTTCATCAACGTTGTCGACACGCACCACCGGCAGGACCGGCATCATCAGTTCATGTACCACGAACGGATGGGTTTTCTCCGTCTCGATTAAGATGACTTTAATATCGTCACCCACCGTGATCCCCAGTTGCTGAAGGATATAGCGCGCATCTTTACCGACGAACCCGGTATTCGGCCCGGTGCCTTTTTCGTTAAGCACCAGGGTCTGTAACTGCTGAATCAGTTTCTTGTCGCACAGCAGATAAGCGCCGCTTTTCTTCATGCAGTGGATCAGATAGTCAGCGACCTGATTCACCACAATCACCTCTTTTTCAGCCACGCACGGCAGGTTGTTGTCGAAGCTACAGCCCTTAATGATATCGCGGGCCGCTTTTTCGATATCCGCCGTCTCGTCCACTACGGCTGGCGGGTTGCCTGCGCCTGCGCCAATCGCTTTCTTGCCGGATGACATCACGGTTTTCACAATGGCCGGACCGCCGGTTGCCACCAGCATGTTGATACGCGGGTCGTTGATCATGGCGTTGGTGTTATCGATTGACGGTTTCGTCACCGTTACCACCATGTTTGCCGGTGCACCCAGCTCTGCAAGCTTGTTATTGATCAGCTCAACCGCGTACAGCGAAACCTTGCGCGAACGTGGATGTGGGCTAAACACGACGGTGTTGCCCGCCGCCAGCATGCTGATACTGTTGTTAATGATGGTTTCGGTCGGGTTAGTGGTTGGTGTAATCGAACCAATTACCCCGAACGCGGAGTACTCGATCAGGGTTAACCCTCCGTCTCCGGTAATCGCGCGGGTTGCCAGGTCTTCAAGACCTGGCGTTTTCAGCGCTGCGACGCGGTTTTTGATCAGTTTGTCCTCATAATTACCCATGCCGGTTTCGTCCACCGCCATACGGGAAATGGCGCACAGCACCTCCTCCTGCAGGAAAATGTCACGAATGCCATTAATAAATGAGGTACGGTCTTGCATAGAACAGTGGCGATACTGCACCTGCGCCAGTACGGCTGCTGAAATCGCCTCGTCCATCGTTTCGAATGCGCCGGTTCCGGCATTCGCGACCGGAGAGGATGCACAGGCGGCGCGCCCGGAGGTTTGCTGCGCCAGCGCCTTAGCGACGATATCATCCAGGCTTTCAACCCGTGCCGCATCTGAGGTCGCGGGAACCGCAGCCGGGGCCGTATCCGGTGTTGCTTTGGTGAATTTGCTCAGAATGGTCGAGACAGCCTGAGCGATTTCAATATCATTCATCTTTAAATTCCTTACTACCGACCGCGTCGCGCGCGTCGTCACCCGATGCTTAGATATACGGCGTCGTGGTGGATTTAATTTCCGCTGGATCTAACGTGGAGAGCAGTTGCAGCCCCACTTCACGTGCGGCAATAACGGCCTGGCGTACCGCACCGGAATCACCGGAAAAGGTAAAGATCACTTCGTTACTGAAGCTGGTACCTTTCGACGGGCTGGCGTAGCCCACCGGGTCGATAACGGCGGATTTCGCCGCAGCGTCAGCAATCACCAGGCCTATCGCCGCAGGCGAGGCGCAGGTCATCCCGAAGGATTTACCCATTGGTGCACCGAGCGCTTTATGCAGCGCACTGCTGGCGCGCGCGGTGTATTGAAATTCGAGGTGGCCAGCCGGTGAGCCATACACGTCGCCCATGGTGCGTTCAATTTCTGAGAGCGCAACTTCAACCGCACGTCTGACGTCGGAAACATCAGACGCGCCGAAAATAATCAAACAACCGTGTCCACCGCCACCTTCAGTGTCGCGAGCCAGCTCGATAGAAATGATTTCACTGTTAGTGGCTTTGATGGCTTCATCAGCGGCAAAAATTTGCGGACCTGCGCCGGTACGCGCACCCAGAATACCGATAGAGCGATATTTCTTGTCGATATTCATAATTTCATGTAACTGATTATCGACATTGGCAATCACCAGGCCGATAGTGTGACCCAACGCAGTGCCGACAAATTCCGTAATTCCACAACCTGCGAAATGCGCGGCGGTTTTGGCCTTCGGTTTCGTGTCGGTTTGTTTATTCATTACGTCAGATATAATCTGCTCAACAAGATTATCTCTCATGATCAGTATCCTTTATTGTTATTAACCGACGGCCTTCGGCAGAATTTTTTCCACCTCAATGTGCGGGCGTGGAATAACGTGTACGGAGACCAGTTCACCCACTTTGCCCGCAGCGGCAGAACCCGCGTCGGTAGCGGCTTTCACAGCACCCACGTCGCCGCGAACCATCACGGTTACCAGGCCAGAACCGATTTTTTCATAACCCACCAGGGTCACGTTGGCAGACTTCACCATGGTATCTGCAGCTTCGATTGCAGAAACCAGGCCTTTTGTTTCAACCATTCCTAATGCTTCTTGTTGCATACCAACCTCGATATTTCTGATAGAAAGAAAACGTGCACAGGAATAGAAATCCACAGATTCACCCTGTGCGTTAATTATTTACGCATGATGATACTAAGGTTATTTGGACAAAATGTTTTGCGCGCTAGCGGGACTATCTTGTTTTCAGATTCGCCCCGCCGACAATAAAATCCACCTACCCGCGGCAATAACCTCCTGGGTTTTATTACAGGTTGCGGGCAATGTCCGCCGCGTCTCTGGCAATCATTTTTTCTTCATTGGTGGCGATGACGGCGATCGTCGTCGAGCCCGCTTTTGAAATCAGCCCGCTGCGACCACCGAACATCTGCTGATTGCGTGCCCCATCCAACACCAGTCCCAACGCCTGAAGCCGTTGTACGGTGAGTTCACGGATCAGCGCCGAGTTTTCGCCAATACCACCGGTAAAAATCAGTGCGTCGAAGCGTTTAAGAGACGTGACATGGCCGCCGATATGCCGGGCGAGCCGATGCACCATCACGTCGATGGCCAGCGCCGCCCGTTCGTGCCCCGCAGCACGGGCTTCCTGCAACGTTCGGCAATCGCTGGACAATCCGGAGATACCCATTAATCCGGACTGGCTGTTAACCATTTTGTACAGGGCGTCGAGAGACTGCCCGGTGCACTTCGCCAGATAGGCGGCGACACCAAAATCCAGATCGCCGCAGCGCGTGCCCATAACCAGCCCTTCCAGCGGCGTCATGCCCATTGATGTATCAACACTCTCGCCGTTCTGCACGGCGCAAAGTGACGACCCATTTCCCAGGTGGGCAATCACAATACCGTGATCCGCCGGGTCCAGATCCAATGCGTTGAGCGCTTCGCTGGCGATAAAACGATGGGAAGTACCGTGGAAGCCGTAGCGACGCACCTGATAGTCACGCTGGTAATCCAGTGGAATAGCATAGGTATACGCCGCCGGGGATAACGTCTGATGGAACGCGGTATCGAACACCGCGATCTGCGGCAGTGCAGGCAGCAGCGCACGCGCCGCTTCAATTCCCATCAGGTTGGCGGGGTTATGCAGGGGCGCCAGTGCGGACAACGCACGGATTTTTTCAATCACCTCGTCGGTCACCCGCACCGAGCTTTTGAAATCACTGCCGCCGTGTGCCACGCGATGCCCGATAGCGGTAATGGTTTCCAGCAGTTGCTGCTGCGCAAGTGTCCCGAACAGGACGTGTAACGCACATTGATGGCTGGCTTCCGCCAGCGCCACGCGGGATGTATTACCGTCACGGTCTTTAAATGTCATGGTGGCATGATCAATCCCCAGCCGCTCTGCCAGGCCAGACAGCACCGGCTGGTCGGCATCCTGGGGGATGACCGAGAACTTCATTGAGGAAGAACCACAGTTAATCACTAATACACAAACTAAGGACATGATGACCCCTGAAATGGACTGCGATGAAAAATTAACGTGTTATTGCGAGGGGAAAACGCAGCGCGCTAAACCGCGCCAGCGCCTGGCGGGCGATGGACATATCGTCTTCCACGCTGCCACCGCTAATGCCAATGCCGCCGAGCAGGCATCCGCCCGACCAGCAGGGAAATCCGCCGCCGAAGCAACAAATCTCTTTTTCTTTATCAAGACCGTATAGCTCACCGCCCGGTTGTACTCGCGTCGCCAGTTCATGGGTCGCCATCTTCAGCGCCACGGCGGTCCAGGCCTTTTGTGGCGCCAGGGTATGGCTTACCAGCAGGGCGTTATCCATGCTAAAGAAGAACCGCTGCTGCCCGTGGGCATCCACCAGGCTAAAAACAATTGGCACATGGCAGGCCACGGCAGCCTCTTGCGCCAGCTTCGCCAGCAGCGCACAGTCTTCCAGGCTCAGGGGCATGTGCCGCTCCGGCAGTTGTGTGGCGATAGCGGCGGTGATCCAGTTGTCGAGAAAATCGTCGTGCGCAGCCATACATTACCCTCCTCTGAGCGCCGCTATTTGCCGTTAAGTTCGAGCGCGTCCACGATGCCCACCACGGCAGCATCAATCACCGAATGCTCTTTGCTGTTGCTCATCCGCGCCGAGCTGCCGGTGGTCACGATAACAATCTCGCCGTTACCCGCGCCGACGGTATCCACAGCCACCTGTGCATGGCCGGTAGGCCGATAGTTTTCATCCAGGCGCGCCACTATCAGCAGTTTCGAGCCGTTCAGGGAGACGTGTTTGGTGGTGGAAACTAACGCGCCAGTGACTTTTGCGAGATACATACTTCCTCCGGTTAGCCGTAAATAAGGGTGAGATTGCGCCGCTTGATTTCGTCTTTAGCGGCAGGGGTAATCAGCGTATCGCGCTCGACCCGCAATCCTTCGCCGGGGGCAAGCAGACGAATATCGCGCAGGGCGATTAAGCGTTTTTTACCGGCGAACGGCAGGCTGGTGAAAGGTGCGGACTGGCTCACCGGAGGAGAGTCGATGTGGGCCATTTTTTTACCCGAGAGCGTCACGCCGTAGCTTTCCAGCATGTGCGTATAACCCTCCAGTCGGGCCAACAGCGGCAGCGGCAAGCGGCTGTCATGGCACTGGGGATGCAGCGTGGCGATCGTCTGTTTACGCTGGTGCAATGCCTGGAATACCGCTTCGCATGCCAGGTTGTCGCGGATGCCCAGCGCAATTTTGCTCATACTGTTAATCGAGAGCGCCGGGAGATAGAGCGCGTCGTAATCACCGCTATGGTGGTCGAATCCGGCGCGGGAACCCCACTGGCGCAACCTGTCGATGCAGGCATCTTTCAGCGCCGACTGGCTGGCACTGTGCGAAAAACTCACCCATAACTGGTAGCCCGCCTGCTCGAGTGCCGCGAGACAGTTCAGGGTCTCAGGGAGCGAAGAAAGATCGTCGCCGGTCACCACCACCCGAACATTTTTTTGCGCGACGGACTGTGCCAACAATTCAGCGATAGCGCGGTCCAGCAGTTGCGATAAGGTCTGGCTGTCCATCGATTCTCACTTACCCCGCATTCATCGCGATGCCTAACGGCGTAACTAACAGTGGCTCCACCGACGGAACCACATTTTTGCCAGTGTGTTTGCTAAACACTGCAGCAAACTGGCTGAAGCTGCTGGCGCCGCCCACCAGATAAATATTTTTCACCCGCTGCGTGGCGAGCCATCCCGACACCAGGCTGGCCATTTTTTGCGCCACCGGCAGCACCAGGGTAAAGACCTGCGCTTCCAGAGCCGGATCTTTTTTCATCTCTTCTGCCTCGGCATACGCCAGACCAAGCGCACCCGCGATAACCAGCGTCATGTGGCTGCCGCCGGTGGGTTCATCGGCGCTAAAGGTCACTTTGCCGCTTTTCAAAATGCTCATTCCGGTTGTCCCGCCTCCCACATCCACTACCGCACCGTTTTTGATATTCAGCGCACTGGCGGCGGCCACCGGTTCATCAAGCACTTTCGTGACGGTAAAGCCCGCGGACTCCACGACGTTGACGATCACCTTTGTGTTACCGTCAGAAATTCCCGGTGGAATCGCGGTCGCCGCGCGATCGAGGGTGCGGCCCAGTCTTTCCTCGAGGATCCTTTTCAGCCGCGAGACCACCCGGCTGGCAGTAAGGTAATCCACCACCACGCCGTCTTTCACCACACTGGAGGGGGATGTCACGCCCGCCACCGGTTGGTTATCCGCATCCACGACCACTATCGCGATATTGGCGGTACCGAGGTCCACCCCCACCTTCAACGCGCCGGTGCAGGGCCGACATTCGCCGCTGTCAATCAGCGCGGCCAGTTCGTGCAATCGGCGGTTTTCGGGGCTGTCAGCCATAGCGCACATCCTGTTTGATACCGCGCACCGTGTCGCCGTTACGCAGGCCGAAACCGTTGGCCTCCTCCACATCGATATGCAGTTCCAGCACGGCATCCGCCGTGACGCGCACCACCACGTGGCTCAGCACGCCGCCGCGTGGGCCGTTGGTCTGAACATCAATTTCCATCCCGTCGCGCAGGCCATGCAGCTCGGCTTCCTGCGGTGAAACATGGATATGGCGCCAGGCCACAATCATGCCGTTGTGCTTCACCACGCGTCCTTTCGGGCCGATGATGTCAATCCCTGGCGATTCCAACAGATCGCCCGACATGCGAACGGGCGCTTTGGCACCCAGCGCGAAACCATCGGCGACGGAGATTTCCACCTGAGTGGTTTTACGCAACGGGCCTAATACCCGCACTTTGCTCAGTTCACCTTTCGGACCGCGCAGCGTCACCATCTCTTCGGCAGCATATTGCCCAGGCTGTTTGACCGCTTTAAAACGGGTCAGCGTTGAGCCGTACCCAAACAGAATGTCCATATCCTCCCGGCACAGGTGGACGTGACGGTTCGACACGCCCACCGGGATCTCCAGCGCAACGGGCGCGGTGGCGGACGCCGCCGGGCTTTTACGGGCAGCGAGCTCATGCAGGATTTGTTGGGTGATCCATTCAGCTTGTTGTTCGGTGTAATTCATAACGGAAACGACCTGATCATTGGGTTAACTCATGGGTACTGAGCGTCTGTACATCAGGATAGGGAGTAACGACGCCCGATATTTGTTGTTCGACAGGACTTTTTTGCCTGCTTCATGCAGGCAGGACAAACGTATCCAGTTAGCCAGTCACCTGATCGATGAGGGCTTCCACATCCTGTGGGGTAACAGGCCGTGGGTTTGATGCCGTGCAGCCGTCAACCAGCGCGGAACTCACCAGTGCCGCGCGTAGCGTGCTGATCTTCGCCCGTTCAATGCCCAACGCGTTTAGCGTGGCGGGAATACCGAAATGGCGGTTAATCTGCCGGATAGCCTGCGTCATCTGCGCGATAGCCTGCTCGGGAACGGCATGATCGATCCCCATGATCTGCGCACAGCGGTGGTAGCGGTCGCGGGTGTGTGTGGAAGCCTGTTTGCTGTTGAAGTCGATAATAATCGGCAGCAGCATGGCATTAATTTTGCCGTGGGGAATATGCAACATACCGCCAATGGCATGGGCCATGCCGTGGACCAGTCCCAACCCGGCGGCGTTAAACGCCATGCCGGCCATGCAAGAGGCATTGTGCATATGAGTACGCGCCAGAATGTCTTTTTCATCGTTGAACACCTGCGGCAAGTAGCGCCAGGTGAGCGCGATGGATTTTTCCGCCAGCGCATCGCTAAAGTCGTTCGCGCCGGTGGCGACAAACGCTTCGATGGCGTGAGTCAGCACATCCATACCGGTATCCACCGCCACATGGCGCGGGACGGTTAATACCAGGTTGGGATCGAGAATGGCAATATCCGGCACCAGATGCCCGGAGATCAGCGGGTATTTACGCCCGTTTTTCGGATCGGAAATGATCGCGTAAGAGGTCACCTCGGAACCGGATCCACTGGTGGTGGGAATAGCGATAAGATCGATGTGATGACTGGCGAAATACTCCTCCAGCGTCACTTTGATGCCTTTCGCTGCATCCAGCGACGACCCCCCGCCGAGGGCTATAATCACCTCAGGTTTAAAGGTTTTAAAATGCGCCGCACCCGCGGTCAAAATATCAATATCAGGATCGGGTTTAACCTCGCCAAAAATAGACACCGACGCCTGGGGCATGTAATTAATCAAATAACGGGTTTTACCTGACGTCACCATAAAATCGTCGGTGACAATACCGACGCGTTTGCCATTAAACTGGCTCAGCGAGGTAATCGCCTCCTCGCCAAAATAGATATCAGGGCAGGAAAAAGAATAACTGGCCATGTGTTAAAACCTTTATCAGGATACCGGCACGGTAAGCAGCAATAAACGATGGGGTTAAGCTAACATGGCATTATTTGTAAGAGGCTAAGGATGTTTGTGCAGCTGGAGGATTATTTTGCGCGATTGATTTGCCGTGGGCAAAAAAGTCCTTCAACGAATAAAAAAACCGATCCAAAAAGATCGGCATAAGGCAGGATCTCTCGACGAACAGGGGATCGCTGCCACAGCGTCCGCGCCTGCAAAACGCAAAAAGCGCCACCGCAATTCATCTTTGCGAGGCGCTTTCCAAAAATCCGCTATAAGTGCGTTTATCTCGCCAGCGACACCAGCATCTTCAGGCTCGCAGAGTAGTAATCCTCTTTGGTGGTGATCTGCGGCTCGCCCGCCGGGAGTTGCCCCATCGTGAAGTCGCGCACCGCCAGCAAACCGCCGTCCATCATGTACGGGGCCGGATCGTTGGTGGTGATGTTCACCCAGGCAGGCGTCTGAGTCCGCGTAAAACGTCCCCAGTAAGCGTTATACGGTGCCAGCAGCGGGCTGGCGGGCTGCGCCCATTTCACGTACAGCGGCACCCGAATCGCATCGTAGCTAAAGCGCGCGGGCCACTCTTTGGCCGGAGCGACGCGCCCGTCGGCATACAGCGACACCCAGTCTGCCGGAAGCTGCGGATTGCCAAAGCGCATTTTCACCAGCAGCTTTTGCCCGTCATTGATCAGTTCCCGCCACACGGTCAAATGACTGCGTTGGGCGAAATCTTCCCACGCCGGGAAGATAAAATACGACGGGTTGAGATTAACGTAGCTGTTGAGGTTAAAGCCTTTCGCACCGGGCAGCATCACGCGATACCCGGCAAAGCTGATGACGTTCCGCGCCACCAGCGACTTAGTAATCGCATCCGAGGCGTTCAGGTAGGCGTTGTCCTTCCACTGGGTGCCCGCTTTCAGCAGCGCCCAGGCGATAAAGGTGTCGCCGTCGGTGGCGTTGTTTTTATCGACAATCGGATCGGCGGCAACCGGGTTATAGCGCCAGTAAAACAGGCCCGTCTCCGGGTTTTGCAGATTTTTTTTCGTCCAGCCCCAGATCTTGTCAAAGCTTGCCCGATCGTTATTGCGCACCGCCATCATCATGGCGAAGCCCTGACCTTCGGTATGGCTCACGCTGTTGTTGCCGGTATCAATGATCCGGCCATCCGCCATCAAAAAGCGTGCTTTGTAACTGTCCCAGGCGCTGCCGGCGATCGCCGGGTAACTGCATATCAGCCCCAGCACCAGAAGCAAGGTTTTACTTCGCTGCCACATGCCTGTTCCTTACTGATTATTTTGATATCTGAAGTGGATAACCGTAGCCGAGGGCGATGCCTCCCGCCACAGGGAAACATGGGATTTCCCACCCTGCTCACGCATCCAGCGTGCGTACAGCCCTTCCAGTACCGCGCTGAACGCGTGGTTCCAGGCACGCTGCTGCGCCGGTTCAGCCGGAACCGGCAGCGCCATATGGCTGATGCGGATCGCCGTGTCGCTGGCATCGATATCAATCACGCCCCAGTCAAACGCCGCCAGACGGGCGTTGATCTGCGCTTCAAGCTCACCGACGGTATGCGCAGGGGTGAGCGGGAAACGCTCGGCCAGCGTCTCCCCCATCTGCACGAGGAACGGGTGACTTTGCGCCTCGCCGACGTTCGCCACCATCCCTTCAATCATCACGTGGAGCAGTGAAAACCAACCCGACCGGGACTGTTGATTCTGGTAATACTGCAAAAGCTGCTGGTCATTCATCACTTGTTCCCCAGAAGGTAGCGGAAGTAGAGGTTGGCTGTACTTTCGTTGTAATCGCCAAAGGTGTCATAGCCAATCTGCCCGCCGATACTCATGTCTTTATTGAGTTTGTAGTCGGTTGAGGCGCGCAGGTTATACCCCATGCCGTTCTTGCTGCTGCCGCTGTAGAACGACTCTTTGGCAAAGCCGCGAGCGACATAATCTTCCAGCTGGCGCTGCATGGCGGCATCGGTCGGGAAGTACGGGCTCTCATCCTGGGAGTAGGACTGATAGCCAATCGACGCGCCCAACCCCAGCTTCCAGTTGTCGAACTTCTGGGTGTAATCCACCGGGAAGGCGACGCTGACATAGTCCTGCGGGCTGAAATAGCCCCCCTGACCGTAGCTGAAGTAGCTCAGGTTTTTGTCGAAGTTCATATAACTCATGTTGATGCCAGTTTTTAACTCGCGATCGTCTGAGTAATACGGGCGGAAATAGACCCCCGCCGAGCCGTTAACGCTGGTGTTGCTCGGGACGTTCTCCCCGACGTAATCGTACACGCCAAAACCGGCGTAGAAACCTGCATCGGCATTGTCATAGCTGAGCTGCGCGCTGCCGCCGTTTTTGGTGACCTGGCCCCACTTCTTGCCGCTGTATTTGTCTTCCACACCGACATACGACAGCAGGCTGTCCACCACCGCACGACGTTCACCCACCAGCACCAGCTTGAGGTAATCGGTCAGCTGCGGGGACCACTGCACACCACCCACGACGGTATTCAGATCCTGGCCCAGCGGCGTGGATCCGACATCAATTTTGTACTGATCCCCGGTGAGCGCCATCGCCACTTCAACGCCGGACGCGCTTTGCGAGCCCTGCGAAGGCACCTTAATTTTGTCGAGATTCGGCAGCTCCGGCGGCGTGGTGGTTGAGGCGTTATACACCTCTTCGGCCACTTCGCCCTGGATCAGCGCCCCGGTACCAAAACGACGGCTGGATTCATCGGACGAGCTACCGGCATCGAGGGTTATCGGCGACACGTTGACGTCCAGACGCGAATCGCCAAACGGCACGGTGGACCACTGCAGCGGGGCCTTAAATTCGGTGAGCTTGCTGAGCCCCTCTTCGCCGTCACGGGAGCGCATTGCCGTTGAGCCACGCGCCCAGGTGGCGGTTTTGTCGACCAGCATCTCCATCATATTATCCACCTGACGCAGCGTGCCGGCCTGCGCCGTCTCGACCGGTAAATCGGTGCGCACGGTGCCCGGCGGGGCGGTCTGTGGATTACGCGCCAGCTGGGCCACCTGCCACGGCATCGCTTCGCCATACAGCGACGAGGAGGTGGTCAGATCGCCCGCGCGGGTGGTGCCGACAAACGGGTTGTCGGCTAAGGCCAGGCCGCCCAGCATCGGTGCGGTTTCGCCGCTGTTGTCCTTCAGACCCAGCAGGCGTCCGCGCGCGGTGCGCAGGTAGCTCATGGCCTGCTGATGGTTACCTTCGGCCTCTGAGACACGGGCCAGCAGCAGCAGGCGTTCCGGCGTGCTGTCGTTTTTCAGCCCGGCGGTCAGCTGCTTCGCTTTGTCCACATCGTTGTTGGCTAACGCCACATTAATGGCCCCGGCACGCGCATCCTGCTGCGGCGTGTCGCGGGTCATCAGGTAGTCGTATACCACGCCGGCTTCTTTGTTCATCTTGCCGGACTGATACACGCGCGCCATCGCAAACATCAGATCGGTGTTTTGCGGATCGTTTTGCATCGCGCGGATCAGCTTGTCGTAGGCCGCCGCGTAGTTGCCCTGAGTGCGCAGGCGATCGACATCGTTGATCACGTAGCCGTTGCGAAGGCTGGCCAGCTGCGTAGGGGTGCTGCGCGACTGGAGTTCCGGGTTGGCAAGCCAGGCCTGAGCTTCACTGCCCAGCCCCGCCTGATTCAACACGGTCACCTGATCGGCATAATCTCCGGCGTTACCCTGCACGCCGCGACGCATGTTATCGCGCACCACGCTCACTGCGCTGGTCACATCCCCACTCTGCGCCAGCATCCGCGCCAGCTTGCCCGCATCTGCCGGGCTTTCTGGTGGACGCACCGCCAGCGCTTTCAGGGTGTTGGCTGCCGCCGCCCGGTCGCCCTGGGCCAGATAGCGTTCAGCCACGTTCATCTGCAGGTTGTAATTCACCCGCTGCGACAGCTCGCGCATATCCCGATTCTGGCTGCTGGCCGGAATCCGCGACAGCAGGGTCTGGGACTGCTGCCAGGCATTGTTTTCGCTGGCGAACAGGGCAGCCGCATACAGTTCACTGGCGCTGGCGTTCGGCCGGAACGACGGTGCCATAGCATTTGCCGCTTCTGCGTCACGACCCTGCTTCTGCAGCAGACGGGCCAGATCCAGACGTAGCCACGGATCGGCCGGATAGCGCGTTGTGCCTTGCGACAGCAGGGCGATAGCGCGTTGCGGATCGCCATTGGCCACCGCCTGCTGCGCCTGACGACGCAGCGGATCGGTCGGGTTGCCGCCGCCGGAGACACGCGGCTGGAGCTTAGCCTGCAGGCTGGCGGGCAGGGTTTGCAGCATCGCCTGCGCCTCAGCCGTTTTGTTTTGCTCGCGCAACACGTAGTACAGGTTTTCGCGAGCCGCGCCGTTATTCGGCTGCTCCGTTAACAACCCGCGCAGCGTCTGCTCGGCAGTGGTGTAGTCCTTGTTATGTCGCTGGACGTCGGCGCGGAACAGCTTCGCGGCCGCCCCTTGCTCGCCGCTTCGCTGAGCCAGCGGTGCGCTCAGGGCCAGCGCCTGGCTGATATTGCCTTGCTTGTAGGCCGCCTGCGCCTGGGCAAGCTGACCATAAAACTCGGCATCCACCGCCTGCTGCTTGCGCTCATCAGAGGCAGAGCCGCCCAGACTGGCAGCGCGATTCAGGTACTGCGCGCCTGCGGCGTAGTCACCCTTACGCAGGGCAACGTAGCCCATCCCGGCCAGCGCGTCGGCATCTTCCGGATTAGTCTGTAAAACCTGTTCAAACTGGCTGCGGGCGGTGTCGGTATTGCCGCTGTTCAGCGCCTCAAAGCCCTCGCCTTTTGCCGCGCCGCCGATGCTCTTGCGGTAATAATCCCGCAGCGCAGTATCGTTCGGGTGGCGCTGGATATAGGTCTGGTACAGGGCGTCATCACCCGCCTGTGGCCCCAGCCACAGCAGCGCCTGACGCAGGGATCGATCCGCATCCTGACTGCCGCTCGCCAGATCCTGCAGGACGTTAATCCCTTCCCGGCGCGTGCTTTCCTGATAGGTCAGCACTTTGCCCAGCGCAATTTTGATGTTGTTATCCTGGGGATATTGCACCCGCAGCTGGCGCAGCTCGCTCACCGCCTGCGGATAGAGGGATTTGTCCCCCGCCATCGTCAGATAATATTCCGGGGCCAGGCTCGGCGGCGGCTGACTGCCGCTAAACAGGTTCTGCCAGGTGGCCAGCGCGGCCGGAATGTTACCGCTGCGCGCCTGCTGACGGGCCAGCTCCAGCTGACCGCGCGGCACCTGCTGCATCTGTTTGGCATTGTCCAGCGCCTGCAAATTAGCATCCTGCGGCGAGACCGCCGTTAAGCGCGCACGCCACTGGTCGGCGCCTTTAATGTCACCGGCCTGCTGCGACCACAGGGCCATCAGGTAGAGCGCCTGAGTATTGTTGGCATCCACCATCAGCACTTTTTTCAGCGATTCCATCGCCAGCTCATCGTGAGATTTTTCGTGCCAGTAGTTCGCCTGATCGAACAGCGCTTTCAGTGCCGGGTTATTGGCGTCTGCCGCCTGGGCAGCGTTGATGCCCCCCAGCGCCAGGCCACTGAACAGACAAAGTAAAGGCAGATGTCTGGCGGTTTTGCGCTTATTTTCCATTTTGTTACCACCTTTACTCACGATCTGAATCCTGAGGGTTAAGACGTTTGTGCGCACGTTTCTTGAGGATCGAGTAGAGACTCAAACCGATAATCGACGCAAACAGCAGTCCAAAAATCGCCAGCATGGCGGAGTGCTGCGCGGCATACCACACCACCATCATGTACCAGGGCATCTGGCCACTTGGGAACTGGGGTCCGACCCGGAAACTGCGCACGCCGTTTTCATCGGTTATGATCGCGGTATCGCCACGGATCCCGGCGTTAATGCGGGCAGAATTAAGATCGTTATGCAGGCGAGAAAGCTGTTCATCGTTGCTGCCAATGGCCATCACCACCAGCCGCGACGGGTTCCACTGGGAGCGGAAGCTGACGAATCCGCGCCAGACTTCATTCGACGAGAAGTAGCGGTCGGCATCAACACTTGAGGCTTTCCAGTCGCCTTCCAGCCAGCTTTGCACTTTTTCCAGCAGCTTCGGTTCACGCACGCCAAAGGTATGCTCCTGACTGACAAAAGGCGACTGGGCCAGCAGTGCCCGGTTAAAGGCGCTTTGGTTCAGGGTGGAGACCGCCAGCACGTCGCTGTCGCTCAGGCGCAGCAGGTTCGCCCCGCCGGACGGCAGGCCAAACATCACGCGGTTGTTATTGAGCGTGGTGCCGGTGGCGTTACCTGAACGCGCGGCCAGATCCAGCAGGGTGCTGATCTCATTTTCGCTTGGGTTTTCCGGCAGCAGCAGTACCGTCTGGGAGAAGTCCGCCAGACGAGTGAACGGGAATGAAGCACCCACGAAGTAGGAGAGATTCGGCAGCAGCGTGAAGTGACGCGTTTTGGTCAAATCAATCTGGGCGTCGTCATCGATACGACTCTTGATGTTGTTATTGAGTAATACGCTGCACGGCGCCGTCTCTTTGGTGGCGATGTTGAAGTACAGCTGCAGCTGGTTATCGCCGTAAATCAAATACGGCTCCAGCGGCATCTCTAACGTTTCCTGACGTGCATCGCCGCCAAGCTTGTGCCACAAACCTTCGAGCAGACCCTGCTTGTTGACCGGCAGGTTGCGCAGGAACGCACCGTTAAAGGTCATCGACAGATAGGAACGATCTTCGTCAATCCAGCTCTCGGACGGGAAACGGTAGGCGATTTTCAGCGGAATAGTGTCGCCATCCCACATAAACAGATCCGGTGCCGCGCGGAACGCCAGGGTCAGCGGTTCGTGCCAGATGCCGGTCACGGTCATGCTCTGGTCTTTGCGGACCAGTTCGCTCAGCAGCACCGGGCGTTCGGTGGAGATCCAGCGCGGCGCATCGTAAGGTTTGCTGAGCGGGATGTTTTGCGCGTCAACCGGGGCACTGACCGTCTGGGTGTTGAACTGCCCCCGCGTCAGGCGCCACGCGGCGCTTTTCAGCTGTTGCTCGTTATTGCCCACCACCAGCAGCAGCTTGTAGATAGGGTTGCCTGGGTTATCGATGATTTTGAGCGTCGCCCCGCTGCTGGCGGGCAGCGTCACGCCGCCAATCGTCTCGCCGGGTTTACCGAACAGCACGCCGTTTGTTTCCGGCAGGCGATCGTGCAGTACCTCAAACGAGATGCCGCGATAGTCCGCCTCAATCCCCAGCCAGGACGCGAGCAGCGATGCCGCCCCCACCTGCTCCGGCAGGGTGTTGGCCGGGAACGCGAACGCCATGGTGGCGGGCGTCATCTGCATCGCATCAAAGAATGGACGCGGGAAATGGCTGAGATCCGCGCCGATATTCAGCTGCTGCGCCTCCAGATCGAGGCGGGTCGTTGGCATGACGGTGACCTGATAGCTGTCGGAGATATCCCGCTGGCACAGCAGCGCATCACCGTCGTTAATTTTGAAGCTGATGTTGTTGCGTGACACCACCATCGCCGCCGGGATATCCAGCTGGTAGCTCGAGACGTTTGTGTCTGCCGCACCCAGCGGCACCGTGCCCAGCGGCTGGCCGTTGAGCATCAGCTGCATGGTGGTGTTACGTGCCGCCATCGCCGGAGAGACTTTCAGGTTCAGCTCCAGCTGGGCGTTGGTGATCACCTGGTCGGCCGAGAGCGTAAAATCGATCCCGCCCTGCAGCTGACCACCGCTCAGCACCACGCCATTGGGCTGGCCCATCTGCGCGACGGTAATGCTGCTGGTGGTGCCGGGAGTGATGCCCATCGGAACCGGGTTCGCCGTAAGGGCATCGGGAGTCGGGATCGCGTCCGCAACTGCAGGCGCGTCCATTGCCGGTTCGGGATCGGCCGCGGCCGGAGTCTCGGCTGCAGGTGTTGCATCCATCACCGGCGGCGGGAGATCCACCGGCAGCAGTGACTCGACGGGGGTCGGCTCTTCCGCCCTGACGGGCAGAGCCAGCACGCTGCACACCATCAGCATCTGGAAAGCTTTACGGGTCATCCCTTTCATACCGCGGTATCCTCGCTGGCACTTTTTCTGCGGCGCGCTTCGTCCTGACGTCGACGGCTGTTCTCGCGCCGTGACTTCCAGGTCAGCCAGAACAGATCGAAGACGCTACGAATAATAATAAACAGCGAGCGGAACGGGTTGTCCTGCGGCTTGAGTGGATTGATCCACGCATCAGCCCGGGTCAGCACCACGCGCACCAGCTCACGGCGACGGTCCAGTGGGATCTCATCAAACATCAGGCGAATGTATTGCTCATCATGCGCAATCACGCTAACCGGAATACTGATCGTACCGGACTGCAGCTGCAGCTCGATCTCTTCAATCTCATCGGTCAGATGGCGATCGTCCACGGTCACAATACGGCACCCGCCCATCGACAAATCGGCGGTGTGGCTGCGAGAAGAGATGCCGCTGGCGTAGTGGATAACGACCGGCACGCTGACATCAATACGGATGGTTTTACGCGTCTGACGGGTTTCACGCGCTACCGCAATGGCGGCCAGCAGGAAGATTAAGCTGTACAGCCCCCAGCCCACGTTTAAGGCAATAACCATCGGGTCGACGTTGAAATAGTCATGAGCAATGGCCCGCGCAATCCCGGCAATCACCCCCGCCGCCAGCAGGACCGCAATAACCAGATGCGGACGCACGATGCTGAAGTCGAAATAACCTACGTCGAGCAACGCGCCTTTATCCGTCACGTTAAACTTGCCGCGTTTCGGGAATATCAGCGTAATAATGGTCGGCAAAATTAAATGGAAGGCCAGCACCAGGTCGTAAATTTCGCCCCAGAAGCTATAGCGGAAGCGTCCATTCAGCCGCGAGCTGACGTAAATACATAAGAACAGGTGCGGCAACATATAGGCAAAAATAAGGCTCGCCGACGAGTGGATAATATTCAGGTTGAACAGCAAATAGGCGAGCGGCGCGGTCAGGAACGCCACGCGCGGCAAGGCAAACTGGAAGGAGAGCATTGCGTTGAGATAGCACAGACGCTGCTGCCATTTTAAGCCCCGACCAAACAGCGGGTTATCGACGCGCAAAATTTGCGTCATGCCGCGCGCCCAGCGGGTACGCTGAATCACGTGAACCACCAGACGCTCGGTGGCTAACCCGGCCGCCAGCGGGATATCGAGATACGCCGACTTCCAGCCCAGACGCTGCATCTTCAGTGCGGTGTGAGCATCTTCGGTAACCGTTTCTACCGCAAAGCCGCCAATCTCTTCTAACGCTGAACGGCGGATAACCGCACAGGAGCCGCAGAAAAAGGTCGCGTTCCAGTTGTCGTTTCCGCGCTGAATTTGCCCGTAAAACAGCTGGCCTTCGTTAGGAATATCGCGGCCCGCCGACAGGTTACGCTCGAACGGATCCGGCGAGTAAAAGTGGTGCGGGGTCTGCATCAGCGCCAGTTTTGGATCGACGAGGAACGCCCCGACGGTGGCCTGCAGGAAGATACGCGTCGCCACGTGATCGCAGTCAAAGACGCAAATCAGCTCGCCTTTGGTCAGCTTCATGGCGTGGTTGAGGTTGCCCGCTTTGGCGTGGGAGTTATCATTACGCGTGATGTAACCGACCCCGACGTTGGCCGCAAAGACCGCAAACTCATTACGTTTGCCATCATCGAGCAGATAGATCCTGAGCTTATCCGCCGGATAATCCAGGCACTGGGCGGCCAGCACCGTATCGCGCACCACGTCCAGACTTTCGTTGTACGAAGGAATATAAATATCCACCGTCGGCCACGTCGACATATCTTCGGGCAATGGCACAATCTTGCGCTGGAGCGGATATAGATTCTGCAGATAGCTCAGTAAAATCGTGACCCAAATATAGAGTTCAGCGATAAATAACCCGATCCCAAGTATGGCTTCTATTTCGGAATTAAAGTGCAGCGTCTGCGTCGCCCGAAACCAGATATATCGGGTGGACATGAGCACCGCCACCACCATCATGATTATCGAAATACGGTGATTTTTGCTGAACCCTAACAAGACCAATACGCCGATACTGATTAAGCCAAAGATATATTGTTTCTGGCTGTCCATCGGGGTAATAACTATCAGTACCGCAATTGGCAATAACACCAGAAGCAGTAAATAAAACAGCACCTTTTTCATAGGACGTCCTGAAATTGTCGTCAGAAATTAGAAGTTTTCAGGTTAGCGTGCACTGCGCCGTCACCCACATTAACCCCCAACATACCTGCAATACGTTTGCTCACCAGTTCGATATCAAACGCAGCCGCCGAGGTGGCGTTGAAATCCAGGATCGATTGCTGTGACGCATTCGCCTCCGCCACGCTTTCATCCCGATTGATCACCCCCAGCAGGCGATCGCCGAGGCGCTGCTGTAAAAAGGCGGTGACATCGCGACTGATATGGCGACGACTGTCACTCTGGTTCACCAGGAACGAATAGCCCGCCGGGTTCTTCGGCGGCGTGCCGCCGGTCAGGCGGTGGTTTTCAATATGCGGCAGCAGCGACAGGGAGGCGGTATCGGCCAGCAGCGTCACCAGATGCATATCCGCCAGCGGAGAGATCGCTTTAAGCGCCGGATTCGGCCCCGGTGGGAAGTCGGCAAGAACGATCAGCCCCGGATAGTTCAGCAAGGAACTTAAGCCGCGCATCAGGAAATGGCTGTCGGTGGTGAGATTATGCTCGAACATGATGCGCTGCTCTTCCGTCACTTCCCCGTAAGGCAGAACGAACATGTTGCTGCCCGCAGTGAGCACTGACTGACTCCAGTCGGCAGATTCATTGGCCCGGGCAACGTACCCGCGTCCATCGGACAGCGGCACGCCAAAATGCAGACGCAAGGCGTTCTGCACATCAAAATCAATGGCCAGGACTTTACTGCCGGAACGCGCCAGGGCGTAAGCAAGGTTGGCCGTGACCGTGGTTTTTCCCACTCCGCCTTTTGGCGAGCAAATACACACTAACGGCATGAAGCGATTTTCTCCAGGAGCGGTTGTAACGGAAGGTCTTTGACCGGATGGCTGACGCGGGCGTTGGCTTTTGTAGCAAACAGCTGCTCAAAGCGCACAGGCTCGGCGGGCGCAGGTGCGGCCAGCGGCGCAGCAGGTGCAACAGCAACAGGCGCGATCTGCGGCGCGGGTGCGGCCACGGGCGTCGGTGCTGGCTGAATCAGCGGCTGTGGCGCAGCGGCAGGCGCTTGCGGGATCAGCTGTTCAAACAGCGAGGGTGCAGGCACTGCCGGATCCGGCATTGGGGCAATTGGGGCCTGCGCGAAAGGCGCAAATGCGGCCTCCAGTTCGCCAGGCTTGAGCGGCTGAGGAACGGGCACGGCTACGCTGCCGGCTTTTGCCAGCGCCGAGTCACTATTGCCGCCCGCAAGCTGATTGATAATCGCCCAGTCGCTGGTCGCAGCGTTCTGCTTTTGCGCTGAGAAATCTTTGAACTTGATGTCACCCGTGCGCGTTTTATCCTTAAAACGCTGCAAATCATCATAATTTTTCATGGCACTACTCTTGATTTACAAACCAATGTGTTCGTACCTGAGCGATGTGCCAGGACAGCGTTTGAGGGAATTAAAACAGTCAAAGGGTTGATATTGCACATCGTCATGGGGGCTTCCCTTCGCACGTTTTAACATTTTGAGAGCGAATGACTAATACATTTTACGTAGTGCTAATAATATGTACAAGCTTATCGACTGATTGCAAAATTTCTCCACTTTCTTCGCTTACCGTCTATGACATACATACAAAAAGGCGGGTCTTTAAGTGACATCAGTGCATGAAACTGAAATGGGTGTTCTTTGCGATATTTTATGCTTGTTTTTTTAGGGTGTGAATCTTAGGTTTAAGAGAGGCTGGGCGCGGGAAAAGCAGGCATTGATGGCGGAGGATTATTGGGTACAGACTGAGAGAATCTCATCACTACACCGGTCATGGTCAGCGTGGGAAAGCAAAGAATTGTGATCGAGCGGGTAAAGGGCTGACGGGTAAAAAAGAATCCGGAACAGTATTCCCTCGTGCACTCTGCCGAACCGCACACAACGCCCCGATACTCAGTTTGCTCCCCGTTCTCCACTTTCCCCGAGGCTGTTGAAGAGTTCATAGCCGTAACATCATTGCAGCTGCGTCTGCCGCTAGCATTATTTCTTCAGTGCAAGCTCCCGGATTTTTGCACAAGAATATGCTCAAGTACCTGCATATAATGTTGGGAAAGTGTTGCCAGTGGCAACACTTCGGGAACAACGTCAGTTATTTTACTTCCTCAACTGGGGATGAGTTCAGAAGCCCAATCCCCTGGTGATAATTTGTTGTTTTTAATTGATAGGACACTACTTTATCGTGAGCATCCATAGCCACTGCCAGAAGAGTAACCTTAGTATCCTTACTTCCAGCTAACGCTTCTATAAAACCACCAACATTAGGTACCCAACCATACTGACTCCTGCTGGAATCAGCATATACATACAGCAAGATCTGATTCCCTTCATCATCAAAGGAGTTATTGTTTGGAGTCCCATATTTCGTTTCGACTTCCTGATGAGTTGTTTTTCCTGGTACGAAAAATGACTTTAATTCCGCATCGGTCAATTTACCTACAAAACTGTAGTCATTTGTAGTTTTATATCTCAGCACCCTATGCTTAATGACAATATTCTTATCCGTTAGTACACTTAACACAGTTGAATCTTGGGTGAATCCCGAACTCCATGTTTTATACCAGTTCATAACGTTTTTGCCCTGATGTGTTTTTTCAACACTCATAGCATTACCATATACAGCAATAAGTTCTGAACTCGTCGTTTTCCCATCAGTAATAGATTGTTGAATATCTGCTGTTTCTTTCCCGGCAAGTGGCCCTGGATTTGGTAACATACTACATCCGGTAAGCCCTAACATCGCAGCCAAAACAATTGTAGTTAAAACTTTCATAAAAAATCCTTTTATTAATTCATTATCAACACGACATGGAACAACACAACAACTAATAGACCTTTTTATTTCTACATTTTCATTCTGATTACATCCTCCCCAATTCGCATTTTGACCATATGTCTGCCCC
>RCUO01000224.1_pt1 | contig 34121 bp, 25 predicted proteins | sample 2166161 | NCBI WGS metagenome assembly RCUO01 (sample SAMN09932617, study PRJNA488358) | compost metagenome | feature: garden; material: soil; isolation source: compost soil in cyclohexanecarbonitrile-enriched culture | place: Germany: Experimental Botanical Garden Goettingen | collected 2016-01-27
AAGCTTGTCATCAATCGATAACACGCTGGATTTCTAGGCTGATTCATTTGCATTTCTAATCTAATCGTAGGATGACGTTTACACAAAGTCAATGAATCTCCTTCATTTGTAATGGAACTGTAAAATCGAAAGCGTGAGCCTCCGCAGGCGTGGATTAGGCTGGACATTTTGCGGACATTTGCTAAGATAAAAGGGACTCGAAAATATGTAACCGTGTTTCATATAATGAAACATGAAGGGGAGAAACCTCGTGGAGGACGATCGCAAACTAACGGTGCGCGCCGTGGAGCGCGCCCTTGATATTTTACTCTGCTTCACACAGGGAAGCGACCTCAGTCTTACGGAAATTTCGGCGGCGATCGGGCTGCACAAGAGCACGGTGCACCGGCTGCTGACGACGCTGGAGGATAAAGGCTTCCTCAGCCGCGACGCCGGAACGGAGAAGTACCGGCTCGGCATCCGCGTCTGGGAGCTGTCGACCCATCTGCCGGTGTCGGAGAATCCCGGCACGCTACTGCTCCCGGCTATGGAGCGCCTGCGGGACCGGCTTGGCGAGACGGTCAGCCTGTACCTCAGGGACGGGCTGGAGCGCGTCCGCATCCAGGCCGTGCAGAGCAACCAGGCGATCCGGCGCGTCGCCCAGATCGGCGCCAGGCTCCCGCTGACGGTGGGAGCCTCGAGCAAGGTGCTGGCCGCCTATGCGCCGCCAGAGGTGCAGCAAGAGCTGCTGGAGTCGGAAGACTGGCCATCTTCCGTCGACCGCCAGCGCTATGCGGAGCAACTGAAAGAAGTGCTCCGAGCCGGGTACGCGACGAGCTTCGAGGAGCGCGAGCCGGGCGCGGCTGCGGTCGCCGTGCCGGTCTTCGGGCGCAGCGGCGAGCTGGCGGCCGCCCTCTCGCTGTCCGGGCCTGTCAGCCGTCTGTCGATAGAGACGCTGGCGGACTACGCCGCCGAATTGCGAGAAGCGGCGGTTGAAATGGGCTTTATGGTTCCATAATTAGCTCCGCAACCTTTCCATCTCTCCTTCGTCTACATTTATACCAAATACAGGAAGTGGAGAGGTCATATGAAAGTTCACAATATGAAAGTTCTCTTGCGATGGATGCTCGTTTTTGTTATGGTCGCCGGATGTTGGAGCGACAGCCCCGCCGCCAGCGCCTCACAGGCCTCCGCTTACAGTACAACGGATATTTACACGGTCTCCGGCAATGCCGCGCTTCTCGTGGATCATGCGGCGGATACGGTAATGCTGGCCGAGCTGCAGACCGGACGGTTCACGAAGATTCCGGTGAGCGCAGCCTCTGTGCTGGACGTCAAGGTGCTCCGGCAGCCGGACAAGATCATTCTTTTGCACAAATCAGATATCAATCAGCTAACGAAGACCGTGCTGTCTTACCAGGGACAGGTGCTCTCCAGGAACGGGATTCCGCTGAAGCTGGCAGAGGGCGACCATGTCAAATGGACGGCTCCTGCCGGAAAGGCGAAGGAACGCATTATGGTGCAGAACGGGAATATTTTTCGCCTGTACCAGTCTCCCTGGAGGCAGCCGAGCGTTACCTATGACGCCAAGCTGAGCGACGAGCGGTTCGAGTATGTCAGTGTGCTGGATTGGGACTTTCAGGGATATCCTTACCTGGCTGTGAAGTACATGGCGCAGGGCATCATGAGCGAGTATTACTGGGTCAAGACGGTCAATCTGTATACGAAAAAAGAAACCCTCTTCGACGATTTCATCACCGATGTCGGAGTATCGCTGAAGGGGGCGAAGGCGGAGGTCTACACCTCAAACGTCTATGATTCCGTATACAGCCCGGTACCGGCCAATCTGGTCCGGCCCAAGCCAAGCGATATTCAGCCGTATTATCAGTTGATCGATATCGACCGGGGAACGAAGGCTAACGTTCTGGAGGGCGTGTTCGCGGCTAATGACGACGGCGGAGGGTGGAAGACGGTTCTTGCTAACGGCCGGTTGTTCGTCGGCGATCTGACCCAGCGCTCCTGGTCTCTGTATGGGGAGGACGGCGCCGTCATTGTCCGCAATCAAAGCTGGCCGGGAGAAGGCGTAGCCCGCTTTGCCGGATATGCTCCGGAACGGAAGACCGCCTATTTCGTGGAGTATGCTGCAGGCAAGCCTTCGGTTGTAGCGATTTCGGTTAAGTAGGATCGGATTGTTGTCATATGTCATAGGCAAAAGAAAGCGCGGCCCCGCATGGGAGCCGCGCTTGCCGCATTTATTGAAAATATAAGACTTTATAAGTTGTTGCTTACAATAGGTCTTCTATTTCTCGGTAAATGCACGGCGTCAAAAGGACGCCGTTAGGCATTTATCCTTGGCTGATTCTTATACCGACTGCCGCTTACTCAGCCGGCGCAGTCTCAGGAGAGGCTTCCGCCAGCATCTGGCGCAGTACTGTCTGCAGGATGCCGCCGTTGCGGTAGTAGTCGATATCGACCATGCTGTCGAGCCGCGCGGTAACCGGGAAGTCGAACTGGGTGCCGTCTTCGCGGGTAGCGGTGACGGTCAGCTCCTGGCCTGGCTGCACATCGTTGCTCAGGCCGCTGATCGTGAAGACTTCGCGGCCGGTCAGCCCGAGGCTGCCCCAGCTGGAGCCTTCCTGGAACTGAAGCGGCAGCACACCCATGCCGACAAGGTTGCTGCGGTGAATCCGCTCGAAGCTCTCGGCAATGACGGCCTTGGCGCCCAGCAGTAGGGTACCCTTGGCCGCCCAGTCACGCGAGCTGCCTGTGCCGTATTCCTTGCCGGCGATGACGATCAGGTTCTGGCCGGCCGCCTGGTAGCGCATGGAGGCGTCGTAGATCGACATCACTTCATCGCCTGGCAAGAAGGTGGTCACTCCGCCTTCCGTCCCCGGAGCGACGGCGTTGCGGATGCGGATGTTCGCGAACGTTCCGCGCATCATGACCTCATGGTTGCCGCGGCGGGAGCCGTAGGAGTTGAAATCCTTGCGGGCAACGCCGTGCTCGCTGAGGTACAGCCCGGCAGGACTCGAAGTTGAAATGTTGCCAGCAGGCGAAATATGGTCGGTCGTGACGGAATCGCCCAGCAGGGCAAGCACGCGTGCCTGATCGATGTTGGCGATATCGGCAAGGCCGTCCGCCAGATTCTCGAAGAATGGCGGATTCTGGATGTAGGTGGATTCTCCGTCCCACTCGTACAGCTCGCCTTCAGGCACAGGGATGGAGTTCCAGCGCTCGTTGGCTGTAAAGACGTTCTCGTATTTGCGGCGGAACATTTCCGGGCTGACAGACGCTTGAATCGCTTCGCGAATCTCGGCGCTGGTCGGCCAGATGTCCTTCAGGTAGACCGGCTCTCCCTGCGGATCGTAGCCGATCGGATCGTTCTGCAGGTCGATGTTGACCGTGCCCGCAAGCGCATAAGCGACAACGAGCGGCGGAGAAGCGAGATAGTTCGCCTTGACCTGCGCATGCACGCGTCCCTCGAAGTTCCGGTTGCCGGAGATGACTGCGGCGACGGTCATGTCATTCTCGGCGACCGCCTGGGCAACCTCATCCGGCAGCGGGCCGGAGTTGCCGATGCAGGTGGCGCAGCCGTAGCCGGCCACGTAGAAGCCGAGTTCTTCCAGCGGCTCCAGCAGCCCTGCCTTGACCAGGTATTCGGTCACGACGAGCGAACCCGGGGTCAGCGAGCTCTTGACATAGCCCGGCTTGGTCAGGCCGCGTTCCACGGCTTTCTTCGCCAGCAGGCCTGCGCCGAGCATAACGCTCGGATTGGACGTGTTCGTACAGCTCGTAATGGCCGCAATGACGACTGCGCCGGTAGTCAGCTCGCTGGTTGTTCCGTTCTTGTGGGCAATCTGCACCTTCTGGGCAATCTTCTCGTCGCTGAGGCCGTATCCGCCCTGGGCAACAGGTGTGCGAATGACGCCTTTGAAGTTCTCCTTCATCTGGGAGAGCTCAATCCGGTCCTGCGGACGCTTCGGTCCGGCAAGGGACGGCACGACCGAAGCCAGATCCAGCTCGATCGTATCGGTGAACACCGGGTCCGGCGTATCCGAGGTGCGGAACAAGCCCTGTGCTTTGTAGTAGTTCTCGACAAGCTCTACCAGCTCGTCGGGACGTCCCGTATTGCGCAGGTAGAACAGCGTTTCGTCGTCGACCGGGAAGAAGCCGATCGTCGCGCCGTACTCCGGCGCCATGTTGGCAACCGTCGCGCGGTCGGCCAGGCTGATGTTCGCAAGTCCCGGGCCGTAGAATTCGACGAATTTGCCGACAACGCCCTTCTTGCGGAGCATCTGGGTAACAGTCAGCGCCAGGTCGGTTGCCGTCGCGCCTTCCATGAGGCTGCCTGTCAGCTTGAAGCCGATAACGTCAGGCGTTACGAAGTAGAGCGGCTGTCCGAGCATGCCGGCTTCGGCCTCGATGCCGCCGACGCCCCAGCCGACAACGCCAAGGCCGTTGATCATCGTCGTGTGGGAGTCCGTGCCCACGAGCGAGTCCGGATAGACGACGGTCTCGCCGTCGACGGTCTTGGTCGCGGCAACGGAAGCCAGGTATTCCAGGTTGACCTGGTGCACGATACCCGTCGCCGGCGGAACGGCGCGGAAGTTGTTGAACGCCGTCTGTGCCCACCGGAGGAAGCGGTAGCGTTCTTCGTTGCGTTCGAATTCGACGTTCATATTGTATTCAAGCGCGTCGCTTGTGCCGAAAGCGTCAACCATAACGGAGTGGTCGATGACGAGATCGACCGGCACGAGCGGATTGATCTTCTTGGGATCGCCGCCTGCTTTCTTCACGGTGTCGCGCATAGCGGCCAGGTCCACGACAACCGGCACTCCGGTGAAGTCCTGAAGCACGATGCGCGCCGGGATGAAGGGGATTTCCTTGCCGCGGTCGATATCGCCCGCCCAGCCTGCAATCTGCTTCACATGCTCTTCCGTGATCGCTCTGCCGTCGAACTGGCGGACAGCAGCCTCAAGCAGCACTTTAATGGAGAAAGGGAGGGAGGAAATGTTGCCGAGTCCTTGCTGCTCCAACGCTTGAAGATCGAAGTAGCGGTAAGTCTTGCCGCCCGACTCGAAAGTGCGGCCCAGATTAAAGTAATCCTTGCTTGGCATGTATGTGCCTCCTTGTTTCATCTAATGAAACCATATTTCATAATCATCTCTAAAACTAAGTATAACGGTTACAGTAGGGGGAGTAAAGTTATTTCCCTCACTTTTAATAGGAAAATTCAGCACAATTATGATTGTTCCAAGGGTCGCCCGATCATGCCGCCTGCCAGCGCCTCATATACATGTATCGGCGGGCTTCTGCCGTGGCATCCGGGGCCGGAACCGGGCTGAAATACGCCGGACTGCGGCAAACTGTGCGGCAACAATGCGCGGCAAGGATATGGGGGGAGGAAAGGGCATGACGGCAATAGAGCAGAACTGGAAGCGGACCTTGTATATGTACGTCGATCAGTGCAACAAGAGCAAAGTAGCTCCGGAAACGGAGATTTACACCGGTTCTTTGGCGGCCGCCGGCGCCGGAGCGGGGCAGCGGGAGAGGGGACGGCGGCTGGCGGATTGGTATGCCGAACGGGAGATTACGCCCCGCCGCTGCGAGACGGGAGTCAAGGTGCTGTCAGCTGTAGCGCGTTTCCCCGGCGAGATATCGGCCGTGGCCGAGCTGCACAGCGCGTTTTTTTATGAAAAGGGAGGGATTGTCCACCGGGAGGACAGGGTCGAGCGGGAACTGCTCGCATTCTCCTATGACAGTGACGGAAACTGGCAGCTTCATGAAGCTGAAAGGCATTTGCCCGAGCGCCGGTCGCCGGGACAATTTGAGGGAAGGCTGCCGGCAGGAATGCCTGACTACGGGCGGGATGAATACCGGCCTTCTCTGCCGGGTCCGCTCTTGAGCCGCAAGGTGACCGGAATCTCGTCCCGGGAGATCCGCTATCGCAGGGAAGATGCGGCAATGTATGCCGACCGCTGGTGGGATGGATTCAATCCGGAATTCGAAACTTTTGCGGTGGATTGCACCAACTATGTGTCCCAATGTATCTTTGCAGGGGGGGCACCGATCAACTATACTGGTAAAAGAGAAACGGGCTGGTGGTATAAAGGCTATATCGGCGGACGGGAAGAATGGAGCTTCAGCTGGGCCGTGTCGGACAGTCTGCGGCGCTATCTGGACGGAGAGCGCAGCACCGGGCTCCGCGCGGAAGCGGTGGAAAGCCCGCAGCAGCTTATGCTCGGAGACGTCATTCAGTACGACTGGGACGGGAACGGACGCTTTCAGCACAGCACGATCGTCACGGCGTTCGATGCCGGCGGCATGCCGCTGGTCAACGCACACACGGTGCCCAGCCGCCACCGTTATTGGGATTACAAGGATTCCTATGCCTGGACCGACAGAACGGTGTATCGTTTTTTTCACATTTATGATTACTTATGATCCGGAAAGAGGTTAAGGAATGGAACAAGCAAAATTGACGGTGGGTTTGGCATACGGCGGAAAATCGGGAGAGCATGAGGTGTCGCTGCAGACCGCTTTCGCCGTTATGAACGCCTTTGATTACGATAAATACGAGATCATCCCTTTTTATATCAGCAAGCAGGGACTGTGGAAGATCGGCGGGAAGCTTCAAGCCCCGATGCCGAAGCTGGAGCAATTGAAGCTGGAGGAGATTCCGGTCGATACGGGCAAGGCGCTTAATGCCGTATTCAGCGGTCTTGAAGGAGGAGAACGGGAGATCGACGTCATGTTCCCGCTGCTCCACGGAACGAACGGCGAGGACGGCACAATCCAGGGGCTGTTCGAGATGGCGAATATCCCGTACATTGGCGCCGGAGTGCTGGCCTCCGCGGCCGGAATGGATAAAGTGGTCATGAAGAAGCTGTTCGCGGATGCCGGTCTTGATCAGTGCAAATACTGCTACTTCAGCGCGGATGCGTGGAAAAGAAAGAGCCACGACCTGATCGTGGACGTCGAGGACCAGCTTGGCTATCCAGTGTTCATCAAGCCCGCGAATCTGGGCTCTAGCGTCGGCATCTCCAAAGCGTCGGACAAGGAAAGTTTCATTAAGGCTGTAGAGACCGCCTTCCGCTACGATACCAAGGTGATTGTCGAGGAATTCGTCGCCGCCCGCGAGCTGGAGGTCAGCGTACTGGGAAATGACGAACCTGAGGCCTCCGTTCCCGGTGAAATCGTGTCTTCCGGCGAATACTATGATTACGCGGCCAAGTATCTCGACGGCAAGTCGCAGATGCTGATCCCGGCTCCCGTCGATCCCGAGACTGCGGATCATCTGCGCGAGCTGGCGGTTGCAGCCTTCCGCGCCATTGAAGGCAGCGGCATAACGCGCGCCGATTTTTTCCTCCGCAAATCCGACGGCCGGCTTCTGATCAATGAAGTCAATACGATGCCGGGCTTCACGCCTTACAGCATGTATCCGCTGCTGTGGCGCGAGACAGGCGTCTCTTACCGCACCCTGCTGGACCGTATGATTGAGCTAGCGCTTGAACGCTACCAAATCAAGCAGAGCCTGCATTACGACAAGGAGCAATAATTGAAGGTGTAGGCAGGCACAACGCCCCGAAAAGGAGAATCAGCCATGGGATTTCAAACGGAATTCAATTCAGTCTGTAAATTCAAGAATGAGCAGGAACTGTACGAACTGATGGAGTACGGACGCTGCAAAATGCTGAAGCAGGGCTTCCGGGTATATCCGACCGGACAGAAGGTGATCGCCTATACGCCGGATAATACGGCTGTGGCCATTGTGAAGATCTCGGCGTCCATCGCCGAGATCAACTTTCAGGGCCATGAGGTGACGGCGGTTGAAATGGAACTGGTCCGCAAGCTTAACGAAGAAGAGTCCAGAGTCCAGACGGCGCTGGCCTATGAAATGTTCTTCGGGGAGCACGAATGATCGTCCGATTCGGCTATGTCGCCATGTCGACCGTGCTTAAGGACTGCTCCCCGTCCAGGACGATGACCATGGCTTCCTTTAGCAAGCTGGTGGACCGCGAAGCGGCGCTGAACCGGCTGGAGAGCATCGCCCGGGAGAATCTGCACAACACGCTGAGATTGCTGAAGCATAACCGTGCGTCGGACATCAAGGTATACCGGATGACGTCGAAGCTTGTCCCGCTCGCCACCCATCCGGAGCTGCAGGACTGGCATCCCCTGGAGTCGCTGGCAGACGACTTCTTGGAGGTGGGCCGCTACATCACGGATCACGGCATGCGGGTGTCTTTCCATCCCGACCATTTCACCGTGCTGAGCACACCCCGGCCCGAGGTGCTTAAGAGCTCGGTCCGGGACCTGAGGCATCATACCGACATGCTGCATGCCATGGGGCTGAACGCTACGGCGAAGAACAACATCCATATCGGCGGCGCCTATGGGGACAAGCCCTTGGCCGCCGCCAGGTTCATCCGGAATTTCCGTGAGCTTCCGCCGGACATCCAGACCCGGATTACGCTGGAGAATGACGACAAGACATTTAACGCGGTGGAGACGCTGGAGGCATGCAAGGCGCTTGAGCTGCCGATGGTGCTGGATATTCACCATCAATGGGTGAATAATGCAGGCGAAGCGCCCTGGGAACTGTGGCGGGACATTCAGGAGACTTGGCGGACGCCGCTCGCCCGGACGGACGTTCCGGAGGGGCATCCGCTTCCTCCCAAGATTCACGTCTCAAGCCCGAAGAGCGTGAACGACCCCCGCAGCCATGCCGACCTCGTGGACCCGGCTCCGCTGCTGGCGTTTCTGCGGAGAATTGCAGCGGATACGGAGGCGGTCGATGTTATGATCGAAGCCAAGGCGAAGGATGGAGCCTTATTCAGTCTGATGGAGGCGCTGAAAGAGATGGCGGAGCCGGGAAGCGGCATTGCCATACTGGACGGGGCAACGGTCGAGATCACATCTTAGGCCCGTCCGCGCTGGCGGGAGATTGGACAAGCCCGTCTTCTTCCGGCGCCTTGCCTGAAGCGGCCCAATAATTGCCCCGCTCGTAAAATGCGGGCAAGCTGTCCTCTTGATTGTCGCTGTTAAATAAGTTACTTTGAACTAAACCGATTAAAACCGATTTTAACCCGAATGAATCCGGGATTACCCGAATACGGACAACATCCAAAGGAGTATGAAAATATGGGAGAACTGCTAAACGGAAAAAACATCGTCGTCATGGGAGTGGCCAACGACCGGAGCATCGCCTGGGCGATTGCCAAGAGCCTGTCCGAACAGGGAGCCCGCCTTGCCTTTACATATGAAAGCGAACGTGTGGAAGGACGGGTGCGCAAGCTGGCTGAGACTCTTCCCGGATCTCTGATCCTGCCGTGCAACGTAACGGTGGATGAAGACATCGACAAGCTGGCGGAGCAGCTGAAAGAAGAATTCGGCGTCCTGCATGGCATCGTGCACAGCATCGCCTTCGCCAAGGGCGAGGATCTGGAAGGCCGCTTTGCCGACACATCCCGCTCGGGCTTTGCGCTGGCTCATGACATCAGCGCCTACTCGCTGGTGGCGGTTGCCCAGCGTCTGCATCCCCTCATGACGGAGGGCGGCTCGATTCTGACCATGACGTATATGGGCTCGGAGCGCGTTATGCGCAATTATAACGTCATGGGTGTCGCCAAGGCGGCGCTTGAGGCTTCGGTGCGCTACCTGGCCAGCGATCTGGGACCAGACAATATCCGGGTCAACGCTGTTTCGGCAGGGCCGATCCGCACGCTGGCTGCCAAGGGCATCAGCGATTTCAACTCGATCCTTCGTGTGGTCGAGGAGAAGGCGCCGCTCCGCCGCGGAACCGACGTGGCGGAAGTCGGCGATACAGCAATGTTCCTCATGAGTCATCTGTCGCGGGGCATTACCGGAGAAGTCATTTACGTGGACGGCGGTTATCATATCATCGGCGGCTAGCCTGCGTGCCGGGCAAAGTTCCCTTTCGACTTGCTTGGAGGGGGCCTGAACACCGGCTAACAAGTTTAAGAAAGCGGTGTGTGAAGATGAGTTCTTTAACTCCTAACAGCGGCAACGAACGGGAGCCCTATGTGGTAACGGGCAAAGGCTACACGGCGGTGGCTGTCAACGCGGCGGCCAAAGCCGGCGAGTATATCAAGAGCAGACAGGGAACGATTAAAGAGCTGGGGACCAAATCCTCGGCTCAGGACCTGGTGACGGAAGTGGATAAGGGCGCTGAGATCATGATCCGCCGGCTGGTGAAGACGCATTATCCCGACCATGAAATTCTCGGCGAGGAAGGGGTAGAGCCCGGTGCAGCCGGGGTCGCCGCAGCGCTGGAGCTTGCCAAGGACAAGGAGCTTCTATGGATCGTCGACCCTGTTGACGGAACGACCAACTATGTACACGGCTTTCCTTTCTATGCCGTATCGATCGCTCTTGCCGTACGCGGGGAGCTGACGGTCGGTGTAATCTACGATCCGGTGCGGGACGAGATGTTCGTGGCTGAGAAGGGAAAAGGCGCGTATGTGCATGGCGTCAAGACGTCGGTCTCCAAAGAAAGCTCGCTCGAGGAGAGCTTGATGGCGGTCGGCTTCCCGCCGGACCGCAGCTTCGCGCAGCCGGTTAACCTGGCCGGTCTGCAGTCCATTCTGCCGAAGGTTCGCGGCATACGCGCCGGAGGTTCGGCAGCTCTGCATCTCGCCTATGTGGCGGCGGGCCGGGTCAGCGGGTACTATGAGGTCGGACTTAGCCCTTGGGATTCCGCGGCAGGCGTCCTTCTTATCACGGAGTCGGGCGGCAAGGTGACGGATACGCTGGGCCGTCCGTACAGCATTGCGACCCGCAACATCGTAGCCAGCAACGGACTTATCCATGATGACATCCTGTCTTCGCTGAAGGAAGGGCAAGCGACCGGATTCTAACCTATCGTGAAGGAGGCAAATCTTCGGATGGACGAGAAGAAGGAAGAGCTGGAACGACGGTTGAGTGAAATGTTGACTGAAGGAGAGCTTGAGCGGAGCGAGCGGGAGGAACGGAAGCTTCGCCAAATTTCACCGCAGTATGAGATTCGCATCCAGACTTCGCTGGACCCGATCGTGGAGGAGACGCACCGGTACCGGAGGATCGGTCAAGAGCTGGACGACCGTTACGACAAGTATCTGGAGCGGACGAAGAAGCGGAAGGAAGAGAGCTGAATCTCATTGAAGGCTGCTGAGAAATCCAATATTCTCCCATGCAAGAAGGCCGCTGTCGCTGCCCAAGGACACGGACGGAATCGGGCCGGAGAGGGGAGAGGATGGATTTCCGCAGCGCTCAGTCACAAAAGAGGGGTTGTCCCATGGATCACACTAAGTGACCCGGGACAGCCCCGTTTTTAATTCGATTAACAAAAAAGTAATCGATTGATAGTTGAGACAGCCCCGCAGCTCAACCGGTCTTTGCCGGCTGGCCTGCGGGGCATGTTTTTATCCGGCCGGACATCAGCTCTGGATCAGCAGCAATATAATGGAGGACAGACTGAGGCAGACGCTGACGAGACACAGCACGAGCAGGGCTTGCTTATGGCTTAGCCCGGCTTTGAGCAGCCGGTAGTGCGCCTGGCTGGCATCGGCCTGGTAGATGGCCTTACCCTGCACAAAACGTTTGACGACCACAAAGATGTTGTCGAAAATGGGAACGCCCAGTGCCAGAATCGGAATGAATAGCGACAGTACGGTTGCCTGCTTGAAGGCGCCGTCCAGGGCGATCACTGCCAGAATAAAGCCGAGGAAGGTGGCGCCGGCATCTCCCATGAAGACTTTGGCCGGTGGCTTGTTGTAATGCAGATAAGCCAGCGTTACGCCGATCAGGATGATCGCCATGAGGGCGGAGGCCGACTGGCCCATCGCCAGAGCGACGATGAACAGCGTTACAGCCGAAATGGCGGTCAGACCTCCCGCGAGGCCGTCCAGTCCGTCCGAGAAATTAATAACCGTTGTAACGCCGAAGATCCACAGAATCGTCAGGATGAATTGCAGGAACTCCGGAAGCACCATATACACGCCCGAGAACGGATTGTAGAAGCCTGTAAAGGCGATGCCGGAAGCATAGACCAGAACAGCGGCGGACATCTGGATGATCATCTTGGGAAGCGCGGGGAAATCCCGGCCCTTTGTTTTGTACCAATCATCGATCGTGCCGATTGTAAGCAGCAGAATACCGCCGCCGAACAGCGCGCCCGTCTTCCAGGAGAAATCGCGGGTGAATACCAGGTAGGCGATGAAGAAGCCGGCGAATATCGCATAGCTTGCAGTCAGCGGAATTGGTTCTCTATGTATTTTGCGCTCGACGTCTCGGCGCGGCTTGTCCACGAAATCAAGCCGGAACGCGAGCCTGCCGAGAGGAGGGATCAGCAGATAGACAATGGCATAGGACAGGATAAATGACAATACATATAAAATGGGGATCACCGCCTGTATAAGGATGCATGTACCCGAATTATACCACTCGGAATGAGACGCTGTCGATTTTCGCCGCCGGAAGACGACTCCGCGAAGGCCCCCGGGACAAGATGGTCTCTTCGAGTCTACCTTTATCGGAAACCGAATGATAGAATGAAAGAATCTTAATAAAGGTGGAGGGGTATCATGATCCGTACGCATGGCAAATGGAGAGCGGCTGGCTGCCTGCTGCTGCTTGTCTTTATACTGAGCTTCGGAGCCCAGGGGGCCTACGCGGCCGCTTCGCCCGTCACGGCGGCGTCTGCGGCGCCGGAGACACTGGGTATCGTTACGCTCGGCGATTCGATTACAGCCGGCTACGAGCCTGGCATGACGCTGAATTCGCAGGCTTACGGCTATTCGGAACGGCTGCTGGAGCAGGCCTGGTTCCACGGACAGCGGGCCACGCTTGGCAACTACGGCATTCTGGGGCTGACCACAGCCGGGCTCCGCAACTATACGGCCGCTCTCAAGGACGGAACAGCCATCAGTGCAAGCACGATACAGCCGGGCATCTCCGACCCTCGGATGGACGATTTCGCGGCGAAGGCGGCTCAGACGAAGGCCGATCTTGCCGGCGCGAAGCTGATCGCCATAACGATCGGAGGCAATGATGTCAGCAGTCTGCTGCTGGATGCCAAAAATCTGACGGATGCCGAATTGCAGACACGGGTTCAGCAGATGCTGGCATCCTACACGACGAACGTCACCGCCGCCCTGGAGAATATCCGGTCGATCAATCCGACCGCTACGATTATATTGGCGGACCAGTATCAGCCTGTGCCAAGCCTCTATGCCGGGTCCAGTTACAGCAAGCTGATGAGCGCAGCGGCAAGCTTCACCCAGACGACCGACGCGCTGGCCCAGCAAGTTACACGCACCGACGCCCCTGTGCTGGTGGCGCATGTGGCCGCCCGGTTCGCCGGGCAGGAGAGCTCGCTGACGCATATTATCTCGCATACCGATTTTCACCCCACACAGCTCGGGTATGAGACGATCGCGAAGGTCTTCACCGAAATGCTCTGGGGCGACTACCGGGTGCCAAGCACGTTCCTGACAGCGACGGCCTCTCCGCGTCCGATGACGATTGTAGTGAACGGGACCGAACTGAACACGCCGAACAAGCCGATCAACAAGGGCGGACAGAACTTTCTGCCGCTGGCCGATATTGTGAAAGCAATGGGTGCGTCCGGCACCTGGGACAATAAAACGTCCAGCGCGACTATTGTCTACAGCGGGCGCACAGCCGTCATTACGATCGGCTCCAAGACAATGGCGGTGAACGGCCAGAAGGTTCAGGTCGTAGGCCCGGCGTTCCTGCAGAAGAGCGGCAAGGAAGTCAAAACCTATCTGCCGCTGGCGGCTCTTGCCTCCGGACTCGGCTTTGATGTTCAGTACAGCGCGCAGCTGCGTACCGCTTTTATAAATCCTTAAATATAGTAATCCTAGAACAGGCGCGCCTGTAATAACAATTGATGTAAAGGTGGAGAAGAACGTTGTCTCAGGCATATTTTAAACGGGATTATGTATTGACCATGGATGATATCGTAAGGGAGGGGCATCCGGCGCTGCGCGAGATCACGAAGCCGGTACCGATGCCGTTGTCGCAGGAGGACCGCGATTCGCTGCACTGCATGCTGCAATTCCTGAAGAACAGCCAGGACGAGGAACTGGCCGAGAAGTATAAGCTTCGGTCGGGCGTCGGCCTGTCGGCCAACCAGGTCGGGCTGAACAAGCGGATGTTCGTGATGTACACCTCCGACGAGCAGGGACGTCTGCATGAGTATGCCCTGGTCAATCCCAAAATCGTCAGCCATTCAGTCTCCATGATCTATTTGCCGGAGAGCGAAGGCTGCCTGTCGGTCGACCGCCCGATTCAGGGCTTCGTGCCGCGTTATGAGTCAGTGAAGGTAAAAGCCTATGATCTGTGCAAGGAGCAGGCGGTATTGTTGAAATTCAAGGGCTACACCTCGATCGTTATTCAGCATGAAATGGATCACCTCGACGGCATCATGTTCTATGACCGGATCAATCAGGAGAACCCCTTCAAGCTTCCGCCGAATGTGCCGATCCGCAGTCTGTACAGCTCCAGAGAAGAGTAGCAGGGGATTTGCAAAACAAAGAATAATTTTCAGCAAACACGTGTAAGTTACAACTAAGGCGGCTGCCGCATCCTGAGGGAACGGCGGCCGTTTTTGTGCGATGTTTAATCTTATCCTCATGGCATAAAAAGAACGCCGGCCTCGCAGGACATTCCGAATGTCTCTGCACAGCCGGCGTCTGCCGTGAAGCGGCTTCCCGTGAGCAGGAAGCTTTAGCGTTCTTCCTTCATGGCGCGGAAGGAAGCCTCGGCCGCCTCCAGGGTGGCGTCGATATCTTCGTCGGTATGGGCGGTGGTCAGGAACCAGGCCTCGTATTTCGAAGGGGCCAGATTGACGCCGCGCTCCAGCATGTGGCGGAAGAAGCGGCCGAATGCCTCTCCGTCCGTATCCTGCGCCTCGTCATAATTCGTGACCGGGTGATCGCAGAAATGGGTGGAGAAGGAGCCGCGGATGAGGTTGATCGTCAGCGGGATGCCATGCCGCGCGGCCGATTCACTCAGGCCGTCCGTCAGCCGGATCGCGAGACGCTCCATCTCCTCGTATATACCCTCGCCCTGGAGAACCTCCAGGCAGGCGATGCCCGCCGAGATGGATGCCGGGTTGCCGGCCATCGTTCCGGCTTGGTAGGCCGGTCCAAGAGGCGCAACCTGGTCCATGATCTCCTTGCGGCCGCCGTAAGCTCCGATGGGAAGACCGCCGCCGAAGATTTTGCCCATCGCCGTCAAATCCGGGATGATCTCGTCATGATTTGCAAGGCCCGCGTAGTTCTGCGCGCCGCCGTAGTGGAAGCGGAAGTTCGTAATGACTTCGTCATAAATAACCAGGGAGCCGTTGTCATGCGCCAGCTTGCACATGCCCTCCAGGAAGCCCGGCTTCGGCATAACCATGCCGAAATTGCCGACGATCGGCTCGACCATGACGGCTGCGATGTCATCGCCCCACTTGTCCAATGCCTCGCGCAATCCGTCCAGGCTGTTGAAGGGAACGGTGATGACTTCGTGGGCGATGCTGACCGGGATGCCGGCGCTGTCCGGGATGCCGAGCGTCGATGGGCCGGAGCCTGCGGCGACGAGCACGAGGTCGGAGTGGCCGTGGTAGCAGCCGGCGAATTTCAATATTTTGCTCCGTCCGGTATAGGCCCGGGCCACGCGGATCGTGGACATGACGGCCTCGGTGCCGGAGTTGACGAACCGGACCTTGTCCAGTGACGGGATCGCTTCTTTGATCATCTTGGCAAGCGTGATCTCAAGCTCCGTCGGTGTACCATAGAGCACACCGTTCTGGGCGGCTTTGGTGATGGCGGCCGTGATATGCGGGTGGGCGAAGCCGGTAATGACGGGGCCGAACGCCGCGAGATAATCGATGTAGCGGTTGCCGTCCGCGTCCCAGAAATAAGCGCCCGAGGCGCGTTCCATGAAGACGGGAGCGCCGCCGCCTACCGCTTTGTAGGAGCGGGAGGGGCTGTTGACGCCGCCAACGATGTGCTGGAGCGCTTCCTGGTACAGTTGTTCGGATTTGGAGTGGTTTAGCATTTGGGTCATCCTTTCGATTGTCGGCGCATGAGGAAGCGGGCGGCCGGCGGTCGTCCCGCCATACTCCGCCCGCTTGCCGGGGCTATGCGCCTGATTGATGCTTTCGGTTTCCGGTGATGCCTTTAGAGCAAAGAGTCCCGCCCGCCAGGGCTTCCGCTACTTCGAGGCGGAAGCGGAGGGCAGTGGAGAACCGGAGACGGGCGGAGAAGCCAGCGGCGCCGTATTGGCCATCGTCTCTTTAACGAACTGCTTCAGCGCATCAAGATCGCTGACACCGAGCACGGAAGAGCCTTTGACCGTCTCTTCCTTCAGCAGCTTCATCGGCGGGATTTGCTCGCTGCCCGCCACGCTGCTGTCATAGCCGACGCTTGCCAGCTTCCACATATCGGTCACCGAAAGGTTGGTGTCGATGTACGGGGTGACCTCATTCAGGATCGTCGGAAGCTTGACGAGCGATGTGGTGCTCTTGAGCTTGTCGGCCACGGCGCTCATGAATGCGCGCTGGCGCTGTGTGCGCGTATAGTCCGAGGTGGCGTCATGCCGGAAGCGGACATACTGCAGAGCCTTGTTGCCGTCCAGATGCTGATAGCCGGCCTTGAGGTCGATATCGTATTCCGGGCCGTCGGCTTTGGTCTTGTACACCATGTCCTTCTCGACCGTATAGTCGATGCCGCCGACCGCGTCGATCAGCTTGATAAATCCCTGGAAGTCGGTATACACATAATATTGAATCGGGATGCCAAGAAGATCGCTTACGGTCTTCATTGCCGTGTTCGGGCCGTATATGATAGCGGTGTTGATACGGTCCCGCCCGTGATCGGGGATCGAGACATATGTATCCCGAAGAATAGAGAAGACGTGGGCCTTCTTCGATACCGGGTCGAGCGAGGCGACCATCATCGTGTCGGATCTCGGGATTTCCCCTTTCTTCACGCCGCGCGCGTCCACACCCATCAGGAGAATGTTAACGGGCTCCGTTCCTTCCCATTTCGGAGGATCGGGTGTATTGACATCCACGGTTTCAATATTTTGGAAGGGGGAAGCCGATCCTGTCTTGTGCATGTCGTCCAGACTGTTATAGATCGAGCTGAAATAGTAAGCCGCGCCTCCGGCCAGGAGCAGCAGCACGATGAACAGGCTCCAGAACAGGGGTCTCTTCCCGGACTTTTTCTTCTTCGCATGTCGTTTCGAGCGTGGCGGCATGTGGGACTCTTCCTTTCGCATTCACATTCCCTACATTATAATTTCTTTTACAGCTACAATCAATTTAACCGCTCACCGGGCGAAAGCGCCGGATGGGTCATTCTGCACACGAAAGGAATACATATCCTATGGAAGAGTTGTCGATCGGCCAGGAGGCGCCGGATTTTACGCTGCCCGCTTCGGACGGAAGCACGGTTTCCTTAAGCCAGTACAGAGGACGCAAGGTCGTTCTTTATTTTTATCCGAAAAATATGACCCCGGGCTGCACCCAGGAAGCCTGTGAGTTCCGCGACGCAAGCGACCGGATTTCGTCGGCTGGAGCTGTCGTTCTCGGGGTAAGCCCGGACAGCCTGGCCTCGCATGCGAAGTTCATCGCCAAGAACGGCCTGCCCTTTCTGCTGCTGTCCGATGAGGACCACAGCGTAAGCGGACTTTACGGCGTCTGGCAGCTGAAGAAGCTGTACGGCAAGGAGTTCATGGGGGTTGTCCGCTCAACCTTTTTGATTGATGAACAGGGGAAGATTCAGGATATGTGGACAAAGGTCCGGGTGAAGGGTCATGCCGAGGCTGTAACGGAAAGTCTCAGCCGGGAGTAGCCTATCAAGCCGTGTTAGCAAAAAGTTGCATTTTTAACTGTTACATTTTTAACAGCTTGTACAGGCCCCTTATGTGATAAATTTCCTATATAGGTGAATTTACCATAAGGCATGGTGATGGCGTGATGGTGCTTAGCATCGGACTGGACGTTGGATCCACCACGGCGAAACTGGTTGTGATGGAAGGGCCAAAGATCGTCCACGAACATTATGTAAGACATTACAGTGATATTAAAAATGCAGTCCTGTCTCTGCTGGAGCAGGTCATAGGCTTGTTCCCCGGAGAGAGGGCTGCGCTTTCGGTAAGCGGATCATCAGGACTGTCCCTGTCGAGGCTGGCGGATGTTCCCTTTGTTCAAGAGGTTGTCGCCTGCACGAAGGCGATCGGCGAGCTGCTGCCCTCCTGCGATACGGCGATTGAGCTCGGAGGAGAGGACGCCAAGATCATTTATTTGACCGGCGGCGTGGAGCAGCGGATGAACAACGCCTGCGCGGGAGGGACGGGTGCGTTCATCGACCAGATGGCGGCGCTTCTTCAGACCGATCCTTCCGGTCTTGACGAGCTGGCGAAGTCTCACACGCGGATCTATCCGATCGCTTCCCGCTGCGGGGTATTCGCCAAGAGCGACGTTCAGCCGCTGCTGAACGAAGGGGCCCGCCGCGAGGACGTAGCGGCCTCGATCTTCCAGAGCATCGTGAACCAGACGATTGCGGGACTGGCTTGCGGCCGCAAAATTCGCGGCAAGGTCGCCTTTCTCGGCGGCCCGCTGACCTACCTCTCCCAGCTTCGCGCGAGATTCGCGGAAACGCTGGAGCTGGCCGAAGAGGATATTCTGTTCCCGGAACGGTCGCAGTATTTTGTCGCGATCGGCTCTGCGCTGTCTGCCGGAGACGATGCCGTTTTGCCGCTGGCAGAATGGCGGGAGCGGATTGCGGCCGTTGACTTCACGTCGGAACGCTCGGAAGGCGGCGATCTGCCTCGTCTGTTCGAGAGCGCGGGAGATCTTGAAGAGTTTCGGGCACGGCATGGGAAGGCCGCTGCCAAGCGTGGAGAATTGTCCTCCTACCGGGGCCGCTGCTATCTCGGCATCGACGCCGGGTCAACGACGACCAAGCTGGTGCTGACCGGAGAGCAGGATGAAATTCTATATACCTACTACGGAAGCAATCAGGGAAATCCGCTGAAATCGGTAAGCGATGCGCTCAAGGACATTTACCGGCTGCTGCCGGAGGGCTGCAGCATTGCCGGCGCTTACGCGACCGGATACGGCGAGGGGCTGATCAAGGCGGCGCTTCGAACCGACGGCGGCGAGGTGGAGACGGTCGCCCATTACAAGGCGGCCGCCAAATTCATGCCCGAGGTCGATTTCATCCTGGATATCGGCGGGCAGGATATGAAATGCATCAAAATCCGCGGAGGCGTCATCGACAGCCTCATGCTGAATGAAGCCTGCTCGGCGGGCTGCGGCTCGTTCCTGGAGAGCTTCGCCTCGGCGCTCGGCCTTGGCGTAGCCGAGTTCGCGCAGGCGGCGCTGCAGGCGGAGAAGCCCGTGAACCTGGGCTCCCGCTGCACGGTCTTCATGAATTCCAAGGTCAAGCAGGCGCAGAAGGAAGGCGCCTCCCTGGCCGAACTGTCGGCGGGACTCGCCTATTCCGTTATCAAGAATGCCCTTCAGAAGGTTATCAAAATCCGCAGATTCGATGAGCTGGGCAAGCATATCATCGTTCAGGGCGGCACCTTCTATAACGAAGCTGTGCTCCGCGCCTTTGAGCAGCTCACGGGCAGAACCGTCATCCGTCCGGACATCGCCGGCGTTATGGGAGCGTACGGCTGCGCCCTGTTGGCCCGCGAGCATGCTCCGGTGAGCGGAGCAAGCCGTCTGCTCGGTCCGGAAGAGCTGGAGAGCTTCACCTTCGAGGTGACGCAGGGCCGGTGCGGCCGATGCGGGAATAACTGCCCGCTGACGATCAGCCGCTTCCCTGACCGCAGCTTCCATGTGACCGGCAACCGCTGCGAGCGCGGCGCCGGAGGCAAGCGGGAGAAGAACACGCTGCCGAACCTCATGGAATACAAATACAACCGGTTCTTTGACTACCAGCCTCTGGAGGAAGCCGAGGCTGTGCGCGGCTCCGTCGGCATTCCGCGGGCGATGAACCTGTTCGAGAATTATCCGTTCTGGCATGCGTTCTTTACGGCGCTTCGCTACAAGGTTGTGCTGTCGCCGAAGTCCGACAAGAAGCTGTTCGAGAGCGGCATGGACACGATTCCGTCCGAAGCGGTCTGCTATCCGGCCAAAATGGTGCATGGGCATGTTCAAAGCCTTCTGGGGATGGGCGTGGATTTCATTTTCTATCCCGCCGTCGTCTATGAGAAGAAGGAGGATGAGACGGCGGACAATCATTTCAATTGTCCGGTCGTCGCTTCGTATCCGGAGGTCATCCGCAACAATATGGACGGTCTGAAGGAGAAGGACATTCCGCTGGTCAGCCCGTTCCTGAACTTTGACGATGTGTCGGCGCTGACCAAAGGGCTGGCCCGGGCATTTCCGGAAATTCCGAGGGAGGAAATTGCCTCCGCCGTGAAAGCCGGGCTTGCGGAAGCCGAGGCGGCCAAGAACGACCTGCGGCGCAAGGGAGAGGAGGCGCTCTCGCTGCTCAGAGAGACCGGCGGGAAGGGCATCCTGCTGTGCGGTCACCCGTATCATGCCGATCCAGAGATCAATCACGGCATCGCCGAGCTGATCACCGGCATGGGGCTTGCCGTATTGACCGAGGATTCGGTCTGCCACCTGGCCAAGGGCGAGAGCGATATTAATATCGTCAACCAGTGGACCTACCATGCGCGCATTTACCGGGCGGCACGGCTCGCTACGGAGCGGCCTGATCTGGAGCTGGTTCAGCTCACCTCCTTCGGCTGCGGTATCGATGCCATTACCGGCGACGCGGTTCAGGACATCCTGGAGCGGTCGGGCAAAGTCTATACCATGATCAAGATTGACGAAATCAGCAATCTGGGCGCGGCCCGAATCCGTCTCCGGTCACTGCTCGCGGCTATGCGGGAGCGGGACAAACGGGAGACGACGCCACCACCTCCGGCGAGAGTGGAGGAGAAGCGGACGACATTCACGAAGGACATGAAATCGGCCTACACGATTCTGGCTCCGCAGATGTCCCCGATCCACTTCGAGCTGCTGGAACGGGTGTTCCAGGATTTCGGCTACCGGTTCAAGGTGCTGGAGAAATCAGGTCCCGAGACGACGGAGGAAGGGCTGAAATATGTCAACAACGACGCCTGCTATCCGGCGATCGTGACGATCGGCCAGATTCTGTCGGCGCTGCAGAGCGGCGACTACGATCCGGACCGGACGGCTGTCGTCATGTCGCAGACCGGGGGAGGATGCCGGGCGACCAATTATATTTCCCTGCTCCGCAAGGCGCTGAAGGATGCGGGGCTCGGCCAGATTCCCGTTCTGTCGCTGAACGCCTCCGGGCTGGAGAGCCAGCCGGGCTTCAAGATCGGCTTCAAAATGATCAACCGGATGTTCGCCGCCGCCTGCTACGGCGATCTGTTAATGCGTCTTGTGAACCATTACCGGCCTTACGAGAGCGTTCCGGGAAGCGCCGAGGCGCTGTTCCGGTGGGGGATGGAGCGGTGCAAGAACAGTCTGTCGTCCTTCTCCGTCCGCGAATACAAGCGGCTCTGCCGCGAGATCGCCGCAGAGTTCGGGCAGCTTCCCGTCACGGGAGCGGTGAAACCGCGTGTAGGAATTGTCGGTGAAATTCTGATCAAATTCCACCCGGATGCCAACAACCGGATTATCGAGCTGATCGAGTCCGAGGGCGGAGAAGCGGTAATGCCCGATTTTATGGATTTTATCTTCTACTGCATCTACAATCCGATCTACCGGGCCGAGCAGTTCGGCAAGAGCCGCAAGCTCGGCGTGATCAATCCGATGCTCATCTCCTATCTGGAGTTGTACCGCAAGCCGGTGACGGCTGCGCTGGAGACATTGGGCCTCGCCCACAGGGACAAGAACATCTATCGCCTGGCCGAGAAGGCCGAGCGGCTTGTGTCAGTAGGCAATCAGATGGGCGAAGGCTGGTTCCTGACCGCCGAAATGATGGATCTGCTTGATCATGGAACGCCAAATATCGTGTGCATCCAGCCCTTCGCCTGTCTGCCGAACCATATCACCGGGCGGGGGACGATCAAGGGGCTCAAGGAGCTGTATCCGGCAGCCAACATTGCGGCCATCGACTACGACGCCGGGGTCAGCGTGGTGAACCAGACGAATCGGATCAAGCTCATGATGTCGATTGCCAGAGATCTGGGCGCCGTTCAGGAACACCAGCCTCCTTCCTCCGGTCCTCAAGGGGGACGCGGAGCGGGCGAGTCTGGCGGGCTGACCGGCAAGAAAGAGAGCGCGGTTGATACGGCCAAACCTGCGGTATCGGCCTTCAGGATGAATTAAGAATAACCTGAAAAACATTGTCAAACCGGCCCTTTCGAAGAGGCGACCCTCGCTTAAGATGCAGAGGCTGCCGCACACCAAAACCACGCATGCAGGTATCATGCGTGGTTTTGTTTTTCTCCCATCTATAGATTGCTAAACACGATATTGCGTAACTTGCGCGTAATCGCCATTGTACCAGCATCTTTCTTTTGAACCATAAATAATAAGGTCAGACCGTCCTGGGGACTGTTAGTGAAATAAGCCCCTAACCAGCCATCCCAGCCATATTCGCCTTTGCTGCCAATGAATCCGGCTTTCCCGGGATCGGTCATGATACGCATTTGGTTTCCGTAGCCGTGGCCACACAAGCTATGCCATGTCTCAAAGCCTTTTTGCTGGCAATTCGTCAATGATTCCGATGTCAAATATTGAACCGTTCTAGGTTTCAGGAGTCGATGACCTTTCAAGGCGCCTTGATTCAGCAACATCGTTGTAAATTTGGCGGCATCATCAATAGTGGATGCAAGGCCTGCGCCCCCCGATTCGAACGCGGGGTCCCGATCCATCTGATGATTAACGCCAAGATGATTTCCCGTGTACAGCTTCAAGCCGCCATTGCCGTCATCCTGGTAGGTTTTCGCCAGACGCGCTCTTTTTTCCTCAGGCAGCCAAAAACCGGTATCATGCATCTCCAAAGGCTCAAATAATTCCTTGTTCAAAAATTGCCCGTATCGCATGCCGCTGACTGATTCTACAATTGCGCCGAGTACATCTGCCGACGTTCCATATTGCCAGTTTGATCCTGGCTCGAACGATAGGGGGCCTTGTCCCAGCCGGCTTGCAAATTCTATTGTACCCATCGGATTTTCGCTAAACAAACGACTGTCCAATTCTTGAAACAATGCATATGAATGTTGACCCGCCAAATCCGGTCCGTCATATAACAATCCCGATGTCATATTCAGCAAATCATGTATGCAAACTTCTCGGCTGGCTTGGACTAATTCACCATTTTTTACGATCAGCTGGTTTTTATAAGCCGGAATGTACTTGCTGACAGAATCAAATAAGTCGATTTCTCCACGTTCCAACAGCATCATGATCGAAGTGGCGGTAATCGGCTTCGTCATCGAATATAGACGGAAAATGGAATCCCTTGCTATAGGGAGGCCTGATTCGCGGTCAGCCAAGCCGTCTTCATGGTAAAAGACTTCGTCGCCATTCTTGATTACCATAAAGTTTGCACCCGCGATTTCATTGTTGTCGATGCTTGATCTTAATGTTCTTTTTAATTGGGCGATTGTGTTCGACTCCAGCATTTCCTATACAACTCCTTCTCAAAATATCAAGCCCGGTCTTGGGCTCATCCAGGACATGATCTTCGCCTTATGTATCAGCGCCGCAATCGGCTTGATCTCCCATTCCTCATTGGTATATATAATGATACGTACATTGTAACTTCCATAGAATCCTTAATAAATATAAGAAAAAGTATAAATTACATAAGAATATGGAACTCATATTTTTGCTGGGAACAAAATGTTCCCGATTGGTGGAACAATCTGCTATCTTCCTCAACCTGTTCATTAAAATCAGCTCAACCAGTTAGTATCGGTTTGGGCTTTTTTACAAGCTGTTACGGCCGTGTATGGGGCATGGGCTGAAGCCGCAAATGCCAATACTAAAAAGAATGAACAATAAACAGGAAAGTTTCAGAAATTTTCAGCAATGCATTGACGATACATTTATTAGCTAGTAAAATATTTCGTATGCGAAATATATGGATTTAATACAGATGGAGGCTGGTCAATTGATGGAAAGAAGGGAACAGCTTGACGAAATCGTATCCTCTTTCCGGCGCATCAATCATGCTGTTCAACAGCTATTATGGAAAGATGCGGAGAAGCTCGACATCACCCCAACCCAGCTATTGGTGCTGCGAAAGCTGGAGCGCTGCCCGGAACTTTCGGTGACCGAGCTTGCGGACCGGCTCTATCTGGGCAACAGCTCGGTAAGCGGTCTGGTGGACCGGATGGTGAAGGCGGATCTCATAACCAGGCAGCGCTCCGAGGAAGATCGGCGCATATTCCGGGTTGCCCTGACGGCCAAAGGGCGGGAGATTGTGGAGAACAGCAGAGAGACCCTCAGAAAGCATCTGCTTCCGCTGGCGGAAATTCCGATTGAGGATTCGCAGGAGCTGCTTCGAATACATGGCCGCATATTAGAAATTTTGGAACAAGGGAGAGAAACAGAAGAATTATGAGTACAATAACCGCAAATGCCGCTGCGGCGGCAAAGAACATTCGCAGAGGCCCGATTATCGCGGCGCTGCTGATCGGCGCCTTTGTCGCGCTGCTCAACCAGACGCTGATGAACGTGGCTCTGCCGCAAATGATGAAGAGTCTGGACATTGAGGCCAGCAAGGCCCAGTGGCTGACAACCGGCTTTATGCTGGTGAATGGCGTATTGATTCCGGTCAGCGCCTATCTGGTCGAGAAGTTTACGACGCGTGCGCTGTTTATAACGGCGATGGTTCTTTTTTCACTAGGTACGCTTGTCTGCGCTTTGGGAACCGGATTTGAAATGATTATGGTCGGCCGGGTTATCCAGGCTGGTGGCGCCGGTATCCTGATGCCGCTTATGAATATCGTCTTCCTGATGATCTTCCCGATCGAAGAGCGGGGCAAGGCGATGGGCCTCATGGCGGTTGCCATGATCTTCGCTCCGGCTGTAGGCCCGACGCTCTCCGGCTGGGTTGTGCAGAATTACTCCTGGCGGGTGCTGTTCTACATCGTGCTTCCGCTGGCCATCTTTGCAACGCTGCTCGGCATGAAATTCATGCAGAATGTGACGGTGAAGACCTCGCCCAAGCTGGATAAAATGGGGATTGTCTTCTCGACGCTCGGCTTCGGCGGCCTGCTGTACGGCTTCAGCGAAGCGGGAACCGACGGCTGGGGCAGCAACACTGTTCTCGTCTCGCTGATTGTCGGCGCGGCCGGCCTGATCCTGCTCGTATGGCGCGAACTCGTCGCCAAGAAGCCGATGCTGGAATTCCGGATTTTCCGCTACAACATGTATTCTTTAACGACTGTCATTAACATCATCGTAACGATGGCCATGTATTCCGGTATGATTCTGCTGCCGCTGTATTTGCAGAACATCCGCGGCTTTACACCGATGGAATCCGGTCTGATGCTGCTGCCGGGCGCGATTCTGATGGGCATTATGTCCCCGATCACCGGCATTATCTTTGACAAGATCGGCGCCAGATGGCTGTCCATTATCGGACTGATCATTACCGTTATCACAACATGGGAGTTCAGCCGCCTGACCGATTCGACCACCTATCTGCATCTGATCCTGACTTACACAGCCCGCATGTTCGGCATGTCGATGCTGATGATGCCGATTACGACGGCTGGTCTGAATCAGCTGCCGCAGCGCTTGAACTCGCACGGAACGGCGATGTCCAATACGCTCCGTACCGTCGCCGGCGCGCTCGGCATGGCGTTGTTCGTCAGCCTCATGACCAACCACACCAAGAGCGAAATCACCGATGCCGTCATGAGCGGCCAGGTGTCGCAGACCGACAAGCTGGCATTCGCCAAGTTCTCGCAGGAAGCGATGATTCACGGCATTACACATGCGTTCGTCGTGGCGACATGGGTAACCGTCATCGCACTCGTGCTGGCTGTATTCATCCGCAAGACCTCTCCGGCACCGGATTTTCTGAAGACCGAAGAGCAGGCAGCTTCCGCATCGAAAAAATAATAGCGGGTTAACTAATAACGGGGTAAACAATTTAGCAGGTTTTATATGCTCTTCCGAAGGACTCGTCCGTGGCTGGTTTCAGCCGGGGCGGGTCCTTTTTGCTCGTATGGATAAGCTTTGCGCTTTTAATAGGCTGCTTCATGTTTCCGGGAATAAGCTCGGCGCTCAAATGACGCTGTCAGGCGTTATCCTTGCTTGAGTTGTCCGGGAGTCCATCCGTCAAAAAAATAAAGGGTTGCCAAAACAAACTGATTTTATTAACATCTAATTAGATAATTATTTAATTAGAATGCGAGGAATTTACGATGAATTTAACCATGATCCGCAGCACTGGACAAAACGGCTACTACCGGCTGTTCGCCGCCGGTCTGATCAACGGAATCGGGGCCCGCTTCAGCCAGGTAGCCATGCTGTCTCTTGTGCTTAAGCTGACCGGGTCGGGCATGGCCGTTGGCCTATCGCTTGGGCTGTCGCTTCTGCCTAATCTGCTCTTCGCCCCGCTTGGCGGCTTTCTTGGCGGAAGGCTGTCCCGAAGGCGAATCCTGATTGCAACCGATCTGGCGCGCGTTCCCTTCGCCCTGTCCTTCCTGCTTGTGGACGGGAAAGGGATGCTGTGGCTGCTGTACGCCGGCAGCTTCATGCTGGCCGCAGGCGAAGCGGTCTACGCTCCGGTCCGCAAGTCGGCGATTCCCCTGCTGGCAAGGCCGGGGACCCTGCAGCGGGTGAATGCGATGGAACAGCTTATGACGGGCTGTGTGCTGGTGTTGGGCGCATTGACGGGAGGGCTCGTCTCTTACTGGTTCGGTCCGGACACGGCCTTTGTGCTCAACGCGCTTTCTTTTCTGGGAGCGGCTGTCATTATTTCCGGTATTTCGTTCCCAAGGGAAGAAGGAGATGATGACTCAACGGAATCGGGTCTCCGCCAAGCATCGGGTAGCGGGACGGGGGGGCTGACCCGGCGGAAAGGCCTGACCGCGCTGCTGGCCGGAAGCGTCGTTTTGCAGGTGCTAATCGGATATGAAATCATGGTATCGATGGTAAGCGGGCTGGATAATGTGCTGATTAGCGTCTATGCGATCGAGGTTTTTCATAAAGGGGATGCCGGAGTAGGCGCGTTCTATGCATCGCTCGGGGCGGGGCTGACGCTCAGTTTCTGGGCGAGCCGGAGGCTGAAGGGAAATTTGCTGGCGGCGGCGCTCGGCGGTCTGCTGATCGAGGGGCTGGTGCTGGCGGGAATCAGCATGTCGGGGAGCTTCATCGCCGTTTGCGGGCTGTATGTGCTTCTCTCGCTGGCATCCGGCATCAGCAACGCTTCGCTGGACACGCTGCTGATGCGGGAGACGCCCGCCCGCTGGCAGCCCTCCGTATTCGGCGCACTGGCAGCGGGCGGCAACACGCTTCTCGGCCTGTCCATGCTGCTGGCCGGCTGGCTGCTGGTAAGGGTGGAGCCGAGGACGCTGGGCTTCACGGGCGGGGTTTGCTTTGCGGGCATCGCCCTGTTCCTTGGCGCCTACGCCTGGATCAGGAGCGGGAAGAGCCGGAAGCTCAAGGCTCCTCCGGAGCTTTACCGGCCGGGGCAGCACCGGTGAGCAGCCGGGATTTGTAACTGGTCCGGAGCCGGTAGATCACGATCAGCACCGCCAGCAGGATAGCTGACAGGGCGATCCACGGAGCGTAGGATTCCAGTATGTGAAAGATAACCGTCCACTGGGGGCCGAACAGCTTGCCGATCGCCAGGAACAGGATTACCCAGACCAGTGCTCCCGAGTAGGCGTACAGCGCGAACTTCCGGAACGGAATTGCGATAATCCCGGAGAAATAGCCGGTGAAGTGGCGGACGCCGGGAATGAAATAGCCGATGGTGATCAGCAGGCTGCCATACTTCCCGAACCAGCGCTGCGTCTTCTCCAGCTTCGCCGGAGAGAAGAGGAACCAGCGTCCATACCGCTGAATGAAGGGCAGCCCGGCCCGCAGACCGATGAAATAGGTGATCGTCATCCCCACCGTCGTTCCCAGGAAGGCGACCAGAATCAGCACCATGAAATCAAGCCGGCCCATATATGACAAATAGCCTGCAAAAGCCATCGTCGTCTCGCCTGGAAAAGGCAGGGCGATAAATTCAAGCAGCAGCCCGAAGAACAGCACATTGTATCCGTATTGAGCGAACAGCTCCTGTATCCATTTCAGCATTTCCATTTGAATGGGTCACTCCTTGATTTACACGTAGGAGGGCATGTCTATTTCGCGGCTTGTCCTCATATAATCCAGCACAGGCATAAATGCCAATCGAATGCTGGAGGTAGAAAATATGGCTTGGAAAAAGCGCGGCCCCCGCACGACTGTACGGTTCCTTGCGGCTGCAGCGGCCGCAGCGGCGGCTCTGATCCTCATCTTCTGGGGAGCCGGGGCAACCACCGGACTCTCCGGTGCACGGGAGAGTTCCGCTCAGGGCGGAGGAGTTGAGACGGCGGAGCGGATCGGACACCAGAAGGCAGAATCTGCCGGTCAGGGTGACCAAGCGGAACCCAAAGCCAAGTCTGATGGTGAAGCGGCACTCATAACGGATCACGGCCCCGGAGGACAGTCCAATAGCTCTGTTCACCTGTCCAGTGCTTCCGTGAAGAAGCAGCAGGCTTCCCCGGCCAGCCCAGGCATGGTTCAGGGAACCGGCAAGGCAGCTGTGCCGGCGGTCAAGGCAGAACCGGCGGGCAAGATCGTCTATCTGACCTTTGACGACGGTCCAAGCCGGGTAACGCCGCAGGTGCTGGAGATTCTGCAGCGGGAGAACGTCAAGGCGACGTTCTTTGTGCTGGGCGACGGAGCGCAGAGCCGTCCCGACCTGATCCGGGAAATCCGGGCGCAGGGACATGTAATCGGCAATCATTCCTATGATCATAATTATAGAGATTTATACAGCGGATTTACAAACTTCTGGAACCAGATTAAGCAAACGGAAGAAATCCTGAAGCAGATTACCGGGGAGCGGCCGCGTCTGGTACGGGCTCCCGGCGGTACTGCCGGACATTTTGATGATACCTACTTCAATCTGATGAAGCAAGCGGGCTACACGGTAACGGATTGGACGGTCGACAGCGGAGACTCCGCGCGCAGGGGAGTGCCGGCCGCCGATATTGCATCAGCCTCGGTCGCGAACTTGAAAGCGTCCCGTGTTGTGCTGCTGCTCCATGACGGATCAGGCCATGAGGAGAGCGCCAAGGCGCTTCCCCGGATCATTGAGGCTTACAAGGCGGCGGGCTATTCATTCCGAACGCTTGATCCGGAGGAAGAGCCGGTGCAGTTCAAAGTGCATGACAATAAAGCCATGGCCGAACGCCCCCGGCCGCAGATGAGCTGGGTCGCAGCCAATATCGGGCCTAATGCTGCCCTGCTGAAGGGTGAACGTCCATTGGTTGTAGAGGCGGCAGGCTCCAGCTTCACGCTGAAACCAGGAGAATACAGCCTGGAGAACGGACGCTATTATGTGCCGCTGCGCGCTGTTGTGGAACGGCTGGGCGGGCAGGTAACCTGGGACAGTCAGGCCCGCTGCGGACGGGTTCTGCTGAGCGGCAGACCTATTGTGGCCGATGCCTCTGGCGGCGGGCTGACGGTGACGGTTGACGGAGGAGAGCGGACGGTTCCGTCATCAGTCGCCCTTCGGGGGGATGTATTGTGGCTTCCGCTGCGCGATCTGCTGGGCACAGCAGGCTATGCTTCGGTGTCCGCCTCGTCCACGCCGGAGGAGCGGAGGGTCGAGGCATCATGAAGTTTTGGTGAAGCGTGCCGTGCGGCAATCCGCTAATAAGCTGCGCCCTGCTTCGGCGCCTCCAAGGTCTGTCCGGCCCTGTTCATGGGAACACTATGAAGTAAAAGTGTCCATGGAAGGGATAGATAGCCATTGAACAAGAAATCAAATTTGCCTGGCGGCTTCGATAATCCATCCGGTCCCAGCCTGCCCCTGCAATGGGCAAGGGCGCTGGCGGTTCTGGGCCTGATCGGCGTCCTCTACGGAACGCTGGGCGGTTCGGCCTTGAGGTTTCTTCTGATCTTCGCCGTGCTCGGGACGCTGGGCGGGCTGCTGCTTCACGCGGCCGGTCCGCGAAGAGTCGAGCTCACCCGTATGGTGAATCCCCCGAAGCCACAGGCGGGGGAGAGTGTTGAAGTAACGGTCAGCCTCCGTTTCCGCTCCCGGCTGCCGCTGCCGTGGATGATGGTGGAGGAACGCTGGACCTGCGGTGATCACCGGATGCTGCTGTTTCCGGGCTTTCGGCGCAGCTTCCGCTACACCTACCGGCTTGACGGACTGCCGCGTGGCAGACAGCGGCTCAGCTCCTGTCGGGTCGGCTGGGGAGACCTGCCGGGCTGGTTCGGCGGTTCATGCCTGCCGGAGGCCGGACAGAGCTTCCTGGTGCTGCCCGCCCCCCTGTATACAGGGGAGCTGTCAGCCGCAATGGGGGGAAGGATGAGCCGGGGACCGGCGAACCGGCTTAGCTCCGAATGTCCGGATGAAACCGGGGTTCGGGATTACCGGCCGGGTGATCCGTTGAACCGGGTGGACTGGAAGAGCTCGGCCCGAAAGGGCGCCATGCAGCTCAGAGTTCCGGAGCGGGAGAAGGGCCATATGCTCTGCGTGGTGCTGGACAACCGCACCTCTTCCTATGAGACGCCTGCCGACCGTCTGCCGCCGCGCGGCCGCTGCGCTTCCGGGCCGCCGGCTTTTGAGCTGGCCGTCTCGGCCGTATTGGGCCTGTTGCTTGCAGCCGAACGGAACGGATCTTACGTCCAGCTCTTCACCGGAGGATGGCCGGACGGGATCGCCAGGTATGAAGGACTTGGAGCGCTGCCTCCCCGGGTGCCGGAGCTGCTGGCGGAGATCGCCCCGGACGGGTCGCGTTCGCTGTCCGATCTTCTGGAGGACGCCTCCCGGCAGTGGATTCCGGGCATGAGCGTGGCCGTTGTAACCGGCCGTCTGGACCGGGCCGCCGCGCTTGCGATCTCCCGTCTGCTTGCCCACGGAATCCGGGTCGACCTGTATTACGTCTGGGATATGGAGACGGGAAGCAGAGAAGGCGCTAACGGCATCTCGGAGGGAGCCGCCCCGGTCTCCGGCCGTTCGGACCGCGCCCGGCGCCTGAGCGAAGCGTCCGCGAATGAAACCGGAGGGGCCGCAGCATGGAGGTCCGGCGAGGCGGCCCCGCACCGGAACGGTGCAGCCGAAGCTCTGCGGCCTCTCCCGCAGTCCCAGCCGTCGCTCTGCGGCAGTCTGGGAAGGCTTGGAGCCGGGCTGATCTGTCTGGAAGCCGAAGCTCGTTCCGCCCGCGGGGAGGGAAATCCGGATGCCGATGAACGATTCAGACGGCAGACATCCTCCTGATGCCGGAATGCACCGGCGGGCGCTGAGCCCGGCCGGGGCTGACGCGGGGCAGGAAGCTGCGGTTCCCGCCTCCCCTCTCTGGCGGCTTGCCGAACAGAGCGTTCCGTTACAGGGCGTTCCGGTACAGAACGTTTCCGTACAAGGCGCGAAAGGAAAGACAGGTCTGAAGCCGAACGCTTCCGGCACACTGGCGGCCTGGCCGCCTACCGGCAGCGGGGAGGCCGGGCACTCCGAGAGATCCGATGCTCCCATAGGGTACCGGGCGCTGTTCTCTCTGGCGCTCTTCGGCTTGTTCGCCGCATGGCTGCATCCCTTGTACGGCATAAGCGCCGGCAGCGATAAGGATCGGGTGCTTGATGTGCTGCTGCTGGCAGCCGGAGCGCTGCTGCTGGCCGGTCTGTTCCGTTCCGGCTCGTGGATTATGACGTCCGTAAAGGTGGCCGTTGCCGCCGCGTCATGGGTTTATCTGTGCAGCGCAGTTGAAGGAGGCATCCCGGCTCTGGAACGCGGCGCCGGGCTTGGCCATGACGCACTGCTGCTTCTGTCGGGCCGCTTCTCCGAGATGGGCGATCCCGGCAGGCTGCTGCTGCTTCTTGCGGGCTGGTGTCTGCTGGTCGCATCGGTCCAGCATCTGGCCCTTCTCCGGGGCAGCACACTGCTGTTCACGGGGGTTACGCTTCTGTATCTGCTAATCCTGGACCGGGGGCTTGGCCTCTCCTCTACCCTCGATATCATGGGCTCTGCCGCGCTGATCGCGGCCATGCAGGCTTTGGGCGGTATGGCCCGCTTGCTTGACCGGCCTTGGCAGACGGAACGCATTCCCTTTCTGAAATGGGGGATGTCGGCCTGCATGCTGGGTGCGGTTCTGGCTGCCGCCGCCTGGGCCGGGACGGAGCTGCCCGGCGGACAGGCGGACGGTATCGGAGAACTGAGAGCGGCGGCCCGGCAGCTTCAGGACTGGGCCGCTGGCGAACTGCGTACCCGCGCTCTGGAAATCAAGGGAACGACAGGCTATGGAGGAGGCCGCGAGCTTGGCGCGCCGCTTGCGCCCAGCTCACGGCCCGTGTTCACAGTCGAGAGCCGGGAGCCCGCCTACCTGCGCGGAGAAAGTCTCGACCGTTACAACGGGCGCGGCTGGACGAAGCCTGGCGGCGAAGCAGCCGGACCGCTGACGCCGGCGGCTTTGGCGGTTCGTCAAGAGCAAGCATTGGAGAAGGGACAGCAGGGGGCGCCTCGTCTCCTCATCCAGCGCATCGTCTTCGCAGATCCTTCGTCCGGGGGTGTTCCGGTGTTCGCGACCGGGTACATCGTCTCTGTAACCGACATCCGGCAGCTGGACGGAAGCCGTCTAAGCTACGTAATGGCGGGAGCCGAAGCAGACGAAGTCTCTCTTCCGGAGCTTGCGGGTTCCTCACGGGTAACCGGTTATACAGTGAAATCGGTGCTTTCCGAGAACGATCCTGCCGTGCTGCGCCGGCTAAATGGAGAAGATCCCGCCGGGCTGTCCGCCGATCTGGAGCTTCCGGCCGGAATGCCGGAACGGATCGGGACGCTGGCGGTCAGCCTGACGAAGGGAGCCGCGAACCGGTACGACGCCGCAGCTGCGGTCCGGGATTATCTGAGCTCCTCTTATCCCTACTCGCTGGATACCCGCGTGCCGCCGGCCGGGGCGGATTTTGTGGATGATTTTCTGTTCGTGGAAAAGAAGGGCTACTGCGTCCATTTCGCCTCTGCCATGACTGTACTGCTGCGGAGCGTCGGCATTCCGGCGCGTTTTGTCCAGGGATATTCGTCAGGCAAGCCGGTCGGTGGACCCGGCGCTCACCGGTACGCCGTGACCGAAGGGGACGCCCACGCCTGGGTCGAAGTGTATTTTCCCGGCGCGGGCTGGGTGCCCTTCGACCCGACGCCGGCAGCGGCGGCCGGCTCCGCGCAGCCGCCCGGGGATTCCGCCGCGGCTGTGACCGCGCGCGCGGCGGGGGAAGTGGCGCCATCGCGTGCCGCCGGGCCGTTATGGGCCGCCCCGGCGCCTCTGGGCGGCCGCGTTTCGGCGCCGGCAGCGGCGGCGCTGCTGGCCGCCGCTGCATGGAGCCGGCGGCGGAGCCTCGCGCTGCTGCGCCTTACGCGCGGCGGTGCGCGGCGGGAGCGGCTGATCCCCGCAGCCGCGCTGGCGTGGCGGGCGCTGGCCGTCCGTTTCGGCCCGCCCCCGCCGGGAGCGACGGGACGCGAATATGCCGCGTCCCTGCCCATTGACGACGCCGGCCTCCGCGCGGCCGTCGGGCGATTCGTCCGCCAGTGGGAGACACTGGCGTATCGTCCTCCAGAGACTCTCCGGGAAGCCTCTGCTGTCGGACAAGACGCGCGCCAGTTCCTCCGGGATTGCCGCGTTATAGTGACACGACTCGGGTGAAGGTGATCCCCGGAGATCAAGCGTCTGGTGAGCTGGGCGGCATAACCTCTTTTTATGATAGATCTGAATTCAAAGTGTGGTATAATGAGTCCAGAATTAACGTACAATGGCAAAGAGAGCCGTGCTCCAACACGACTCTCCGCGCAATAGCCGCTTTTAAGGGCGGCGGCTTATAAGGCAGGCCTCAAGAAATAGACCGTTATCCTTACCTAGGGCGGTCTATTTCTTTTGTGCGACTTGTTTTGCTATAACTGCTCCTACAGCAG
>RCUO01000225.1_pt1 | contig 34027 bp, 26 predicted proteins | sample 2166161 | NCBI WGS metagenome assembly RCUO01 (sample SAMN09932617, study PRJNA488358) | compost metagenome | feature: garden; material: soil; isolation source: compost soil in cyclohexanecarbonitrile-enriched culture | place: Germany: Experimental Botanical Garden Goettingen | collected 2016-01-27
GGCTAATATTACTACTACGAACAAAACAACATTAATCACTTCGATCTCCATTCTTGGAACTATTTTGAACATCCACTTCGCCTAGTAATATATTCGTGAGCGCATAAAACAATCCTGCCCTTCTTCGGACAGGATTGTTGTCAGGCATCAGCCGCGATAGCTCCTTCTCTCCTCCGCTGTGACAGGAGTACCGTCTGTGTGATAGTCATAGCTCCAGGGAAGCTTCGAAAATTCCTCTTCTCCCATAACCACCAGTTCTTCCTGAAAGAGCCGTAGCAGTTCATACAGGCAATTTTCGTGATCGGGGATGTATATCTCCATAAATTGCTTCAGTGACCTGCCCATTCCGGAATAGTGAAAGCATACGAAAGGAAGCCCCTCTTCAAGCCAATAACGCCCGTTACTGGCCGAAATGATCTTCCGGCTGGACTCGTGCAAATTCCAGTAGGCGACATTGTACCCCGGGTGTTTCCATACTGTTATGTTAAAGAAAGCCGGCGCGAGATCGATCCATTTCTGATCACAATAAAAGGGGGCTTCGTAAAACCCGTAGTGGTACAGCCGCTGTCCCCACCATTCCAGAAAACGCATGGTTTCCTCCGACCGCCGAAGCGCCATCATGCCGGCGTTAAAGACGCCCACCCATAAATAGCTCCACGGATCTCCGCACGGCTCGAGCAGGTGAGGCGACAGCAGGATGTTATGATATTCCAGGGCAAACAGCAGATCGTCGAATGGAGCGTAAGGGATAACATCCGTATCCATGAATACGATGTTGAGTTCATCCGGATAACGGTCAAACAGAAAATGGAGAAAAGCCGCTTTAATGGAGGTTACCGCTTCATAAAGTCTGTATTTTAGAATATTGATTTCAAATTCGGGGATTCCCATATCCTTGGCCAGAATGACTTCGTCGAACCATGGAACGCTAAGCGCTGCCGGATGCATCGACCTCTCCAACAGACATATGACAACTCGGGCATATGGCATTTGAATTTTTGCCATTCTTGCCATCACCATAGCCTCATGCAGATTGTCTGCACAGGTCACCGAGCAGATGATCATGACGGATCCTCCTCTTCATTCGGTAATCAGAATTGCGCTTCATTAGAAACTGTGAAGGGATTGACCTCGATCGGATGGTATATTTTGGCCTCGCGGTAGCGTAATCGGGTCTCATCCGATATTTTCTCCCCGCTGTAAAAAAAGTCGTAACTCCATGAGGAAGATGCTTGCCAGGGAAGCAATGATTCCAGTTCCTGCTTGTAGTTCTTCCACATTTGAGCATAAACCCAGTTGTCCGGAATGAAGGCGTTCATACAGCTGTCCAGCAGCCCGGCCGTATTGTTGAAGTTCACGCAGTGAAGCAGAGTCCAGTCGGTCAAATAATACTGATCCTCTACCCAATAGAGTTCTCTGCAGCGTTCATGCAGGTTCCAGAATGCCAGGTTGTAGCCGGGATGACGAAGAACTCCTGTATGATAAATAGTGGGAACGAAGTTCAGATAAGGCTGGTCGATATACAACCCATTCGGCTGTCCGTAAAAATCACCTGAAGTCATCTTCACCCACCAGTCCGCAAAATGACGTCCCCCGTCGCTGTTTCTAACGCCTACCAGCGCGCTGTTAAAGGTCCCGTCCTGCAGCGTCCCAATCTCACGGGAGCAATCCCAAGGAACAGAGGGCTCAAGATGATGGGGAGTCAGCACAACATCATAATAGGTAAGCATGGCCCATATATCACTGAACGGCTTGAATGCATACATCTCCGGATCGAGATACACAATCTGCTCCTCCTCCGGAAAGGCTTTGAGCAGATAGCTTAACAGTTGTCCCTTCATCGCCGTGGCGCATTGGAGGGAGTTAAACTTAAACATATACCCTTCAAAATCGTGGAACCCGATATAAGCCGAAATATCCATGGCCGTAAAAATCCAGTCAATATTGGGCAGCGGCTCTACCGGGTATCGTTCCACCAGGCAGACTACTATGGTTGTCTCAGGCATAATTCGCTTTACAGAAGCCGCCATCAGCCTCGCTTGGGGTAATCCTGAAGCATTGACTACCGTTCCTATAATCATATTGGACGAGCCTCCTTGCTCTGGGATCCTATTGATATAGCAGATACTATATTCTATGAACAACTGAGCTAATGGCTTGTGCAGATGGACAGCTCCATCCGCTGATATATCCTATAGACACCCATGCCGCTAAAGAAATTGGTGGATGATGCCATAAAGAGCCGCCAAATGGCCGAAGATGTAAGGGATATGAGCATAGAGGAGATGAAAGAACGAAAGGCCAAAAGCTCAAGTGTAACAACACTTGAGCTCTACACGGATGAAATCCACCGCACTAATAGAGGATTTGGGTCTGTGTCGTCTGTCAAGATTTAACATCCCCTTCTGTGGCCGTGGTCACACTTGGGCACAGTAGTTTTTAGATAAAATTTTATTCTTTGTTGGTGAGTTTTGAGCCAGTTAATTCTCTCCTTTGCCAGTCAGCGGTCATCTTAACTCCCACTTTGAATGGCACATTAGTTTTATACCCAGTGTCTGTATATAAATTTTTATTATAAAGATCTTTCTTAGTCATATAAACTCCATTATAAATATGCTTGCCAAAACCTAGAGTGAGATTGGGATTTACGACATCTTTTAATTCCTCTAAATACTCTTTCAAAGGTATAACCCTCTCACTTCCAATTATATAATCATTATAACTAACTCCCTTCTCTGCAATAATCCTATAGGCTCTTACAGCGTCAGTGATGTAGATAAAATTATATAAATGCTCTCCTTTTGTTAAGGTCGGTTCCTCGCCGTTGATTAGTTTTTGTATGACACTGTTTATTAATCGATTTGAGAATTCACCAACACCATAAGTATTAGTAAGAAGCGGCCAAAAAAAGTCTATCTTCGTTTTACTTGCTTTTAACTTACAATAAAAATGGCTTGCCAATTTTGCTGTTTTATATGCGTTTCCCTGATTAGTAACCTCTTGGCTTTTCTGCATTTCAACTAAACACTCTTTTTCCTGGATACTTCCAGCTCCTATGAAACGTGTGCAGTTTGTTTTATTTGCTAATTCCATAGCATCGAGAGCGTACTCAAGATTTCTTATTTGCACAATATAATTAGATTGATTTTCACCGTAGACTCCTTCCCAACCTAGATGAAAAAAATAATCATAGTTTTCATCAATGTTTTTTCCTGCATTTTTCAGATCAGATAAGTCACATTCTAAAATCTTTACATCACTTAAATTTTCTAATCTGTATCTATTATTTGAATTAGGTCTAATAATCGCCAGTACTCTATATCCGTTATCAATTAGTTCTTTTACAAGATAACTCCCTATAAAACCAGTTGCACCCGTAACAATAGCTTTCTTCACAAAAGATCGCCTCCCACACTTTGAAACATCTTGGGAGAGAGTTTATTCTTGAGCTCTCTCCATTTTTCGTTCTCCAGAGGGAATAACAACGGTAGATCGCACGACTCACATGAAGAAATGGGAGCTTTGTAATCTTTCAGAATTGGGTTTCATTAGCAAGTGTGAAGGGATTGATCTCGATCGGGCGGTATAATTGGGCCTCGCGGTAGCGTAATCGGGTCTCATCCGATATTTTCTCCCCGCTGTAAAAATAGTCGTAACTCCAGGGAGAAGATGCATGCCAGGGAAGCAATGATTCCAGCTCCTGCTTGTAGCTCTTCCACATTTGTGCATAAACCCAGTTGTCCGGAATGAAGGTGTTCATACAGCTGTCCAGTAATCCGTCCAAATTCTTGAAGTTCGCACAGTGAAGCAGAGTCCAGTCGGTCAGGAAATACTGATCCTCTACCCAGTAGAGTTCTCTGCAGCGTTCATGCAGATTCCAGAAAGCCAGATTGTAGCCGGGATGACGCAGGATGCCTGTATGGAAGCAGCTGGGGACGAAATTAAGATAAGGCTGGTCGATATACAGCCCATTCGGCTGTGCATGAAAATCGCCTGATGTCATCTTCACCCACCAGTCCGCAAAATAACGACCTCCGTCGCTGTTTCTAACGCCTACCAGCGCGCTGTTAAAGGTCCCATCCACCAGCGTCCCGATTTCGCGGGAGCAATCCCAAGGGTCAGAGGGCTCAAGATGATGGGGAGTCAGCACAACATCATAATAGGTAAGCATGGCCCATATATCACTGAACGGCTTGAATGCATACATCTCCGGATCGAGATACACAATCTGCTCCTCCTCCGGAAAGGCTTTGAGCAGATAGCTTAACAGTTGTCCCTTCATCGCCGTGGCGCATTGGAGGGAGTTAAACTTAAACATATACCCTTCAAAATCGTGGAACCCGATATAAGCCGAAATATCCATGGCCGTAAAAATCCAGTCAATATTGGGCAGCGGCTCTACCGGGTATCGTTCCACCAGGCAGACTACTATGGTTGTCTCAGGCATAATTCGCTTTACAGAAGCCGCCATCAGCCTCGCTTGGGGTAATCCTGAAGCATTGACTACCGTTCCTATAATCATATTGGACGAGCCTCCTTGCTCTGGGATTCCATTCGATTGATCGTGACGCTATATTCTATGAACAAGAGAGCTAATGGCTTGTGCAGATGAACAAATCCGTCCGCTGACTTCCCGCAATAATGTACTATTTGGCGTTCCACTGGGGATGTAGGATATGAGAAGAACTTGAAAGGGGAATTCTCATGAATATTACATCTTTTATAATTTATTGTGTGATTGCTACCTTTACCCCGGGGCCTACAAATATCATCATCCTGTCCACCGTGCATAATTCGGGAACCAAAAAGGCTATGAAATATACGTATGGGGCAACGATTGGCTTTGGCTTATTGCTTGTTATTTCCGCTTTGTTGAACACGATTCTTGTTACGATCCTGCCCAAAATATTAATTGCGATGCAGGTAATAGGAAGCCTGTATATGTTCTATCTTGCCTATCAGATCTTCAAGACGGATACAGCAAATCCGGCTGCAAACCAAGCTACCAGCTTCTGGTCTGGCTTACTCATGCAGTTCTTAAATCCGAAGGTTGTACTCTTTACAATGACCGTAATCCCGAGTTATATTATGCCCTACTATACCGCGTTCTCTGATTTATCAATAAGCATCGCAACGATAACGGTAATTGGATTTTTGGCTTTTATTACATGGGTTCTTTTCGGTACGCTATTCAAGGAATTTTTGCAGAAGTATAGTAAAATTGTGAATATGATGATGGCCTTATTTTTAGCTTACGCTGCCGTCATGATCTGGATGTAGACTGTAATCAGGCTTGTGAAGAGGTGAATAAATGGATAAATTTCTCTATAAAAAATCTGCAGGAATTACTGCCCTATCGGCAAGTATCTCCGAATTCAAATATAAAAAGCACGCCCACATAGCCCATTTAAATAAACACTTTAAACGTGCTTATGGAACTACTGCCTTTGAATATATCTCACATCTAAAGAATTAGATCACTTTATGCATTTCGTTCAACCCATTAACGCAACCATATCCGGAGTCTCCGCCATTAGTGTCTTTCACTCCTCTTCATTGCGAGATACTATACACTATGAACAAATGAACCAATGGCTTGTGCAAATGGACAGCTTCATCCGCTGATATATAGAAAAGAGACTTTCCATTGGAAAGTCTCTTTCATTGCTTCTTCCATTTCGCCTTGCAGGTAGATATCCCCGCTCAGCCTCTCAAGGTATAGTAGTTCTAAAGCAGCACAATTATTGTTTCTTGAAAGTGTTGATCAACCGTTCCATATACTGCTTCATCTTGATTGTCAGATTAAAGTCGCCGTCATGGAGGCACCAATTGTAGATCACTCCACGGGCAGCTATAAACAGGAACTCCGTAATATCCTCGGATGATATCTGATTATCCAGCTCACCGGAAGCCTGCCTCTTCTCGATGATGTCCTGCAGCGTAGTTTGCATATAACGGCCCTTCGCAATAAACAGCTTATTATTCGTTGTATATAGCTGCTTGATCGTTTCCAGCCCCATATTCTCATTATAATCGGCATAAACCTCGAAATAGTGGACTAGCTCTTCTTGCGCATCCCGGGATTCAGACACAGCTTTATATTTCTCATCAAAATAGCTGTCTGCCTGCTCGTACATTTCAACCAATATATCGCTCTTCGTCTTGAAGTAATTGTAAAAAGACCCGACTGAAACCCCGGCCTCCTTACAAATTTCTCCGATTTTAATCTCCTCTAAATCCTTTGTCTTCATCAGACGCAAGGCGCTGTTATAGATTTCTTTCTTCGTTTGTATGCTTTGAAGCTGTCGCGAATTTAATTTCTTGGGGGACATGATCGTTCTCCGCTCTATATATATTTGATGTGAATTGTATCACATTTTTCACTCCAGGATATACGCTGTCACTTCTCACTCCACAATGTGAAATGTATCACAAGTTTATCTTATTGGATAGTATACAATGAACATGTTCACTGAATTTATTCACCGAAATTATTCCCTTAGGAGGATCATGGTATGAAGGAAGAACACAAAATCTTATTTACCCCAATGACAATCGGCAAGCTGGAGCTTAAGAACAGATTTGTTATGGCTCCTATGGGCCCCGGAGGTCTGTGTGATGCGGACGGTTCCTTTAATGAGCGCGGGATTGAATATTATGTGGAACGGGCCAAAGGCGGAACCGGGCTGTTAATTACCGGAGTCACTATGGTTGAGAATGAGATTGAGAAATGCGCCCTGCCTTCCATGCCCTGTCCAACCTTGAATCCTCTCCACTTCATCACCACAGGAAAAATGATGACCGAGCGGGTTCATGCTTATGGAGCCAAGATCTTCCTGCAGCTATCCGCAGGCTTTGGGCGCGTAAGCATTCCCTCCATCGTAGGCAGAACAGCCGTGGCGCCTTCTCCAATTCCTCACCGCTGGTTGAACGATGTGACCTGCCGTGAGCTGACGGTCGAAGAAATCCATACGTATATTCGAAAGTTCGCGGAATCGGCAGCCATTGCGAAAAAGGCGGGCTTCGACGGCATTGAAATCCATGCCGTTCATGAAGGCTACTTACTGGACCAGTTCGCCATCTCTTTCTTTAACCACCGGACAGACGAATATGGGGGCAGCCTGGAGAACCGTCTGCGGTTTGCTACCGAGATTGTCCAGGCCATTAAAGCGGAATGTGGCCAAGACTATCCGGTTTCTCTCCGGTACAGCATTAAGAGCTTTATTAAAGATTGGCGTCAAGGCGGCTTGCCTGGCGAAGAATTTAGCGAGCAAGGCCGGGACATTGCAGAAGGCATCGAAGCCGCCAAAATCCTGGAAGCCGCCGGCTATGACGCCTTCAATGGGGATGTCGGTTCATATGACTCCTGGTACTGGGCGCACCCTCCAATGTACCAAGAGAAAGGATTGTATTTGCCATATAATGAAATTCTAAAAAACATTCTTAAAGTTCCGGTTATTACAGCGGGCAGAATGGAAAATCCGGATACAGCCAGCGAAGCGATCCGCAAAGGACAAACCGACATGATCGCCCTTGGCCGTCCACTACTGGCGGACTCCGAAATACCGAACAAAATCAAGACGGAGCAAATGGAACGTATACGTCCATGCCTCTCCTGTCAGGAAGGCTGTATGGGGCGGCTTCAGACGTTCGCCGCCATCTCCTGTGCGGTTAATCCAGCCTGCGGAAGAGAGAAAGAGTACGGAATCGATAAGGCAAATGCCAAGAAAAAGGTGTTCATCATCGGCGGCGGTCCGGCCGGTTGTGAAGCCGCCCGAGTGGCTGCGCTTCGCGGCCATGAGGTTGCCTTGTACGAGAAGAACAACCGGCTTGGCGGTAATCTGATTCCGGGAGGAACACCCGATTTTAAAGAAGATGATCATTTGCTCGCTGCCTGGTACGAGACGGAGCTCAATGATTTGAATGTCGATATTCATCTCAATAGTGAGATTACGAAGCAGTCTGTCCTGGACAGCCAATCCGATGTTGTAATCTTTGCGACTGGCTCGACCCCTCGCGTATTTAATATTGGAGAATCCCAAAAAGTCTTTACTGCGGAAGACGTGCTGCTGGGCCAACAAGATCCCGGTGAGTCTACGATTATCGTAGGCGGCGGCCTTGTCGGTTGCGAAACCGCGCTCTGGCTTGTTGACCAAGGAAAGCAAGTAACGCTTGTAGAAATGCAAGATGATATTTTATCCGTTGGCGGACCTCTCTGTCATGCCAATGAGGATATGCTCCGTGACCTGGTGAAGTTCAAGAATATCCAGCTGCTTACGGATACCGTAATCTCGGGCGAGAACGAGCAAGGATTTATTCTGAGAAAGAAGAACGGCGAAGAATCCGTCGTAGCCGCAGACTCTGTGATCCTGGCAATTGGGTATACTCCCCAGAAATCGTTGTATGATGAACTCCAAAATGAACTTTCGGAAACGTATCTTCTGGGAGACGCTAAACAGGTACAGAATATTATGTATGCGGTTTGGGATGCCTACGAAGTGGTTAGAAACGTATAATAACCGCACAGCTGTTGAAAGAAGAGACCTGCCGGGCGGCAGGTCTCTTCTTCGGGTTTAGGTGGAAAGTGACTCCAGATAACGCCTAAACCCTTCGGTATACAGTACATCCATAGCCAGCGAGCTTTTATCGGAGCCAGATACACCGCATATTACATTCCCCATAGTTGTGTTATAGGAAGAGTTTGAACCGATATTATGAATATTGAGCCACAATCCGTGATAGCTCCTCGAACCGCTCTTCGGATAATTCCTCTGTCCCAAGCTCATAAGCTCTGCCCAGCAGACCGTACTTCACCGAGCCGTATCTGTGATATTTCAGCAGCTCATGGCGGATGCCGCCCAGGCTGGCGATGAATTCGGCGATCTGGGCGATGTCCTCCGCTGAGTCATTGAAGCCGGGAATGACCGGAGTACGGACGACAATGCTGCTTCGTTCGAACGAATGGCTAAGGCGCTCCAAATTGTCCTTGATCCGGCGCGGAGATACTCCCGTAAACTGAATATGCGCCTGCTCATTCAGCGATTTCAAATCATAATGAATCATATCCAGATGGGGCAGCAATCTGGCGAGCTGGCTCCAGGCCGAGTATCCGCAGGTTTCAATCGCGGTGTGGATTCGCCGCCGCTTCGCCCCGGCAAGCAGCGCTTCGGCAAACTCGATCTGAGCCGTAACCTCTCCTCCGCTTAACGTCAAGCCGCCCCCGGATCTTGCGTAGAACATGCTGTCCTGCTCGGCAATCTTCAGCACCTCTTCAACCGTCATTAACCGGCCGTATACATCGAGGGCTTTGGACGGGCATACGGCAGTGCAGTCCACACATCCCTGTACACAGTCACCACGGTTAATAATTATTTCCCCGCCGGCGTCGACTGAGATCGCTCCCCGGCCGCATACCGGAAGACAGAATCCGCATTCCGCTATGCCGATGCATTTGCTTGCATCAAAGTACATCTCCCTTGCGGAAGCCCAGGATTCGGGATTGCTGCACCATTTGCAGCGCAAAGGGCAGCCCTTCAGGAACACAACGGTGCGAATGCCCGGCCCGTCATGCAGGGAATATCTTTGAATATTGAAGATGCTGCCTTGAACCGGCTGATGTTCCATTCCCATTCTCCATTCTTGCTCTTCCCTGCCTGTATTCCAGCACTATATCGCCGTATGTTCGGTTCTCATGATCAGATCATTCTGCAAATCTTCGGACAAATCTGTGAAATAGGCACTGTATCCGGCAATCCGTACGAGCAGGTTTCTGTACTTGTCAGGCTCCCGCTGCGCATCCAGAAGCGTCTGCTTGTTGATAATATTGAACTGCAAATGCCACAGGCGCAGATCGCTCCATGTCCGGATAAAAGATACGAGCTTGAGCGTTCCCTCTTCCCCGGCGATGACAGATGGTGTGAGCTTTAGATTAAGCAATCTCGCAGCTCTTTCCCGGTAGTTGTAGTTCTTGGAGTAGTAGTTGGAGAGCAGGACGGCCGTCGGTCCGTTAATGTCCGCGCCATGCGAAGCAGAGGAGCCGTCTGCGAGAGGAGTATAGGCCTTTCTGCCATTGGGCGTCGCTGCGACGACCTTGCCGAAAGGAACATGTGAAGTAAAAGGAACATAGCGCAGGTCAAGATTGACCCCAAGCTGCTTGGAATATTGCCGTGTGAATTTCAAAGCCTCTTCATCCAATTCCTTGGCAATGGAGTCGGCGTAATCATCATTGTTGCCGTAGCTTGGCGCATGTGCCAGCAGCTGGCGGATCGCTTCATAGCCTTCAAAATCATGGTCGAGAGCTTCGATCAGCTGGGCCATCGAAATCCGCTTGTCCTCGAATACCACCTTTTTAATCGCAGCCAGCGAGTCGATCACAGTGCCGTACCCGATAAATTCAAAATAGCCAAGATCGATTCCACCCTCGATATGTGGGGAATGGATATCTTTATAGTTTTGCAAGCACAGCTTGTGCATGGAGGTGCTTAACGGGGCGGCAAAATGCTCGCTGCGCAGCCGGATAATCGCATGCTGCTGGATGAAGGCATGCTTCAGGAAATATTTCTGCTGGGCTTTATAGGCATCAAAGAACTGTTCCCACGAGCCGAAGCTTACCGGATCACCGGTTTCAAGGCCAAGAGTCTCTCCGGGATAGCGCAGCATCTGCCCGTTCCGCAGCGTCATTTCTACGGCAGCGGCAAAATTGATATAGGCACAGGGGCTGGTGTACGTATCACGGTTCGGCATCCGGCATTCCGCACAGCCCGATACTGCGTAGTCGTAGGCTTCCTCGAAGGTTGCCCCTTTGGCCAGCAGCAGCGGGACGACTTCTTCATCATTAATCAGCTTCGGAAAACCCGAGCCTTCCTTGATCGTCTCCGCAACCTCATACAGGTAACGCTCGGGTGATCTCGTGTGAATCCGGGCCGCCAAATCAGGATAGTTAAGCGGGAATTCCCGTTTGGATTGTAGCATCAAGTAAGTCAGCTCATTGGTGGCGTCCAGTCCGCCCGGAGTCTGTCCGCCGACCGTTACCGCTTCCCAGTGGGCATAGCCTTCGTTGAATGCTCCGCCAGTCGGTGAAATGTACAGATCCAGAAACTGTGCCATCGCATTCCACACACATTCCAGCAGCTCGATCACTTCCTGATCGGTAATGCGTCCAAGCTGGATATCCTGTTGATAGAACGGATACAGGTACTGGTCCATTCTTCCGTTCGAAATAACCGTACCCGTCTTCTGTTCCAGTCTGGAGAACATCTGGACGAACCATTGGGATTGCACGGCTTCATGGAAACTCCGGGGCGGGTGCTCCGGCACATGCGCGCTGATCTCGGCGATTTTCCGCAGCTCAGCCTGACGAACGGGATTCTTCTCTTTATCAGCCAACTCCGCAGCCAGTCTGGAATGACGGTTCGCCCACAGCACGATAGCGTCAGACACATTCACAATAGCCTGCAGGAAAGGCAGCTTCTCCATATTATCCACCGGGCTGTACGGATCAAGCTGTTCGATCTCCCTCAGGGCTTCTTCCTTGATGCCCTTATAGCCGATGCGGAGCACCTTCTCATAATCATGCACCCACTGGATGGATGAACGGAACGATGCGGTTTCATTGACGATAAATCTGGATTTCAGCGGGTCTTCCGGATCATAGGTCACTTTCAGCGTCTCTGCGGGCAGTGCCTTGGCAAGCGCCTCATGAAAGGTTTTGCCTTTCCAGTACGGTGAAATCTCATTCACAATAATCGCGGAATCCTCTTCCGTGAGATCAAAGGGCGATTGGCCACGGCTCGGCAAATCCTTGATCACCGTATCCAGGTAGTCGCCGTCCAGTTCCGGATACAGGATGCCGTATCTTCCCGGATATCCGCCTCTTCCCGCTATCAGCTGATCCTCGTCAATATAGACGGTGATGTGCCGGGCAGTGTGAAGCAGCGCCTTGGACCATCTCAGAATCAGGGCTTCACCTTCCGTCTGCCTGAAGGATTCGGTAAATAGGCGCGCCCGCTCCACATCGATTTTGGGACGCTGATTCTGAAAGGAATGGAGAATGCGGCTCGCTCTTTCATGCCCGGGAACTGTCCGATCCTCGGGTGGATGAATAAGCCTTTGTTCCTGCACCGACAATACCGATTGAACCGTCATAAAATCACTCCCAACTAAATCCTAACTATTCCAGTCGGATTTGTTAAATTATGCGTATCATCGTAAAGCGGCCAAGTTTATTTTGTCAATGGGTATATTTCAAACATTTCTCAAGATTCACAAAAATGCTGCGATTCCTTGAACATGGCATGAAGGAAAGGAACAGCGCCAAACACGCATTACAGCTTCCTTCTGCGGGTCAGATTGATCCGAAAAGCATAATTGTCTGCGCGGTAAATGCTTTTTTCATATTCGAGCGGATTGCCGTCATGATCCAGCACCAGACGTTTGGATAGCAGAGCGCAGCTTGGTTCGGCAGTCATCCCCAGCAATTTCTTCTCTTCCGCAGCCGGAATAATGGCTCCTATCGTCTGGCTCGCTTCCCACAGATTCAGTCCAAGCTCCGTCTCCAGCACGTCATAGGTCGATACATTGCTTAAATCCAGCAGAGCGAGCTTCTCGCCGATCTCCAGCGGATAATACTGGGTTTCCAACACAACAGGCGTGTCATTCGCCAGGCGCAGACGGATGGTCTCATAGAGCTGCGGCACCCCGAATATTTTAGCCGCATCCTGCGGAGCTTCTACAATCCCCTGCTTCAGCACCTTGATATCGGGCGTAAGCCCACGCTCCCCGATAATATCAAAGAAGGTGCTTAAATTGCCCAGCCATTCCTCAATAGGGCGGACAGCTACAAAAGTGCCCAGACCCTGGCGGGATTCAAGCATCCCGTCATCAATCAGCGTTCGGATGGCTCGGCGGACGGTCGCCCGGCTAACCGAGTATTTTTCCATAAGCTCATGCTCCGGCGGGATTTTCTCCGTGTATGTGCCTTTAAAAATATCGTTTCGAAGTAAATTTCTTACTTGTAAATGTAAAGGTATCGAATTGCTTCTGTCGAGCATAGGCACATACCTTCCTTTCTGTTCGATGATAATTCCAAGTAAGCTGATGCGATTTTATATTATATCATCAACAGGTTGTCCGGACAACCTGTTGACAGTTTCATTTTTTCTGTGTTAATTTATGTAGCAACCAATCCTATATAGCTGATCAGATCGCTGAAGGCTAAGCTGCGCACTCCTCTGGAGGCGTAACTTAGCCTTTATTTTTATTTTTGGAGGCCAAGTTATGAAACAGATGTTGTCTAGTGCACCAAGCGCGGCTGAACTGGCAGAACTCCACCGGGAGCACCTGTGGCTGCACCTTACCAATCACAAGCTTTTTGAAACACAGGACCCGCCAATTATGGCCGAAGGAAAAGGCTATCTGCTGAAGGATGTGCAGGGAAAGGAGTATGTGGACGGTCTGGCCGGCGGAGTCTGGGTCGTCAATGTGGGACACGGCAGAGAGAGCATCGCCAATGCCGTAAGCGAGCAGATGAAGGTATTGCCTTATTACGCCGGTTCAATGGCCACCCCGCCTTATATCAAGCTGGCCGCCAAGCTCGCCTCTCTGCTGCCTTCGCTGCCGAAAGTCTATATCTCGAACAGCGGTTCGGAAGCCAATGAGAAAGCGTTCAAGATGGTCAGACAATATTTTTCCACGAAATCCCCGGGCAAGAAGAAATACAAGATCATTTACCGGAACAGGGATTATCATGGCACCACTCTGGCGGCACTGGCCAGCAGCGGGCAGCAGGAGCGCAAGATTGATTTTGGTCCGCTGCCGGAAGGATTCGCCGAAATCCCGCACGCCCTGTGTTACCGTTGTTCATTTGGAAAAAGCTATCCCGGCTGCAATGTGGATTGCGCACGCGCGCTTGAACAGGTGATTCAGCGTGAGGGGGAAGACTCGGTTGCCGCAGTCATAGTCGAGCCCATCACCGCCGGAGGCGGCATCATTCCTCCGGTTCCGGAGTATTATCCGGTGCTGCAGGAGATTTGCCGGCGCCATGAGGTTCTGCTGATTATGGACGAGGTTGTTACAGGCTTCGGCAGAACGGGAGCCCTGTTCGGGCACCAGCTTTACGATGTACAGCCGGATATCATTACCTTGGCTAAAGGTCTGGCAAGCGGCTATATGCCGATTTCGGCTACGGTCGCCCGCCAGGAGATTTTCAATCAGTTTAAGGCTGGGCCGGATGAGCCGAACGGGTTCTTCCGGGACATCAGCACCTTTGGAGGCTGCGCTGGCAGCTCGGTGGCGGCACTGGAGAACATCCGGATTATTGAAGAGGAGCAGCTCGCGGACAACAGCGCAGTTATAGGCCGCTACCTGATGGAGCGTCTGAAGGAACTGGAAGAGCTACCCATTGTCGGCGACGTCCGGGGGCAAGGCCTGCTGGCTGGTGTGGAACTGGTTGCGGATAAAAGCTCCAAGGCACCGCTGCAAGAGAGCCGGCTCGCTCAGATTGTTGCCCATGCCCGAGACGCGGGCGTAATTATCGGCCGAATGACGCGCAGTGTGCCTGGTCATAACAATGTGATCTATATGGCGCCTCCTCTCATCATCGACAAGCAGGGAATCGACAAGATCGTCGATGCGCTGCGGAATGCGCTCCGCACACAGCTATAGGAAGCGGCATTACCGAAGAAAGCTCCAGCGGGACCTGCAAAGATTGATCATTCAGCACATCCAAATACCCAGTATTCCAATATACAAAAACAAATTTGAGGAGGTCTCTGTGTGAACATATTTTGGTTTATTCCGACCTATGGAGATGGCCGATATTTGGGAACAGAAACCGGAAGCAGAACGACAACACCCGGGTACTACCGGCAAATCGCCACTGCTGCCGACGAGCTAGGTTATGAAGGAGTGCTGATTCCTACAGGAAGGGGCTGCGAGGATGCCTGGGTCATTGCGTCATCCTTGCTTCCCTTGACAACACGGCTCAAATTTCTGGTCGCTATCCGCCCGGATCTCATGTCTCCCACACTTGCAGCGCGGATGGCCTCCACCTTTGACCGCAGCTCCGGAGGTCGGCTGCTTCTGAACGTGGTCACCGGAGGCGATCCCGAAGAGCTCCAGGCAGACGGCGTATATCTGAATCATGACGAGCGCTATGAACGTGCGGATGAATTTCTTACGGTCTGGCGGCAGGCCATCCAGCAGCAGGAAGTCACGTTCTCCGGCAAGCATATCCAGGTCAACAAAGCCAAGGTGCTGCAGCCCACAGTCCAGACGCCCTACCCTCCGCTTTATTTTGGAGGATCATCGGATGCGGCGCTGCAGACGGCAGCTAGACATATCGACGTTTACCTCACCTGGGGCGAACCGCCTGAGCAGGTAAAAGCCAAAATCGCAGCCGTCCGGCGGCTCGCGGAGCTGGAAGGCCGGACCGTCCGCTTCGGCATCCGCCTGCATGTGATCGTCCGTGAGACGCGCGAGGAAGCCTGGCAAGCGGCGGAACGTCTGATTTCCCATCTGGATGAGGATACCATTGCAGCGGCCCAGCAAGTATTCGCCAAGATGGACTCCGTCGGGCAGCGCAAAATGGCGGAGCTGCATGGCGGCGACCGCTCGAAGCTGGAGGTCAGCCCGGATTTATGGGCCGGTGTCGGCCTTGTCCGCGGGGGCGCCGGCACAGCTCTGGTCGGTGATCCCGAGACGGTGGCCCTCCGGATGCGTGAATATCAGGAGCTTGGCATTGAAACGTTTGTGCTCTCCGGGTATCCCCACCTGGAGGAAGCCTACCGCGTTGCAGAGCTGCTCTTCCCGCTGCTGCCTCTCGAACATGCCGCAAGCCGCAAGGTCCAAGGTTCCAGAGGAGAGGCCGTTGCGCTCGGGAACTCCGTCATTGCAAGGCCCGGAGGGCATTCCGAACCGTCCGGACATTAATAAAGGAGGTAGCTCATGGATTCGCATATTTTGCAAATCAACGGCCTGTACAAAACCTTCGCTGCGCCCCAGGGACAGGTTAAAGCCCTGCATAATATCAATCTGAACGTCAGCGAAGGCGAATTCGTCACGATCATCGGTCCCAGCGGCTGCGGCAAGAGCACCCTGCTCAAGATTATCGCGGGACTGGACAATGCCTACGAAGGCAGCATTTTACTGAACGGGCAGCCCATCCAGGGACCCAGCATAGAGAAGGGATTTATTTTTCAGGAGCCGCGCCTGTTCCCCTGGCTTACGGTGGAGAAAAATATTGCCGGCAACCTTTCCTTGAAAGACCCCAAGATTCGCCGCCGGGTGGAGGAATTGATTGAACTGGTCCGTTTGCAGGGATTTGAGCATTCTTATCCCCGCGAGCTATCGGGCGGTATGGCCCAGCGGGTAGCCATTGCCCGTGCGCTCCTGCGGGGTCCCAAGGTGCTGCTGCTGGACGAGCCCTTCGGCGCACTTGATGCGTTCACCCGCTCCCACATGCAGGAGGTGCTGCTCGATATTTGGCAGAAGGACAGAACCACGATGCTGCTCGTCACTCATGACCTGGATGAGGCAGTGTTTCTTGGGGAACGGGTCGTTGTGATGAATGCCCGCCCAGGGCATATCCAGAGTCTGCAGCACATCCAGCTTCCCCATCCCCGCAAGAAGGGCAGCTCAGCCTTTGAACAATACCGGCGTGCTGTATTAAATGAATTCGAGAAAGTGGAAGACTCAAGAATTGCCGATCTTACGGAAGCCTATGAAATATAGAGATAATCCAAGGAGGAATTATACGATGAAACTATTTAAAAAAAGCAAAACATGGATGGTACTAACTGCCCTGACACTTCTGGTGGCAGGCTGCGGCAGCAATGGAGCATCCAGCTCCGACTCTGCGAATACAACCGCCACCGCCAAGGCCGAAGCATCTACCCCGGCAGCAAGCGCGGCTCCCTCATCTGCCGCAGCTAAAGATTACGACGGACTGACCTTGACGATCGGTATCCAGCCCGGACCGGGGTCCTACGCACTGGCGCGGAGCAAGGGATGGTTCGAGGAGGAATTCGGCAAGGTGGGCGTTAAGGTGAAATGGGCTGAATTCCAGAGCGGCCCTCCGATGACGGAGGCCATTGCCGCCGGCCGTCTGGATTTCGCAGGTCTTGGCAATTTGCCGGTCATCACCGCCCAGGCTGCGGATATCGGCTTCACCGAAATCGCCAATATTATTGACGGCAAGAACAATGTGGCCATCATTGTGCCCAAGGACAGCACGATCACCAAGATCGAAGACCTCAAAGGCAAGAAGGTAGCCGTCGCCAAGGGTAGCAATGCTTTCAATTTCCTGTACCGCGGTCTGGACAAGGCTGGACTAAAAGCTTCCGATCTGGAGATCATTCAGCTGCAGCCCAATGAAGCGCAGCCCGCTTTTGAAACCGGCGGTGTCGATGCTTGGGCTACCTGGGACCCTTACATTACAACGAACGTACTCAGCGGCAAAGCAAAGGTCCTGACCGATGGCGAAGCGCTGGGTGTTCTCTCTCCGTCCTTCCTTATTGCCCGCACGAAGCTTGCCGAAGAGCATCCGGAATTGATCACCACGTACCTGAAAGTGTATGAACAAGCCCGCGTCTGGGAGAACGCACATCTGGATGAGGCGATCAAGACGTATGCCGAGCAATTCCAGGTAGATGCAGCTGTTATCAAGGCGCTTCGCGATCGCGTTACCCCCATCAACCTGCCCATCAGCGACGAAGTAATAGCATCGCAGCAGGCAACAGCGGATTTCCAGCTTAAGGAGAAGACCATTCGCAAACAGATTGATGTATCCAAAGTGGTAGATAACCAGTTTATTGAACAGGCCATTAAGGATGCTGCCGCAGATCCAAAATAATGAGGTGAATCCTATGCAAAGCGTCCGGTTGGAAGAAACGGCGGCTGTCCCGTCAGCTGTACGCAAGAAAAAGCGGGACAACAGGCAGAGACAACGGAGGACCATCCTTAAAGGTCTTCTGCTGCCTGTGCTGACGCTTATCGTATGGGAAATTGCCGGAACGGCGGGGCATATCAACCCCACCGTTCTGCCTACTCCCCACTTGATCGCCAAGGAATTCTATAATCTTGCCAGGTCGGGGGAGTTGTTTTTTCATCTGCGGTATTCCTTATGGCGTTCGTTCCTCGGCTTTCTGCTGGGAGGCTCCGTTGGACTTGTCCTCGGACTGTGGTCAGGCTTCACACGGTTTGCGGAGAAACAGCTCGATCCTTCCATCCAGATGCTGCGGACCGTCCCCCACCTGGCTATAACGCCACTGTTTATTCTCTGGTTCGGTTTCGGAGAATGGTCCAAGATTCTGCTTATAGCGCTTGGCGCTTTTTTTCCGGTTTATGTGAACACTTTTCTGGGAATCCGCTCGGTGGACGCCAAACTGTTCGAGGTAGCGAAAGTGCTTCAATTTAACCGCAGGAGCCTGATTACAAAGCTGATCGTGCCGGCCGCCCTTCCGAATATTCTGCTCGGCATCCGCTTGTCGCTGGGAGCGGCTTGGCTTGGGCTGGTAGTAGCCGAAATGATGGGTTCAAGCGAGGGGGTTGGCTTTCTGATCATGGATGCGCGGTATTTCTCCATCACCTCGCTGGTCTTCGTCGGCATCATAATCTTTGCCATCGTCGGGAAATTGACGGATTCGCTCGTCAAATTGCTGGAGAAACGGCTGCTCCGCTGGCGTGACAGCTATCTGGGGGAAAATTTATGAACATGATTCGAAACAACCGGGAGAAATCGACTCTATCCGGCAAGGTGCCTGATTCCCTGCAGGCCTGGTTCTTTCCGCTGGCTGTTCTGCTGCTGTGGCAGGCAGCGGGAGCGTTCGGGGTGCTGTCTCCTTCTCTTCTGCCAACTCCACTAGAGATCGGAAGACAATTCATCAAGCTTGCAGAGAGCGGAAGGCTGCTCACACATCTGGAAGCCAGCGTGCTCCGGGCCGCTGCCGGCTTTGCTCTCGGAGGCTCACTTGCGTTGATTATCGGGCTGGCCACCGGACTGTCCAGACATTTGGAAGAACTGCTGGACCCTTCCCTGCAGATGATGCGCACAGTACCGCTGCTATCCATCATTCCGCTGTTCATTCTCTGGTTCGGGGTGGGGCAGCTGTCGCAAGTGCTGTTGATTGCACTGGGTGCCTTTTTCCCTCTGTATGTTAATACCTTTGCCGGTGTTCGCGGTGTGGACCGCAAGCTGTACGAGGTGGCGCAAATTCTGGAATACTCCCGGCTGCAGCAGGTCTTGCGGCTGATTATCCCGGCTGCGCTCCCGAACATATTGCTGGGTATCCGTCTGTCGCTCGGAGTCGCGTGGCTCTGTCTGGTAGTAGCCGAGATGATGGGGGCAAGCTCCGGTATCGGCTATATGATTGCTGAGGCGCGCCAATATTCACAGACCGCCGCCGTATTTGTGGGCATCGGGATCTTCGCAGCAGTCGGCAAGCTGTCCGACTCCCTGGTGCGATTGCTCGAATCGAGGCTGCTGCGTTGGAGAGAAGCCTATAAAGGATAATTTCGCCGATGATTTTCATCAACACATTATTAATAGAAGAAAGGCGGTGCCCCTATGGCATATCCGGAACAAATCTATATTAACGGCACGGTGCTTACCTTCGATCAAGAAGGAACAACCGCAGAAGCAGTAGCGGTGCAAGGAGAACGCATTGCAGCAGTCGGCAGCACGGAGCAGCTGCTGCAGCTGGCAGGACCGGAGACTGAAGTAATCGATCTTCAGGGCAAGACCGTACTGCCCGGCTTCTATGAGGCTCACGGCCATTTCCCGTTAAGCGGGATACTGGAGGTGCAGTCGGCCCCGCTGTGGAGTCCGCCTCGCGGAACAATCCGCAGCATTTCCGATTTGCTGGCCGTCCTGAAGGACAAAGCGGCGAACATTCCAGCCGGAGGATGGGTCACGGGATTTGGCTACGACCCTTCCAAGCTGGCGGAGAATCGGCATCCCAGCCGGTATGAACTGGATCAGGCCTTTCCGGATCACCCCGTCTGGCTGTCCCACAATTCGGCGCATATGGGCGTGGCGAACAGCAAGGCGCTGGCGCTGGCCGGAATAACCAAAGACTCTCCGGCGCCCTCGCATGGCGTTATCCAGCGTGACACGGACGGTGAACTCACGGGCTTGATCCAGGAAAATGGCGCTTTAATCGAAGCCCATATCCCCCCTCTAACCCCGGAGCAGCACGCTGAAGGAATTCGCATCGCCAATGCCGAGTATGTATCGCAAGGCATCACCTCCGCGATAATCGCGGTAGGCATAGACCCTGAGCCGCTCGTTGATGCCCACAACCGCGGACTGCTGGATCTCCAGCTGATCAGCATTCCGCTCTTCCAGCCGGATTATTCGCCGGAGAAGGTTGAATATGACCGCGGTCCGGTCAAATCACAAGGGTCGAAGCTGTTCCAGGACGGCTCCATCCAGGGATACACCGGCTGGCTCACCAATCCTTACCACCGGCCGTTCTCCGAGGATGATCCGCTCTTCAGAGGATTTCCTTTACAGAAGAGAGAGCAGCTGGCACAGGCTGTATTTGCTGTTCATTCGGCCGGACGCCAGGTGGTCATCCATGCCAACGGCGACGCGGCTATTGATGATGTGCTGTATGCCATCGGCGAAGCCCAGCGGCGGCTGCCGCGTCCGGACGCCCGCCATAGAATTGAGCATGCCCAGTCTGTACGCGAGGATCAGCTTGACCGCATTAAGGAACTCGGCATTACCCCTTCGTTCTTCAACGATCATGTCTATTATTTCGGGGATGACCACCGTGATGTCTATCTGGGCGAAGACCGGGCTCGCCGGATCAGCCCGCTCCGCTCGGCTGTGGATCGGGGCATCCGTTTCTCGCTGCACAACGATACGCCGATCACACCGCCCTCTCCCCTGCATCTCGTATCCGTCGCGGTCAACCGGCTGACGGCCAGCGGCCGGGAGCTCGGCCCCGAATACCGGATCACGCCCTATCAGGCACTGCGGGCCATCACCATAGATGCCGCCTGGCAGGCGTTCGAGGAGAATGACAAAGGCTCCATTGAAGCCGGCAAGCTGGCCGATCTGGTCATTCTGGCGGATAATCCGCTGACTGTCGATCCGCTGAATCTGCATAAGATTCCCGTTCTCCAGACGATTATCGGCGGCCGCCAAGTGTATGCACAGGAGGCAGCGGCTTTATCCTCACAACAGTAACAGTAATTGTAGAGTCCTGCATCAGAAATCAATTCAGAAGGGCGGTGTCCGGATATGGTACAGACTCAGTTTCCTGCTGCCGGAACGGAGAAGAACAAGGTCCTTGAACAGCTGCAAGCCTTGCGTGGAGAGGATGCCAACTGGCGAGATGGCCGCACCTGGAGCCTGGTGTACTACGGGGGCGAAGAAATCGCTGATTTGACCAGACAGGCCTATCAGCTATTCTCGCAAGAGAACGGCCTCAACCCTGGGGCTTTTCCTTCCCTGCGCCAAATGGAGACGGAAGTTGTGTCCATGACTGCGGATTTGCTGGGCGGAGGAAGCGGAACGGTTGGAAATATGACCTCAGGGGGGACGGAAAGTATTCTGATGGCTGTCAAAACAGCCAGGGACTACGCCCGTGCCGTTCGCCCGGAAATTCACCAGCCGGAGATGGTCCTTCCTGTTACGGCCCATCCGGCTTTTTCCAAAGCAGCAGCTTATTTCGATATCAAAGCCGTATATGTTCCGTTAACGGAGGAGTATCGGGCAGATGTATCCGTTGCGAGACGCTTGATTAACGCCAATACGATTCTGCTTGTTGGCTCCGCCCCCGCCTATCCGCATGGCGTAATGGACCCCATTGAGGAATTGGCAGGGATCGCTCTTGAGCATCATATTCCCTTCCATGTGGATGCTTGTCTTGGCGGATTTATGCTGCCGTTCCTGAAAGACATCGGCGAGCCGGTGCCGGACTTTGATTTCCGCGTGCCGGGCGTCACCTCGATGTCTGCCGATCTCCATAAATACGGCTATGCCTCCAAAGGGGCCTCTGTTGTGCTGTACCGTGAGGACGAGTACCGCCAGCACCAGTTCTATGTCCGCAGTGACTGGCCGGGCGGCTTGTTCGCCTCCCCTACTATGGCCGGCACACGGCCGGGAGGGGCCATTGCCTCTGCATGGGCGGTCCTGCATTATCTCGGACGGGATGGCTACAACCATCTTGCAGAGTCAACCCTGCAAATTACCCGCAGGCTCCAAGAGGCTCTGATTGCCGTGCCAGGCCTGCACATTCTAGGCAACCCGCAAATGAGCGTCTTTGCCGTCGGTTCAGAAGAGCTTAACTTATATGCGGTTGCAGATGAACTGGAGAGCAGAGGCTGGCATATGGACCGCCAGCATCTGCCGCCAAGCCTGCATTTTATGGTGACGCAAGCGCACCGGAATAGCGTGGATGCATTTATCGATGATCTGCAGAAGGCAATTGAGGAGGTAGCAGCCCGTCCGGAGGCTTATGCAGAAGGCTCCACCGCGATGTATGGCATGGTGGGCAGCCTGCCGGACTCAAGCCTGGCTCATGGATTCATGCGTGATTATCTCAGTTCCATGACCCGCAAGAGCTGATCATTTTATCGAGGGAGTGTCCATGAACGATGCCAACTGTACCCGGCGGCACTGAACCGTCTAACCCGAAGCATGTCTCTTCGTCAAGGCAGAGAAATTACTCCCCGGCCGGCATCGCCGGAGCATCCGGGAAGCTGCGCTGGAACACCAAGCTGTTGTACGGTTCCGGTGAAATCGTAAATGTCATCACGATCACAGTGATTGGGATGTATTACCTGTTTTTCCTTACGGATTATGTCGGGTTATCGCCTACGCTCGCCGGAGGAATCTTCATGGTTGGCCGTATCTGGGATGCGTTTATCGATCCGGTTATGGGGATTGTAACGGACCGTACACGCACGAAATGGGGGAGAAGGAGACCGTTTTTGTTCCTTTCCGCGGTTCCGGTAGGCCTGCTGTACTTTCTCATGTGGAGTTATCCCGGGGCAGGAAGCGATGCTTTAAATGCTATTTATTTTACCGCTGCCTATATGCTGTTCATGACCACATTAACGCTATATTACGTGCCTTATCTGAGTCTGGTCGCCGAGCTGACCGAGGATTATAACGAGCGGACCAGCGTCAATAACTACCGGATCGTCGTTCAATTATTGATGGGACTGGTCGCTGCGGTAATTCCCAAGATGATCGCGGACAGCTATACGGATGCCTTCCAAGGCTACAGAACGATGGGGCTTGCCGTCGGGCTGTTTATTATCCTGATTCCGCTGCTGCTGTTCTTCCGGACAAAAGAACGTCAGACCCCCGAGGTCCATTCGCGCTCCCTCCGCTTTGGTTCTGAAATCCGGCTTGCGCTGGCAAGCCGGCCGTTCCGCCGCCTGCTGCTGCTCTATGTCGGCTGCTATGCGGCAGCCAATGTCATTGAAGGCTTCGTCATCTATTACATGAAGTATTGGCTCAACCGCGAGGAGGAGATGTCGTACCTCTTGGTAACCGTCATCGTAGCAGGAGTTCTTACCTTGCCTCTCTGGACAAAAGTATCCCAGGCGATAGGCAAGAAGAAGACGATCATCTACGGCCTGCTCCTCTGGGCGGTCAGCCAGCTGGCCTGGATGGTGCTGTCGCCGGATTCGCCTTCCTATCTTGTATATGTGATCGGCGCCGTGGTCGGCTCCGGTTATGGCGTTGCCCATGTAGTCCCCTGGTCCATGCTCCCCGACGTATTGGATGCCGATGAGCTGCGGACAGGGTTAAGACGCGAAGGACTGTATTCCGGCATCATGACCTTTTTTATGAAGACATCCAATTCACTGGCTATATTTCTGATTGGAATCCTGCTGGAGGCTGCCGGCTATGTGCCGAATCAGATCCAGTCCGGGCCTGCCCAGATGACAATCCGGACCACGATGACATTTGCGCCTGAACTGTTCATTGTTGCAGGGTTGATTGCGGCGTTCATCTATCCGCTGGGGAAGGAAGATTATACGAGAAATCGGGAAAGGCTGCTTGAAAAAGCCAATACTGAATAAAGGAGATGCATGAGGATCTCTTTCTCGATGCAGCAGGCCGCTTACAATAAGATCAGATCCTCCATGCTCTCTCCTGTATTATTCTGTTTCATGGAGTTGTACTACTGGATAATACCTGCAAAAGCTAAGCGAAAATCGGTTCCCGCGCAATCCGCCCGGTCGCCGTGTATCACTTCAAGCTCAAATGCGTGGGTTCCCGGCTCCAACGAGTCGGTTAGCGGGCTAATTCGAAACCAGCCGTCCTTGCCGACCCAGGAGGGGCGCTCCCTGCTCTCCGTTACCCATTCGCCGGAATCAATCCGATAGCGGAATTCCGCCGAACTGCTGCCAAAGTCAAAACCCAAGGCAATACCCCGGCCTTCGAAAGAGAAGGACAGTCTTGCGCCTACAGCCGATGTTTCCAGCACCTGGTCGATCCATTCATAATAGAGCCAGCGGCGCAGGGTCCAGGGGCCTTCTGTCTTCAATTCATCCAGTGGAAAATGATACGCTGATCCCCAATTCGCAGGGTCCAGCGGCTCAATCAATGGCTTTATCCCCAATCCGGCCGTTCCCGCAGCTTCCTCAGAGGCTCCGCTTAGCTCCTTCTGCAAGAATTGGATGACACTTTCCGCGTACACCAGACTCCCCCGCTGAGTCGGATGCAGGCCATCGGGCAGCCACTCATCCCACCGGATCAAGCCGCGCTTGATCTGCTGCAGAGCATACAACCCCATCCACACCGAGCCAATGCTGTAATGCTCCGCCAGCTTCTCAAGCTGGGCAACGGAATTCGGTACTTCTCCTTCCATCATGGATGAGTACATGTCCTGGCAGAATGTGTGGACAAGAACCAGATCACATGCTGCTTCTCCCTTCATAAGCAATTTCCGGAGTAAGCCCTCGCGGGTTCTTAACCTCCGTTCTGAAGGCACCTCATTATCATTGACTGCGTAGTCGACGAATACCAGATCGCAGCCCCGATCAATCAGATCTCTCTGGACCCGAAAAACAGCCAGATCGCTTCCTGTCCCGCCAATGGCTGCATTTTCGACCACAATTTTGACTTTGGGATATTTATCCGCCAGCCAGGCAATAACCGGCTCCGGCCAATTATGTCTCGGTCTGCCATCCGTGATGGAGCCGCCGATAAAGCCTACTGTCAGGCGTCCCTCCTGTAATTTGCGCTTAGTACGCTCTAACGGCTTACGGTGCTGCCATACCAATTGTTTCATGAATCTTGCCCCCTTAACTCAGTAATTTGACTAAGAAATTATGGATGTTCCCGTCATTCAGCCTGCCACACTCCGCCGGGATATACGGGAGAAACCGGATGAAAATGTCCCGTGCCAGAGTAAGCGTATTCAAATAGTTATGTACGGGACTGATGACGCTCTAACAAATCTCACTTTCGCAATTAGGTTATCATATTTTTAGCTTTTTTTGCTAACTTTTTCTCAAGTAATGACTCCCTTTTGTTTTGCAACGTAAAAAGGGCCCTTTTCCCTTGTAAATGAAAATTGGAAACGAGCCCTTTTTATAACAAATAGGAATTACTTAGTGGACCACAGCTTGATTCGATCCTGGATATGCTTGGTATAGGCTTCTTCCATTTCTTTAACTCCCGCCTTATCCAAATCTGCCATGTAGGCATCCCAAATCTTGTCGAAGCCTGCCGGTTTGGCCATGACTGCTTCAGGGATACGCTTCCACGTAATGTCCTTCATCTTGGCTCCCAGAATAACAGCAGGGTCGTCGCTGGCGAGTGACATGGTGTATGCCGCACCATAAGCTCTCGGCTCAAACTCTTCTTCCTTAGGGAACAGATCCTTCCAATGCTCGGCATTGTAAGCCTTCAGCGTTTCCTTCTCCGCATCGCTGTAGCTCGCGGTCAACATTTCCGGATAGCTGCGGGTGAAATAGTTGTCGGTTGAATCCTTGATTCCATCCCCGTAATGGACCATCAGGTTCCAGTAGAGACCAACACCGGTTTCTTTCTGGAATCCCGCATTGTCCGTATTCATCCGTTCCTGAACAGCCGGGATCACGACCCGTTTGCCATTCTCCACTGTGTATTGCTTCCCTTCAATACCCCAGTTGTTCAGTATTTGTCCCTCTTCCGATGCCAGGTAGTCGAGGAACTGAATCGCGCGCACCGGGTCCTTGCACTTGCTGGAGATCGAGATGCCATAGCCCCCGTCAAAGCCGGCCTGCCAGAAGCTGGTATCCTTGTACTCCTCACTCATCGTGACCGGATAATGACCGTAAGTCTGGTCAAATTTCCCTGCAGCCTTTAGCGCATTCTGTCCGTCGCCATAATCCCATTCCGGATCAGCCAGACCGAGAATCCGGCCCGAAGCCACTTTCGACTTGAACTGATCGGCCTTCTGCACGAAGCTTTCCGGATCGAGCAATCCGATGTCGTTCATAATACACGCGAATGCCAGCGATCTCCTTGTACCATTGGATGTAATCGCGAATATCCGTATAGCCGCGGTATGCCTTAATGACTTCAACATAACTTTCATAATTTGGGTGGCCACCCGCATCATCCGGTTATCAACAGTTAAGCGGTAGGATATGTCGAGCGGCACTTTAATCAGCTCTTCCGTCCGCTTTCGGACACGCTCAACATTGTTCGTTACTTGCATAAAGGCGTCATTAATCACGATCTCCCGAAGTTTTCCGGTCAACAACAGGCCGGATAACAACAAAGGAAGAACGGCAGCCGAAATGAACGTAATCGCCAATTTCTTCTTCATTTTCATGTCGTTCATCATTCGGATAAAAAACATGGCTAACCCTCCCGGAAAAATTCGGCCGCTGCGCGCAAAATGCCCCTTTTCGCACAAAAAGGGGCAAGGTTTTATTGCGGTATTTTTACTTCTCCAGGCATAGACAGCTTCTGTACATCAAGCCTTCCCGGGATTTACTGCCCGGATTCGGAACCAGCCGCTTTCATAATCCTTCTGCTCATAGGCAAGGGGCAGTCCCAAATGCATCAGTCTGTCTCCCCCAATGATCGACTTGTCTTCGCTGTCTCCGGACTGAACCTCATATTCGAGCTCCGGATGAAGCCCGGCCAGCCGCAGATATCTCTGTGGCGGGTGCGGCACCGCCATCACCTGGAAATGGTAGACAAGCGCTTCTTCTTTATTCTCGGAGACGAACATCCAGGCCGACTCGTTGCCTTCGAATGGACTCTTCAGGCGGTACAAATCACCCTTCTGGACTAAACCGCGAATCTCCTTGTAGGCTGCAACCTGGCGCTTGACGATCTCTTTTTCCTCTTCGGTAAATTTCGTAAGATCAAGCTCATACCCGAAGTTTCCGGACATCGCAACATCGCCCCGGAACTCAAGGGGTGTCATCCGCCCGACCTGATGGTTCGGCACGGCCGATACATGCGCTCCGATTGCGCTTGCGGGATACACCAGACTGGTGCCGTATTGAATCTTCAGCCGCTCCACTGCATCGGTATTATCGCTGGTCCAGGTCTGCGGCATGTAATAGAGCATACCGGGATCGAATCGGCCTCCTCCGCTGCAGCAGCTTTCGAAGAGAATATCCGGAAATGCGGTAGTGATGCGCTCGAGCAGCTCATACACGCCAAGAACATAACGGTGGGCGGTCTCACTCTGGCGTTCCGGCGGCAGCTCGGCAGAGCCGATTTCCGTCAGGCACCGGTTCATGTCCCATTTCACATAAGAGACCGGCACACTGGAGAAAATGGCGGAAAGCGAGTCATAGATATAATCGCGCACTTCCTGGCGCGTATAATCCAGCACCAGCTGCCATCTCGCTTCGCTGCGTCTCCGTCCCGGAACATGAAGACACCAGTCCGGATGCTTACGGTACAGCTCGCTGTCCGGCGAGATCATCTCGGGCTCGACCCAGAGCCCGAATTTCAGGCCCAGCCGGTTGATGCGTTCCGCAACATCCGCAAGGCCACCCGGAAGCTTCCGGCGGTCCTCAACCCAATCGCCGAGAGACGAATTGTCAGAATCCCGTTTACCGAACCAGCCGTCATCCAGAACAAACAGCTCAATGCCCAGCTTGGCTCCCTCTTCTGCGATCGACACCAGCTTATCCGCATTAAAGTTAAAGTATGTAGCTTCCCAGTTATTGACGAGAATCGGCCGTTCCTGATCCCGATATTTCCCCCGGCACAGCCGGGTCCGATACAGACGGTGATACGTCCGCGACAGTTCTCCCAGTCCTTGTCCGGAGTATGCCATAACCGTCTCAGGTGTCTGGAAGCTCTCCCCCGGAGTCAGCTGCCATGCAAAATCAAACGAATTGACGCCGATGTTAAACCGTGTGGAGCCGAACGAATCCACTTCCGCACTCGCTTCAAAGCCGCCGCTGTAGACAAGGCTGAAGCCGTAAGCATCGCCTTGGTATTCCGTCGTTTGAGGAGTGACCAATGCGGCAAAAGGATTGAATTGATGGCCGCTCATGCCTCGCTTGCTATCGAACCTTGTCTCGCCTTGATGAAGCGGTTTGCGGGTAATATTGCCTTCCCGTGCCCAGGCGCCTGTAAGGTACGTGATCTCGAAATCGCGGGTGCCCTGGAAATCAACACTGGCACTCAGGGCACGGCGAAGCCGCAACTTCTTGTCCCCCTCATTAACCAGACGGGCCGAGCGAACGATGGCGTTGCGGTCACTGAAGATGCTGTAGCTTAGCACAACTTGGAGACCTGAATACGCATCCACTAATTCCAGTTCAAGCGTATCCGCTTCAGCCTCATCCTCGACATATACGCCCGGAAGTCCGGTCAGGGATGGCTTTCCCTTAATGATGCGGTAGCCTGCATATTTCAACTCCGTGATGCGTGTGCCATCCTCAAGCTCAGCCTGGTACGCCGGATTTCGGAAGTCTCCGCTCCCGTATTGCGGGTATTCCTGCGGCAGCCGATCCAAACCTGCTTTTTTCGGAGTATGGATCAGCAGATCGGACATCGGTTCCCGGTGCTTCAAACGGTTTCCCCAATATACATGTACGGGGTACCCCTCTACGATTTGAAAAATATAGCTCATGCCGGATGATTGCAGATGAAACAATCCGGTTTGCTCCTGGACGATAATGCTCATTGCCAATTACCCCTTCTTTCCAGTTCACATGGTTTAATACTTGATAACCTCATGCAAGATGGCAGTCAGTACTACACAAAATAATATATTAGATTCAGATATGGAGTACATGGCATAGTACTCACTAAATATGTTATAATGCTGGATATTTTTCATTGAGGAGTTTTTATTGTGATCGAATATTTGCCACGCAGCAAACAGCATCCCGAACTGCACCTGACCCAATTTGGCATGGAGGACTGTACGCCGGGCCATTTCTTTGGTCCTGCTGTACGGAGCCACTATTTGCTTCACTATGTCTTAAGCGGTGAGGGAGTCTTTGAAGTCGGCGGTATCCAATACCGCTTGCGGAAGGGGCAGGGCTTTTTAATTTTTCCCGATATCATCACCTACTATCAAGCCGATACAGCCAATCCCTGGTCTTATTGCTGGTTTGGCTTTGATGGGACTTCGGCGGAACTGCTTCTCAAGCAAGCGGGTCTGTTGAAGACTTCCCCGATCTTTCATTATGACGCAGATGATAGGATTTACCGGTATTTGCAGTTGATGAACGACTCGAGAGAATTCGGCAAAGCCCGGGAGACGAGGCTGACTGGGCTGCTCTATTTATTGTTATCACTGCTCGTGGAATTCGGTCCGGTGACTTCCCCTGAACTTAAGGAGACCCGGGCGGAGATTTATGTGGAGAAGGTAAAGGACTTTATCGAAATGAACTATCCCCAGAAAATTACGATTGAGGATATTGCTCAGTTTATTGGGCTCAATCGAAGTTATTTGTGTTCGTTATTCAAACAACGGATGCAATTAAGCATTCAGGATTACCTGATTCGCTTTCGAATCAATAAGGCTTGTGAAATGATGGGTAACGCAGAGCTTTCAATAGCAGATATTTCCCGGTCAGTCGGTTATAACGATGCTTTACTGTTCTCTAAAATTTTCAAAAAAGTGAAGGGCTCTTCCCCCAAACATTACCGGGCCGAAGCCTATGCCAACAACTGAGACCATCGCCGAAAGTCTATTTTTCCAAAAAAAGAAGGGCCGTCCCTCAGTCATCTGCAATGACTTAGAGACGGCCCACTTCCGCCAATCAATTCCGTTCAGCTTTCTTCAGGAGAACAAGCAGCTGCGTAAACGATTTGTCGCCAATCCACTTTAGCAATTGAATACGCTTCGCGCTGACACTTACGACATCCTCAATGGTGGAAAATCCGTTGCGGCGCAATGTATTCACAAGTTTGAGTGTCGCTCCTTCATCATAATCCGGGCCGGATATTTCCAACAGGAATGTAATATCCTTGCCTAAACACTCGGATGGAATGGAGAAGTTCGTCTTTAAAGGCTGGAAAACAGACACATCACTCATCATCATATTCATATTATCTCCTTATCCGATAACATATTTGATGTGGACAAGATCTGTTTTGCTTAGATCAATGAAATCATTTTGATCCAAAGCAATGAGAGGCTTAGTAGGATAGTTCACGTTCGTCAACAAGATCTTACCCTTACGTCCATCCGATAGAACGACCTCACAACCGATTTGAGTCGAGAGAAGCGAATCCAAAAACGTCATGCCAATGGTCAGATCGAAGCGATTATTCAAAATGCCTTCATGAATTTCGTTAATTACCTCGAAAAAAGTAAATGCGGGTCTATGCGGCCGCTCTGAAATCATGGCCATATAAACATCCGCCAAGGCAACAATTTTACTTAGTCGATCAATTTGATTCCCTTGTAATCCATTCGGGTATCCGCTGCCATCTTCTCTCTCATGATGCTGCAGGGCAACCAGAGCAATTCGGGGGTCAACATCCGAATTCTTCAGGAGCTCATAACCTAGAACGGTATGCTGCTTCATGATCTCGTATTCATGATAGTCAAATCTTGCCGGTTTATTGATCAGGGAAGAAGGAAGCTTGACCGAACCGATATCATACAGGCTTGCAGCGATCGTTAACAGGCCCAGTTCCTCTTCATCCAGCTTCAGCCATTTGCCAATCGATGTGGCTATGACGGCAACGCCGATGCTCTGCTTGTAACGAAAATCACCTTGTTCTCTAAGCTCGGTGAATACTTCGAATAGATTGTATCTCTTCGCAGTTTCATTAATAAAAGGAAGTATTTTCTCTTCGACATCGGCAATTGGGACCACGCCATTATCCCGTACGAGATTATCAATTTCATGCAGATGCATCTCTGTCCGTTTAACCTTTTTGCGATTTTCGATAGAGGAGCGCCTTAGGGATAAGCCCACTGTAGGGAGGTCATTGTCCAAAGGAGCTTGCTGCCCATCAGGACCCTCAATGACTGCGGCTTCCACATTCCCCAGATTGATTTTAAAATTGGCCAGCTTCTCAATATGGCTCTTGCGCAGAATCGTATTCTTGGCAATTAATAATGTTCCGTTGTTGTTGTAAATATTGCTCCCTAAACGTTTACCGATAAAGCTTTCGTATTCGTTAACCGACACTGTGGAGCCACCTCCTCATTCTTTCTCTGTTGACTAGCTTAGCTCGCTAACGATCTACCGGACTGCGATGGAACTAATAGCTTGACCAATTAAAATCTGAGGATTGATTTTCTGTTAAACGGTGCCGTTTCAGAGCAAGGACTTATCCCGAAGAGTGGATTCGGTCAAAATACTAGGTCTACGGTCACCGCATTATCGGTGATTTCCGGCAGGGTGAATCGCCACAAGTGAAGCATTGACGCCGATTATGGACTTGCTGCAAACATTGAGTATGTACCTTTATGTCTTATTATCACAGGAGCTCAGTATGGTGTAGCTTCCCAAGGGTTGTATACAACCCTAAAGAATATTACGGTAGCTACAAAATAAAAATTAATTATTTTCACGTGAAATGAATCGATAGTAACAATATATTGGAGTAGAACATCATAATTTATGAATATCGAACTATATAGTGTAGCCTGCAATTTTGGGCAATCTGTAGGATAACACTTGGGTCATTAGTTCCTGAAGCTTGAATATGTCTCGTTGCCCTCTTTATCCGTTCAGAACCGAAGCCGAATGCCAAGGATTTTTAACAGGTGGGCTTCTTATACTCATCCGAGTAGTGGTAAAATTGCTAAGAGTCTTACACTCACACGTAATGAAATGCGAATTGTCAGGACATGGTCCGGCTGACCTTACTTTAACGTTCCGAAAGGAGTCATCATGAAAATTGGCGATACTGCTAACAAGGGAACTCTATACGGCAAACTGCTCGCCACCATCGCCTTGTGTATTTCATTAACCTTGCTGATATCTACTCTTATTTATTCCATTTATTATACGAAAATCGAGAAGAACCGGACCTTCCACTCGGATCTTGTCAACCTGTCCATGACGAGCCGTGAGGTAATAAATCTGAAAGAAACTTCCCAATCGCTATCTTTTCAACTGTATAGAAATAGCACCATTGCCTACTTGCTGTATTATCGGCAGCCTTCGATCTATTATGAAACCGGTGCCATGATGGAGATGCGCAATTATTTGAACTCGATGCCATTCATTGATTCCATCTATGTATACAATTCGGACAACCGGAACTTCTATGTCGTTTCCCGAGATGGACGTGACGGAGTATACCTTGAGACCGAGTTGTACGACAAGGATATCATTGAGCGACTGGACGAATATAAGACAACCAAACCCTTTGTGCCGATCCCGCGCTTAATTAACGGAGAAGCAGGCAAGGCAGAACAGACTCCTGTCTATACTTACCTTGCATATGACGCGGTCAACCCGCTCCAAACGATTACATCGGCCGTCATCATCAATATTTCCGCTTCCTGGATTAACAAGGAGTTCGCCGGGGCAGCTTCCGGAGCCCAGTCCTACATCCTGAATGACAACAGCCGCCTTCTGTCAAGCACGACGCTGGCTGCTGTTCATCTGACTGAGAAGGAAACAACAGATACGATTAGACGAATCAGCGGGCAGGAAGGCTATTACGTTGGACAGTTTCACGGTCAGCCCTCTTTAATTTCTTATACATCACCTGATTCGCTGGGTTGGCAGTATGTTCGCGTGACTCCATACGATCAAATCAATGCCAAGACGAAATCCATTCGAAACATGACGCTTCTGTTCGCGGCCCTCATCCTCATAGCAGGTCTTGCATGTTCCAGAGTGGTGTCTAAACGGTTATACCGGCCAATCGAAAAAATCGTTGATGAGATGAAATTATTGGAGAACGAAAAGCGGGATAACCTGTTTACCCTGCGGCAAAATGCCCTGCGCAATCTTATGTTGGGAGCACAACCTGGTATCTCCGGCATGCGGTCAGGGACACTGCCCAGGCTTGGTATTTCCATGCGGTTCGTAAATGGATACCGGGTCGTATTGCTGCGCATAGACCGTTATCAGGATCTCCTGGTGGAACGAAGCTCCTCCATCGCTCCATACAAATACGCGATCATGAATATCGCTTCGGAAATCTGCGGGCAGGCATACGGCGTCGAAGGGGTGGATATGAACGACGATTCGGTCGTGCTGCTCCTTAGCCCCCTGTCAGAAGAGGCTTCAACCGATAATGAGCCCTTTGAAGCGCTGCTCCGCGAATGCCGGGATGCCTGCCTAGTGTATCTCAAGATCGGGGTGTCCGGCGCTTACAGCCCGCTTCAGAAGGATGCCGCCCTTCTGCATGAGGTCTATGAGAAAGTCAAGGAAGCCTCTCTATACCGCTTCTATCAAGGCTATGGCAGCATGATCAACTCCGCTCTGGCAGCAGGTCTGAACCGGGAAGACTATGTCTATCCGACAGAACTGGAGAAGAAACTGGTGGATGCCATAGTGGCCAGCAAGGCGGCACAAGCCGAAGAATACTGGTCAGAAATTGTGAATCAGGCAGGCCGTTACCATTATCATGCCTCTCGTCTTGCGCTTTCCCGGCTGGCCGTCACCC
>RCUO01000226.1_pt1 | contig 34010 bp, 30 predicted proteins | sample 2166161 | NCBI WGS metagenome assembly RCUO01 (sample SAMN09932617, study PRJNA488358) | compost metagenome | feature: garden; material: soil; isolation source: compost soil in cyclohexanecarbonitrile-enriched culture | place: Germany: Experimental Botanical Garden Goettingen | collected 2016-01-27
AGTGCGCCGATCAGAACGGAGCAGGGAGGGAGCCTAGGTGAACAGCTATCGGTGTGAATGGAGAGGTCCCATCCAGGCCAAAAGCGGGCTCGGAACAGCCAGCCGGGGCTATGTGCGGGCTCTTCGGCGGCATGGAGTCGCGGTTAGCGCAGGGGGGCGGACAGGGGCGGCTCCGAAGAAGCAGGCGGGTTCCCATACGGTGCTGATCTGCCACACACAGCCTCATCGCGTGCAGGTTGAGAAGGAGAAGAAGCGCTATGCCCGGGTCATTCTGAATACGGTCTGGGAGACGACAAGAACTCCGGACCGCTGGAAGCTTAATATGAACCGCTTCGACGCCATTTTTGTTCCTTCCCGGCAGAACAGGGAGGCTCTCCGCAGCAGCGGGGTTAAGGTTCCCATCTATATCGTGCCGCATGGTGTGAATACCGGAGAGTACCGGCCGGATCATCCGAAGATGCAGGTTCCAGGTAGTGGCGGACGCTTTGTATTCGTCTCCGTATTCGGTTTTCAGCACCGCAAAAATCCCGAAGGGCTGCTCCGCGCCTATTGGGAGGAATTCTCGGAGCGCGATCAGGTTCTCCTGATCATCAAGACGAACGGATACTCGCCATCGGAAAATGAGGCATGGATCCGGTCCCAAATCCGCCGCTATAAGCAACAGCTTGGCATAACCAAGCGGACCGCCCCTGTGCTGGTCATCGGCAGGCGGTTGTCGCCGGAGCAATTGAAAGGACTATATACGTTAGGGAATGTGTTCGTTCTGCCGACCCGGGGAGAAGGGGTTGGGCTGCCGTTTCTGGAGGCGATGGCCAGCGGAACGCCGGTGATCGCTACGGGCTGGGGCGGTCATATGGATTTTTTGAACAGCGGCAATTCCTTTCTCGTTAACTACAAGCTGCAGCAGCCGGGAGTCAGCATGAGCAGCCGGCATGCTATTTCCCGGCGCTTCCGGTCGTCCTTCGCGAACTCGGGCCAGCGCTGGGCGGAGGCTGATCTTCGCAGTCTGCGGCTGCAGATGCGGACCGCATTCGAGAACCCCGGCCTGTGCAGGAGAAAAGGCATTCAGGCGCGCCAAGATGCCTCGAAGCTGAGCTGGGATCGTTCGGGTGCGATGATGAAACGGGCGATTGAGCTGACCCTGCGGCAGACGAAACGCCAGGGATTGAAACGGCGTTCTCCAACGCGGCCGTAACAAACAATGCGGAGAAATTGCGAGCTTTGGCTCTTCATGACAAAGAGGCCATCGGCTAAGCCGTTGGCCTCTTTAGGCTTGAAATGCAGCAGCGGTTTATAACTCCTTAGTCATAAAGGCGCTGTTCGGGTCCGGAATGTAGTCGGCAAAAGGCTCGCAGTATTGGAAGCCCAGGCTCTCGTACAGCTGTCTGGCCGGGAGGAATGAATCCATTGATCCCGTCTCCAGGCTCAGCCGCTGGTAGCCGCGCTTCTCCGCTTCTCCGATAATATGTACAAGCAGATGCCGGGCGGCGCCTTTCCGAAGATGCCGGACAGCCGTGCGCATGGATTTGATCTCGCCGTGTCCGTCATCCAGTTCCTTAATCGCTCCGCAGCCGACAAGCTCGGGACCTTCCCAGATGCTCCAGAAGGTGATTTCCGGCTTTCTCAATTCATCCAGATTCAGAGCATGCACGCTTTCGGGGGGAGAGCTCTCGTACATTCCCTTCAAATGCTCCCCGATCAGACCGATAATTTCCTTGCCGGTTAAATCATCCACTTTAATCTCAAATTGCGGCTCCATTGATGGTATCACTCCAGCTTCTCATGTAGAATTAATCCGCACTGAAGCTCCAAATCAATCTTCGGCAGAGACGGAAAACGGGAGTCTTGAGGCGTTACTAGTATTAAAATGCAAGTCTGCTTGCCATGTCAAGTATATTGACATATTTGGAAGGCCGGTTTTATAATGAGAAAAATTAAAATTCCTTCTAAAGAAGCAGCCATAATGAGCACTATGAAGCTGAACCCCGGAGGGGCCATGAGCATATGTGTAATGCCAGCCAACGGCGAGCCGATCATTCGGCTGGAAGTGAAGGAGATTCTGCAGAACGATTTACAAGTGAATATCACCTCCACAGCTTAGACGCATTGATCAGGCAGAGCAGCCGTTTCGCGCATGTACGCGCGGTAGAAGGGTGACTGTCGTTCAGAGCGTCTTTTTGTCTATTGTCAGGCATAAAGGCATATAAGGAGAGAAGGAAATGGAAGGATGGATCACGAGTGTCGGCATCGATCTCGGAACCAGCACGACCAAGTGGCTGCTGTCGAGACTGAAGCTGACGCGGACCTCAGGCGGCTTCGCTCTGCCGAAATACGAAATCACCGAACGGGTGGTGGAATATGCCAGCCCTATTTATCCGACGCCCCTGCTGGGAGACGACCGGATTGATGTTCCGTCCGTTGTCTCCCTTCTGGATAAGGAATATGCCAGAGCGGGTTTGCTTCCCGCTCAGGTGCAGACCGGGGTCGTCATCATAACCGGAGAGACCGCCACCAAGCGGAACGCCGAGGAGCTGGCCCATGGATTGGCCCGGTATGCAGGGCAGTTCGTAGCAGCTGCGGCGGGAGCCGATCTGGAGTCGCTACTGGCGGGCAAAGGCTCGGGCGCACAGCGGTATTCGCTGGACCGGGACGAGGTGATCGCGAATGTGGATATTGGCGGAGGGACCGCCAATACCGCGTACTTCCGCCGGGGCCGGATGATCGCCTCCGCGACGTTCCATATCGGCGGACGCCTGGTCCGCCTGGAGGAGAGCGGCCGGATCACCTACACGGCCGCTCCCCTGCGGGCATGGCTTGACGGCCAGGCCGCCGCCACTATGCCCGAAGCCGGCTCCACGGCTTCGCTGCAGGAGCTGCGCATGCTGTGCGCAGCTATGGCCGACACGCTGCTGCGCTGCGTGTCCGGCGAGCCCGCGGCGCTGCGGGAAGCGCAGCCGCTGCTCGTGGGGGCGCCGGCCGTGCCGCTGCCGGCGCCGGGAGAGATCTGGATCTCGGGCGGCGTCGGCGCCCTGATCGGGGAGACTCCGCCGCGCAGCATGGCGGAGACGGCGCGGCACGGGGACATCGGACCGCTGCTTGCGGCCGAGCTGGCCGCAAGGGCAAGGTCCTTTCCCGTGCCGGTGCGGGCTGCGGAGCATCCCGCGCGGGCGACGGTGATCGGGGCGGGCACCCGGACCACGGAGGTCAGCGGCGCGACGATGTATTACAGCCCGGGCCTGCTGCCGCTGCGCAACATCCCGGCAGCCGTCTGCGAGCTTCCGCCGGAAGCTGCTGACGCCTGGGAGGACGCCCGCCTGCTGCGGGAGGCCGTGGCGGAGGCGGTGCAGCGGGCGCTGTCCGTGTACGGCCAAGCCGGCGGCGACCCGCCCTTCACGCTGTGCCTCCGGTCCGGCGGCGTCTGCTCTTACCGGCGTTTGCAGCGCATCGCGGATGCCCTTCTGCCGTCTTTTGAAGCTGATGGCCTGCGGGAGAAGATTATGCTCCTGGTATGCGAGAGCGACATGGCGAAATCGCTGGCTTACATGCTGCTGGGCAGGCTGCCGGAACCCCGGCGGAGCAGACTGGTCTGCCTGGATCAGCTGTCGCCCAATGACGGGGACTATCTCGATGTGGGGGAGCCGATCAAGGAAGATGTGGTGCCGGTCGTGATCAAGAGCCTGGTGTTTGGCGGATAAGGTAGACAACGGGATGCAGGCGAGCGAGCAATCGACCGGCCGGCCGGGAACAAGGGCGGAGCCGTCAGGTTATCGCTGTCAGGTTATTGCTCCTGTAAGACTATGCTTGGCTAAGAGAACGGCGACAGAGGTGAAGGAAATGAAGCTTTCGATCTCTTTAAGGGGAACGGAATACCGGTTCAGGGATTTGAAGGATCTGATGGCCAAGGCGAACGAAGAGCGCTCCGGTGATTCGCTGGCCGGTATCGGCGCAGGTGATATGACAGAGAGGATTGCCGCCAAATCGCTGCTCGCGGACTGTCTGCTGTCGGACATCCGGGCGAATCCGCTGCTCCCGCCGGAGACTGATGAAGTATCCCGGGTGATCGAGGAGGATATCGACGAGGGCGTATATGCCGGGATCAGCGGATGGTCGGTCGCCGAGCTTCGCGAGCATATGCTGCGTACCGAAACTTCCGGCAGCGAGCTGCTGCGGCTGGGCCAAGGACTGACCAGCGAGATGATCTCCGCCGTCTGCAAGCTGATGTCCAATCTGGACCTGATTCAGGCGGCATCCAAAATCGAAGTGATCACGACATGCCGGACCTCAATCGGGCACCGGGGTACGCTGGCTTCGCGGGCACAGCCCAACCACCCGTCCGATCATGTGACCGGAATCAAGGCCTCACTATTCGAGGCGCTGGCATACGGGATCGGGGACGCGGTTATCGGAATCAACCCCGTCAGCGACACGACGGAGACGATGAAGGCGCTGCTGTATGCAACGCAGGAAGTCATCGGCCGCTTCAGCATCCCTACCCAGAACTGCGTGCTGGCCCATGTTACGACCCAGATGCGGGCGGTGAACGAGGGCGCTCCCGCCGATATGCTGTTTCAGAGCCTTGCCGGTACGGAGGAGGGGAACAAGGGCTTCGGCATCGGCCTTCAGCTGCTGCAGGAAGCGGATGCCCTGATCAGAGAGCGGGGGACGGCGCCCGGCCCGAACCGCTGGTATTTCGAGACCGGACAAGGCTCGGAGCTGTCTTCAGGCGCCCATTTCGGCATCGACCAGGTGACGCTGGAAGCGAGATGCTACGGGCTTGCCCGGAGATTTAAGCCGTTCATCGTGAACACAGTCGTCGGGTTCATCGGTCCGGAATATTTGTACGACAGCAAGCAGGTCATCCGGGCCGGACTGGAGGATCACTTCATGGGCAAGCTGCATGGGCTGCCGATGGGCGTGGACATCTGCTATACGAATCATATGAAGGCCGACCAGAATGATATGGAGGTTCTGGGCGTGCTGCTGGCTTCGGCGGGCGTCAACTTTGTCATCGGCGTGCCGATGGCGGATGACTGTATGCTGAATTACCAGTCACTGGGCTACCATGATATCGCGGCTCTGCGCGAGACGCTCGGACGCCGGCCTGCTCCTGATTTTGAGAAATGGCTGGAGGCGGTGGGCATCATGAAAGGCGGAAAGCTGACCCCGGCGGCGGGCAATGCCAGAAGATTCATGTTCTAGAATGGTCAAGCGACAGGGAGGGGAGCGCAATTGGAAGTAAATCCGGACGCGAAGGGAGCAGAACCGGGCGAGGACCGGTTCCGGGATTGGATGAAGCTTACGCCGGCGAGGCTGGATGTGGGCCGTACCGGAACGCGGCCGTTGACCCGGGACATGCTGAAGCTGCGCCTTGACCATGCTGAAGCGGTCGACGCGGTATACGGGGAAGTCAAGGAGGAGACGCTCGATGAATTCGGGCTGTTCACGGTGGAGACGCAGTACAGGGACAAGGAGCATTATTTGAAAGCCCCGGACAGCGGCCGTGTCCTGACCCCTGAAGGCGCACGAACCGTCTCCGACCGCTGTATGCATAGTCCTCAGGTGCAAATTGTCGTATCCGACGGACTCAGCGCCAGAGCCATAGACGATAATTTGCGGGATGTGCTGCCCGCGCTGCGTGATTCGCTCTCCGCCAACGGGCTGAAGGAGGGGACTTCTTTTTTTGTAAAAGGCGGAAGGGTCGGCGTCATGGACGATATCGGACGGCTGCTGGAGCCCGAGGCGCTTGTTCTGCTGATTGGAGAGCGGCCGGGGCTGGTAACCGCCTCCTCAATGAGCGCGTATATGTGTTACAAGCCGCGTCCGGGACGGAAGGATTCCGACCGGATGGTCATCTCGAACATTCATATCAGCGGAACGCCTCCCGTTGAAGCCGGAGCGCATATCGGGACATTGCTGCGCAAAATGATTGAGCAGAAGGTCAGCGGCGTCAAGCTCGAAGTCTGAGCGATGTGATGAGCCAGAATTCCGGCGATCAGCCGCAGCCGGGGCTGCGCACCCGCCTCTTTTTGAATATAACGTCTTCTGTCCGGTTAGGGAGAGGCGGTTGTCCAGTTCGGCATCCAAGCCGCCATCATAGTCTATTAGCAGCTGGAACAGAGAAGGCGGTGGGGATGTTGGTTAAGGTATCGGTTCTGCTGCCCGCTTACAATACATCGAATTACATCGAGGAAGCCATTCACAGCCTGCTGCAGCAGACATATCAGGATTTCGAGATCATCGCGATCGACGACGGTTCCACAGACGGCACGCTGAACAAGATCCGGGCGTTCGGTGACTCCCGAATACGGGTGGTCACCCACCCGGTCAACAGAGGTTTGGTCAATACCCTGAACGAAGGGCTAACCTTGTCCAGGGGGGAATATATCGCCCGTATGGACGGAGACGACATATGCATGCCGCAGCGTCTGGAACGTCAGGTGGCGTTCATGGACGCCAACCCGCATATCGGCGCAGCCGGTTCTCAAGCAGTACTGCTGGGTCTGGATCAAGTGACGGATAAGCCTCTGCATCATGAGGAAATCCGCTGCTGGCAGCTGTTTCACTGCACACTGATTCATCCTACCGTCATCCTGCGGAGATCGGTGCTGGAGGCGAACGGAATCCAGTATTTATTCTATCCTCATGCCGAGGATTATGAGATCTGGAACCGTCTAGCCGATGTTACCGGCTTGGCGAATCTGCCGGAAGTGCTGCTGTATTACCGGCAGCATCCGGGACAGGTGTCCAACCAGTATCAGGGCCTGCAGGCGCAGACGGCTGAATTAATCCGGAGGAAGCAGCTGCGGCGGCTTGGCCTTGAGCCCTCCTACGAGGAGTATCAGATCCATCTGGATTTCTGCCATTTTAGAATCAAGGTTCATGATTATACAGCCTATTCCAAAGCGCTCGCTTGGGCGCAGAAGATAATTCAGGCGAATGCGGAGAGACATCAATACGACCCGGAAACGCTGAGCATGGTGCTGTCCCGCTGCTTCAAAATGTCGGAAGCGTTCAGCTGACTCCGGCTGTCAAAACGTGAGCAATAGAATAAGGGGATGTCCCGAGTGTGATACGCCCCCCATTCAATAGACAGGTGATATCATTCAACCTGCTGCTGAAAGGGGGGCATAGCAGAGCCATAACGTGGCTGCCCGGGATATCCCCTGATTGTTGTTATGCGAATTCTGGTTGACTTGCGCGGTCAGGTCACACTTGATATTCCCGCCTGTTTATTCCACTTTGACAGGATGTAGCTTTTGACTTGCTCTGCCACTTGGGACAGGGGTGTACAAGTTGTGTCAATTGTAGGCATCGGCGGATTGTATTCGGTGTCCGCATGATCGAGAAGCCACTGGGCAAATTGCTCATGCTGCAGCAGCATATCGTCCGTCCATATGGCGTTGTCTCCGCGGCTGCGAAGGCGGAAATTGCGGGTTGCATCATCACAGTGCAAGTTGATAAAGCATAGTTCACTAAAATGAGTGTAGGTATCGCATTTTTGCGCATCCCAAGGCATGAACGTTCCGCAGATAATCGTGCCTCTCCCTGACAATGCCACAGATTTAGCAAAATGCAGCAGCAGGTTGTATCTGTCCTGATATTCGAGCTTAGAACCTGTTGTGCCGAAATTATCGTCATCGGTGCTGAACAGAACAAATTCAGGCATTTGTTCTCTTAGCTCATGCATTACGGTTGTCTTTCCTACGCCACTGGCTCCTGTGATAATAAATAATGGCAGTTTCTCTTGCATAATCCGGTTCTCCTTATAGGCTGCATAATAGGGTCCAGCCCTTGATGAAGGCCGCGCCTTGGCTGTATGCCAAATGACGGAGCCGTCAACAAGCTGCTGAAGCAGGCGTCTGGCAGACTGCAAAGGAGTGATTCCCCAAGCAATGGGAGAATCACTCTTTTATCTTTGCAGGGTTAGCGGATGACGGAATGGGCTGTCTCTGCCATGCAAATCTGCTTCAGAGCCAGCGGTGTCCGCTTCTCCGGGTTATTCGATGTGCGATTGGAGGGGCAGATACACGTCCCGGAACCGTTCAAAATCCGCCTTGCGGCATTCCAGTTCAAGCCTGGTGCCATTCTCCTCGTAGCTGACCGCCTGGACAAGGGCATGTTCATTGAAATAGGAGACTACATTTCCCCGGTCAAAAGGGATCAGAACCTCGCAGCTTACATAATCGGTAAAAATGCGGCTGCGAATCAGCGACATCAGCTCATCCAGGCCGCTTCCTTCGGCGGCTGACATGATCACGCCGTTATCCGTGGCGAACGGATACGCGGAATCTGTGAGATCGGCCTTGTTATAGGCGTAAATCATCGGGATGTCATCAACCCCGAGCTCACTCAGCGTCTCCCGGGTCACTTCCATCTGCTGCTCGTATTTCGGATTGGCATAATCCGCGACATGAATCAGCAGATCCGCTTCCGCGATCTCTTCAAGGGTCGAACGGAACGCCTTGACCAGATGATGGGGCAGCCGGCTGACGAAGCCGACCGTATCGGTCAGCAGGAAGGTCTTCTTGTCCGGCAGCGTTATTCTTCTGACCGATGTCTCCAGGGTGGCGAACAGCATGTTGCGCGCCAGCACATGCTTATCCGGTCCGGCACCGCTGTAATCCATAATGGCGTTGAGCAGGCTGGACTTGCCGGCGTTCGTATACCCGACGAGGCAGACGACGGGGATTTCATTCTTCCCGCGCTGCTTGCGCTGGATTTGGCGCCGAGCTACGAGCCGTTCGAGCTCTTCCTGCAGCGAGGCGATCCGGTCCAGAGAGGCTCGGCGGTCCAGCTCGAGCTTCGTCTCGCCGGTGCCCCGGTTCTTGAGCCCGGAGCCGCCTCCCTGGCGGCCCAGCGAATCGCGCTGCCCCGCAAGACGGGTCAGCATGTACTGCAGACGGGCAATCTCGACCTGAAGCTGCGCTTCCTTGGTCTTGGCCCGCTCGGCAAAGATATGCAGAATCAGCATCGTCCGGTCCAGAACCTCGCGCCCAAGCTTGCGCTCCAGGTTACGGATTTGGGAAGGGCTAAGCTCTCCGTCAAAGATCACAGCCGATACGTCCAGCTGGTCGGCCAGCGCGGCCAGTTCCTTCAGCTTGCCGGAGCCGATGTAATGGGCGGCGTTGGTCTTGGCGGCCTTCTGGGTAACTTCTCCCACAGTCTCAATGGCACATGCCGCGGCGAGATTGCTCAGCTCCTCCATCGAATAAGCGAAGTCTTCGTCCTGTTGAAGCTGGACGCCGACAATAATGGCAGTGGTGGTCATGGATTCCATATATTTATTCCTCCTCGTGTCGTTACAGGGTTAGATCACAACAAAAAAAGCACAGGCATCTGCCTGTGCGGTTGCACTAGTAGTGGAGGACACGGAAGGAAAGGGTCGCATACGGTAAACCTGCTAAGCGGATGGGGTGGACGCGGCGCGTTTCTCTCATCAACTCGAACGGTCAGCCCTAAGGTTCATCATGGCCCATAGAGGGGTTCGGTCATCGAACCTCCGTAAGGGAGCGGCTTAACGCCGCGGGAACCCGAAAGGGGAGCCGGTATATCCGTATGAATCAGGGTTACCCTGTACATGAACAGACCTATCCTGGAGTCCTCCACCCGCAGGCAGAGTAATGGCGCAGTTAAATTAGGCGCGCACATTTCGAATCCGGATAAAATCTATCACGTGTAACCCTCCATTCCTAAAGTTAAGTCGATTCTAACACGGGAGGGATTACTTGGCAAATCTTTTCATCCAACTTCTCCATTTAATCCGTGGGCTCTATCAATACATATTAAACGGGTAGGAAATATGAGATATAATTCACTGACAACTGAGAACCTGGCCGATAAACTGGCGGAAGACAGCAGGAATCCGGCCGATAACAATAAGAGGAGAGTGAACGAAGATGAGCGAAATCAGAGGCGGAATCGTTGATTATTTGAATGGCACCCGGTTTGTGGTGCTGGCGACTGTGAACCAGGATGGCGCACCGGAGGTGCGAACCCTCGGCGGATTCGCGGTGGACGGCTACAAGGTGTATTTTTCAACGGATGAGGGAACGGAGAAGGTGAAGCAGATCCGGAGCAATCCGGCTGTGACGCTTCTTTTTCAGCATGAGAATCAGGAGCTTGCCGGCTTTGTGAATGTGTCGGTCCGTGGCGAAGCCCGGCAGGTTGACGATGCGGAGGAGCTGGCGCATGCGATAGCAGCGCTAGGAAACCGGAATCCGCGGTTCAAGGAACGCGCTGACAAAGGGGAGCTTGCGAACACCGCAATCATCGGAGTAACGGCCTCCGAGATCAAAGTGCTTGATTTTGCCAAGGGTAGAGGCGCCGAAGCGGTTGAGGTAATTGCAGTATAGGCTGAAGTGGGACGAACCGTTCTTTGGCGGCCTGCCAGATGAAAATGAAAAGGATGCTCACGGGGGATGCCTCTGGGGCATCCTTTTTTGCGCAGTTATCCGTTATAATATTTCTGAAACAAGTGTGCAAGATTAACGACGGAGGTAGACAGACGCATGGATGCCAAGAACACGGTAATCGCTAAACTGAACCTGCATAAATACCCGGAGAAGCTCATTCTGAACATGCCGGAGGGAGCCGGATATTTCGATGAGCTGGAGTTCGATACGTCATTCGAACGGGAACGGTATGACCTGATTTTTATTTTTGTCTTCCAGCTGGATCAGTTGAAGGACGAGCTTAATTCCGTTATTGCAAGGCAGGCGCTTCGTGACGGAGGGTATTTGTATTTCGCCTATCCGAAGAAAAAAAATCCGCGCTACAAAGATTACATCGAACGCGACAGCCTTCTGCCGGCCCTGTCCGCCGACGAGGATGGCTATGTGCCGGGCAGCACGCTCAAATTCTCCAGAATGGTGAGTCTGGATGAGGTATTCACGATAGTCGGATTAAAATCGCAGGCGAAGGCAGCGGGGAAGAAAGAGGCGTCCAAGAGCAGTCAGAGGGTGGATGATTATATCGCCCGCATCCCCGACATCGAACGGTATTTGGAGAGCGATCCCGTGGCATTGAATCTATACAGCGGACTTACTCCGGGCTACCGGAAGGACTGGGCACGCTATGTATACAGCGCGAAGAGGCCGGAGACTCAGGAGAAGCGGATGGCTGAGATGAAGGAGATTCTGGGCAAGGGGTACAAAACCGTAGAGCTGTACCGGCAGCGGCCGGAAGCCTAGGGTTAATCGTTAATCGTTAATCGTTAATCGGCAAAAAAGAGGCCCGTAACGGCATGTTACGGGCTTTTCAATGTGCGTGAGTTGTGTGAGGGTAAACTGGTGTGAGGGCAATCCTAGCTTATGACGTATAATTCCGTCCCAGACCGAGTTCCGTCAGAGCTTGCCGGTAGGCGATCGAGGTCCGGTCGGCCGGAATATGGGCTTCCGCCATGAGATCCAGCGGGAGATCCTCCGGCGTCTGGGCCTCCACCATCTCGGCATCCTCCTGGAACACCTGAAGATTGAATTTGATGGTGTCCTCAATCGGCGCATCCTTGTCGAAGTTGCGAGAGATCGGAACGAACAGCCGCGTATACCGCGCTGATACCGGGGAGGCGCAATTGAGGATCATCAGCTTGCCGTCCTCCGGGAAATGAACGGTGAGCGAAGCGGCGAACGGCGGGAAGACGCGGAAGGCGCGGAGCCACATGAAGCCCTCGGGCACCGGCACATTCTGTCCCTTGCCGTAGTTGCTGACCGTGCTCCAGTAGTCGGCGAACAGCTCGCTGCCTTCGCGGCGGACCTGATACTGCGGAACCTCGGTGTTGTTGCGGTCGCCGAAGCTCTTGGTATGAACATAGGCGAAATGGGACACGTCCAGGAAGCCTTCCATTTGGCGTCCAGCCGATCCGGCGATATCGAAGCTAGGGGGCAGGATGTTGATGAAATCGGGGTCCTCCCATCCCGGGAAATCCGGAATATTCTCCTCGCCGCCGCCGACACAGGTCCAGATCAGGCCATAGCGCTCGACGGAAGGATACATAATCAGCTTTAGCTTCGGCGATATTTTGCTATTCGGATGGGCGGGCACAGCCGTACAGGCGCCTTCACAGTTATAGCGGAAACCATGGTATGGACAGACGATTTCGCCGTTCTCGACCCAGCCGAGGCTAAGGGGAGCGCCGCGGTGAAAGCACAGGTCTCTGGCAACAGCTACTTTGCCTTCGCTGCGGTACAGGACGAGCTTGACGTCCAGCAGCTTGACCGCGACCGGCTTGTCGCCGATTTCGCTGGCGATTGCCACGGGATACCAGTACTGGGAGAGCACCCGCCAATCGTTCTCGGTAAAAGTGCAGTCGCGCGGAAGCGACATTTCGGCGGCATCGGCGGGAGATTTGGCTTTTGTGTTCATGCTCGTTCACCTCGTGTATGAGTTTTGGGATTGGGATTCGGGCAGCTGCGCTGGAGATCCGGCGGGATACATGCAAAAGCCCCAGGCTCCAAAGAGACGACAGTCCGAAATTATTTCCTATCGCAAGACGCCTAAAGGGCAGCCGCGGGAAGCATCGGGTCTGTACAGCCTCTTGTAGCCTGGGGCAATTTACGGTTGCCTGTAGAAACGCCCGTTCCGATCAACGCGCTTATACAAGAAAGACTTTTCGTGTTAGATTTATTAACATGCATAAGAATTAAACTAATCATAATCAGGGGAGCTGTTTCTGTCAATATTGATTTGGATATTAAAAATATCACGTCCTGCTCCCGGAATAGCTGGACGAGCGTTCTGCCAGAGGCTGATCGTCCGGCGGTGGCAGAATAGGGCATTCATTTATGGCAATCGGAATGGGAGCGGAGCTGATTCCGCTGAGATGGGAGCTTATGTGTCACGCCGTCCGGATTTTTCTTCGTGAACTGCACAAGGCTTTACCGGCAGCGGCGTACCCGGGCTTTCAGAAACCGTACATTGACTTCGCCGCTGCCGACAGCTCTCCGGGACTCCTTCAGGCGAAAAGCGTTCCTCTTCAGCAGCATCTTCACCTTGCCGGGGGTAAGAGAGGGATTTCTCTGCAGCATCAGAGCCGCAGCGGCGGAGACGATCGGTGTAGAGATGCTCGTTCCGGAGAGCGTGAAGTAACGAGTGCCGACCCGAAGGTAGGGCAGCTCGCGGTCGAGAGCCGAACCGGGTGCTCTTAGCGAGATCACAGATTCGCCCGGGGCTGCCAGGTCGGGCTTGCAAATCCGGCCAGCGGCCGGCCCCCGGCTGGAGAACAAGGTCACCCGGTCGTCGCCCTGCCATACGGTGCGCCGGTCGTCGACGGCGCCGACGGTAATGGCGGACGGGCTGGTCCCGGGGGACTCGATGGTTCCCCGGCCCGGACCGGCGTTCCCGGCGGCAATGACGACGACCAGTCCGGCGCGCACCGCCCGTTCGACCGCCTGGCATAGCGGGTCGTCATGGCAGGGCGTCAAGGCCGGGCCGCCCAGCGAAAGCGAGAGTATGCGGAGCTTCAGCCGCTTCTGCCGCGCGATGCACCACTCGATTCCTTTGATGATCGTCGAGTCGTAGCCGAAGCCGTCCTCGTCCAGCACTTTGACTGCGACAATGCCGGCTCTGGGGGCGGGTCCCCTGTACTTCCCCCTGCTGGACCAGCCGTTGCCCGCCGCGTCGCCGGCGATATGCGTGCCGTGCCCGTTGTCGTCATAGGGCCGGCTTCTGTGGTTCACGAAATCCTTGAAGGCTGTGATCCGGTTCACCGGCCGGATCAAGTCGGGATGGGGATAGACGCCTGTATCGAGCACGGCGATGCGGATGCCCCGGCCGTCAAGTCCGGCGCTTCGCCGGACGGCGGCAGCACCAATGGAAGGCGCCGCGATATTTAGCGATGCCCGCTTGATGCGGTCAAGGTAGATCCTTGAGACCGCGCCGCATGCGCACAGCTTCTTCAGGCAGCCGGCAGGAATATGGCAGGATACCGATTGAAGCAGATTCAGCCTGTGATGGATATGCAGCTTATACGGGGCCGCATGGAGCTTCAGCGACCGCAACAGGTCAGGGGTCAAGGGCCGCTGAAGCTGAATAATGACCGGAATAAGCGGCCTCCGGACATGTTTTGCCCGAATATGCCGCAGCTTGCTTCTTAAGGGCCGGTTGAGCTTGGCGGAGTGCTCCTTCGGCCAGCTTTTGTAGGACATGATCATACCTCACCTCTTCAAGGCAGGGTATGCGGCTAACGGGCACAGAGTACCAACCTATGATTCTGGCAAATTCGCCGCTTTTGAACAAAGTAGGCAGATTAAGAGTTTCCATCCGAGGCTCTTCGGCATCTACTGTAGCATCCTCTCAGAAAGTGGTGAAGTGATTCATGATTAAAGCTACTGTCAAGAAAACCGTTGCCGTGAAGAAGCCCTCCGCAAGCCGGGCGAAAGCCGTCGCTCCGAGAAGAAGACGCCGGATCAGACAGACGCTGGACCGTTTTGTCGTCATTGCAACGAACCTGAGCAGCGTCCCCCGCGACACCTCCGGCTGGACTGCCGAGCTGACCCGGAACAACACGACGATAACAGCGGATTTTGACGACTTCGGCGTAGCTCGTTTTGCCACGATTCCGACCTTGACTACGGTATCGTATATTCTGCGTATCCGTGATGACAGCGGCACTGTGCTGACGACCCGGACCGTTCCGGCGAACCGCGAGGTCTATGTCGCCAGATTCTAAAGGCACCAGGGTTAGGCTCCGCGATAGGGACAAGCCTGTCAGCTTCAGCCTGCTGCCGGATTATCCGGTAATCCGGGGCTCTGTATACCATGCCGGGTTCGCCGCCCATTGATACTGAGACAGCAGATTGTGGAACACGGAATCCCAGCTTCGCGCCCGCGCCGTCTCGAGCGCTCCGCTTCCCAGTTCGGCCCGCAGCCGGGGATCAAGCAGCCGGATGGCAGCTTCGGCCATGGCATTGGCATCACCGAACGGAGTGACCAGCGCGTTGCGTCCATCCTCGGTGAAGTCGGTCACTCCGCCGGAATTGGTGCAGATCACGGGCAATCCGCTTGCCATCGCTTCAAGCACGACGTTGCCGAAGGTTTCGGTGCCGGAAGGGAAGATGAAGGCGTCCGCACTTGCATAAATGGCAGCGAGCTCTTCACCTTCACGGCTGCCGGTGAACACGGCGTTCGGAATTCTTCTCTCAATCAGCTCGGGCAGATACGGTCCCTCTCCGGTAAAGACCCACAAGATGTCCTGTCCGTGTACGGCATTAACCTTGTCGATGCTGTCCGCAAGGTTATCCAGTCCTTTCTCTACCGCAATCCGTCCGACATAGAGAAACATGGTTTTGCCGGTTCCGCCCAGAGCCTCCCTGACATCCAGGGAGGCTCTTTCTGGATTGAAACGCTTCAGGTCGATCCCCCGGGGCCACAGCGCCAAATCCTGCATGCCGGCCCGGCCAAGATCACTCAGCGTGCTGCGGGACGGAGCGAGATTGAGCAGGGCGAAGCTGTGGAACCAGCGCATATAGGCCCACAGCGGTCTGCTTAAATATTGAAGGCGGTAATACTTCAAGTACTTGTCAAAGCTCGTATGGTAGGACATGACAACCGGCAGGTTCAACGCTCTTGCGGCGCGAAGTCCCGCCAGACCAATTCCAAGCTCGGTAACGATGTGCACAACATCGGGCTTGAACTCCTCCAGCCGCTCCATAATCCGGGGAAGCGAGGGAAAGGCCAGACGGCATTCCGGATAAATGCGGGGCGCGGCGCCCCTGAACCGGATGGCGGGATATTCGGTATCTTCCTTCCCGGGCATCTCGTAATCGGGGGCGAAGAACAGATGGGGATGGCCGTTTCGGGTCAGATAATGGCTTAATTCCTTTAAAGTGTTGGAGACTCCGTTGATTTGCGGGCAGAATGAATCCGTGAATAAGGCAATTCTCAAGATCATCAAATCCCTTCCCGTAGAGGTAGCCGCTATCTTCACTATAGGTCAGGAGTGCAAAGCCGGAAGCGAAGGAAGGTTAACTTGCCGTTAAATAAATAACGGTATGTTTTGTCGTTGTCTTTTTCCCTCGCCAGCCTCTATATTTGATGTGGAATCCAAAAGGAGGTAAAAATGGCTAATATCTCGAAAGTGATCATAACCGGCGCAGCCTCCGGCATCGGAAGAGCTGTGGCAGAGGCCTGTCTGCGGGAAGGAATAACTGTGCTGGCCTGCGATCTGAACGGTGAATTGCTGAAGGAATTGGAGCGTACGGAAGGCGCCGAAGGCAAAGTGCACACTGACCGGCTGGATATCAGCCGCTATGAAGAGGTGCGTGAATGGTTTGACTTCTTATACGCGAAGCATCCGGATGTGGACGGGCTGGTCAACAATGCCGGCATTTATCTCGCCAAGAACCTGCTGGATTACCGGGAGGATGAGATCGACAGGGTGCTGAACGTGAATATCAAAGGAGCCGTCTACTGCTCGCAGCTGTTTGGCGGGCGGCTGCTGGACGAGAGAAGAACCGGCGCCATCGTCAATCTGTCCTCCGTCTCGGGGATGGAAGGCAGCTCGGATGCGATCTATGGTCTATCCAAAGCGGCGATCCTTGGACTTACCAAGAGCTGTGCCATGAATTTCTCGCCTTACATACGCGTGAACGCGGTCGCTCCGACGATGGTGGAGACCGCTATGATGGATGCGATTCCGGATTGGCGGAAGAAGGAGTATTTCAGCCATCAGCTCGTTCCGTCTCCCGTACTTCCCGAAGACGTTGCGGAGACGGTGCTGTTCCTGCTGTCGGATAAATCGCGGCATTACACGGGAGCGACCTTTGATATCAATAACGGCTGTTATTTGAGATAGGGGGATTAAATTATGGTACTAACACAAGAGGAACAGCAAGAGATTATTCGTTGGATGTACCGGAATGCAAGACCGCTGGAGCTTGCGTGGTGGCGGTTTCACTTCGAAGACGGCAGCGCGGAGGATGTTCTGAAGGCGCTTTCCGCCTTTCAGAACGAGGATGGCGGCTTCGGCCATGCGCTTGAGGCGGATTCCTGGAATCCGGAGTCGTCACCGCTGCAGACGTCGACCGCAGCCCTGCTGCTGCTGGAGCTCCGAGCCTCGTCCGAGCATCCCATTGTTCGGGGAGTTCTTCGTTATCTGGACAGTGGCGACTCTTTTGAAGGGGGAAAATGGAAGCTCGCCATCCCTTCGAACAATGATTATCCTCATGCGCCCTGGTGGCACACAAGCTCCCTGTCCGAAGAACGGGAGCAATATAATCCCACCGCCATTCTCGCGGGCTTTATTCTGAAATACGGCGAACCGGGCAGTGCGCTTTACGCCAAAGGAACGGCCATTGCTGCAGAGCTCGCCTCGGAGTTTCTCTGTCATCCGGAGATCGAGCGGCATCCGCTGGAATGCGTGAATGTCATGCTGGAGTGTCTGGAGAGTTCCGGCCATGGCGAAGCGGGCGAGGGGATCTCAACCTCGCTTCTGAAAGAAGCGGTGCTTGCCCGAATGAACCAGGTCATTGAACGGGACCCGGCCAGATGGGGAGAGTATACGTGCAGACCCTCCGTATTCATCAAGTCCCGCCAGAGCCCGCTTTATGAAGCCAACCGGGAGCTTATACGGAAAGAGTTAATGTATCTGGCGGAGACGAGAGAACCTGGCGGGGTGTGGAATCTGAACTGGAGGTGGGCGGAGTTTCCCGAGGCCTTCGCGATCAGCGAGAACTGGTGGAAGGGCCGGATTGCCATCGAGAACATGCTCGTATTCCGCGCCTTTGACGCCTGACGGCAGAGGTTCGGGGTGATTTATATCCGTCGCCAATGTCTGCCGTAAATGTTAGCTGTCAAGATATCCCGTAATGATTGCAGTCGATGTCCGTCGCCAATGTCTGCCGTTAATGCCTGCCATAAATGTCTGCCGTTAATGCCTGCCGTTAATGTCGTCCGTAAATGTCTGTCGTCATGTTATGCCGCCGATGTCTGCCGTCAATGCCTGCCGTCAATGTCTAACGTCAATGCCTGCCACCAATGCCTGCCGTCATTGCCTTGCGGCATGGCCGGTCCGGATATCTTCCCTCCCGTTATGCTGGACCGTCTCGGGAATATACAGGTTATGTCCACGCTGCCTGCTCCTGTTCTCCCAGTGGATGGAGGCGAACAGACGCTGAGGGCTGACGAGCGGGGAGCCGCCGTTAATGCGGGGGATCGCAAGCGGATCGTCGCTGCGCTCAGCCAGGCCCAGGGCAGTTGTGAACGCATAGCGAATGCCGGCCTGTCTGACGATCTTTTGAACCTTGGGGGTATAGAGGCCGTAAGGATAGGCGAACGTATCGATCGGCTCGGCATTCATCGGCTTCAGGGTCCCGATGCAGCGGTTCAAGTCAGCAGTTATGCGTTCCGCATATTGCTGCGGGCTTTCCGCAATCCCGTTTCGGACCAGGGGGGCTGTCAGGGCATCCGTGCGCGCACCGGTTTTGTAGTGGAGCCGGTCTGTATGTGGCTGCACCTCTATAGCAGGGTCCGACCGGATCATGTCCGCGATCTCCTGTCTGGTCATATGCGGCGTGTTCACCACAGCCCCTTTGCTGAAATCCCCGGTAATTACGAAGCTGACGCCCGGAATATTACGTTCCCGCATAATGGGATAGGCGGTTGTGTAAAAATTTTCGTAGCCGTCGTCGAACGTAACCATTACGGCATTCTCCGGAACCTCTCCTCCCTGCATGAAGAGACGGAACTGCTGAAGGGAGATGAAGTTCATCCCTTTTGAACGGAGAAAATCCAGCTGCTCTGCAAAACGGTCCGGTGATATGATATCCCCTCCTTTCTGGGTAGGGCTGATATCATGGTACATCAGTACGGCAACCTTGTTGCGGTACAGGGTCGCTCTGGGAATATTCTTGAACTGCTCTACCGGCGGCAGCTCCGACTCGGATAACGGCTCTGTCTCGCGGGATACGGGCCGGGGGGCTGCGATTGCCGAAGCGGAAGCTGCGGTCGGAGAGGGAAAAGGGGATTGGACCGGGAAGTCATTTTTCTGTCCGAGCACTATCACCGCCATACCCGCAACCAGTCCTCCCGCGAGAACAAACAGCCATTTATGGAGCTTCATACTACACGTCACCTCTGGGATTTTCGGTTAAAAGAACGCCAATATTACTATATCGTCTGAAATCTCTTTCATATGCAAAGTAATTGTATGGGACGATATGTTATTAATGCAATGGATCAAATCATGCGGAAGAAGGAGAACATTTTGACAATTCTGAATACGGAACGTTTGACGATAAGAAGGTTCAAGCCGGAAGACTGGCAGGATCTGCATGCCTATTTGTCGCTTGAGGATGTGATCCGGTATGAGCCTTATGGCGTGTTTACGGAAGAAGAATCGAAACGGGAGGCCGCAAGCCGCTCGGAGAACCCGGCGTTCTGGGCTGTATGCCTGAAGGATACCGGAACATTGATCGGTAATTTGTATTTTCAACAGCAAGAGCCTAAGCAATTCGAGACGTGGGAGCTCGGATATGTGTTTCATTCCGGCTACCAGGGCTTCGGCTACGCGACCGAGGCAAGCCATGAGCTGATGAAGCTCGGATTCAATGAGTTTAAGGCCAGACGCATGATCGCCCGCTGCAATCCCCTGAACACCCGGTCCTGGCGTCTGCTGGAGCGGCTGAAATTCCGCCGGGAAGGGCATGCCCTTCAGACGGTCTACTTCAAATGCGATGAAGCGGGGAATCCGTTGTGGCATGATACCTACAGCTACGGGATGCTCCGCGACGAATGGGAGTTAATCTCCCATAGTTGATCTCGTGCAGCTCTGAACATTTGGTGCGGCGCACAAATATTGTGCTGTTTTTTAGACAACATGACAATAAACTTTCCATGGACATTTCAAGGCGAGTCTTCAACAGATATAATAGGGACTAAAGAACATGCTACGGAAAGGCAGGAAGAGCCATGAGTCTGGAAGCCCTGAATGAACAAGTCACACGAGATCTGTCTTACCTGGCCTTCGGTGGCGCTGATTGGACGCCGCCGCGTGAGTCAGCGGAAAGTCATGTGTACGATGTGGTCATCGTCGGCGGGGGCCAAAGCGGCCTCGGTGCGGCATTCGGTCTGTTGCGTGAACGGATTTCGAATATCCTGATTATAGATGAGAACCCGGAGGGCCAGGAGGGTCCCTGGGAGACATACGCCCGGATGGTGACGCTTCGGACGCCTAAACATCTAACTTCTATTGATTTGGGAATCCCCTCGCTGACCTTCCGCGCCTGGTGGGAGGCGAGATTCGGTTCCGACAGCTGGGAGACGCTGGGCAAAATACCGCGCGGCGAATGGATGAGCTATTTGCGCTGGTACCGGAAAGTGCTGAACTTGCCCGTGATCAACGAGGTGAAGCTTGCGCTCGTGGAGCCGGCGGCGGAAGGCATTCACCGTCTTCACATCGAAGGCCCGGGTGCGCCTGGCGCTTCTCTGCTGGCCCGGAAGGTTGTGCTTGCGACCGGCATCCAGGGCGGCGGCGAGTGGCATGTGCCGCCGATGATCGCGGATGCCCTGCCCCGGAAATTGTACGCCCATACGTCGGAGACAATCGACTTTGCGGCCCTGAAGGGCAAACACATCGGGATTCTCGGCGGCGGCGCTTCCGCCTTCGATAACGCCAACCACGCATTGTCCGAAGGCGCTGCGGAAGCCCATGTCTTCGTGCGCAGGGAGAAGCTGCCGAGCGTGAACCCGATCCGCCAGATGGAGGTATCGGGCATGATCGAGCGGTTTCATACACTTAGTGATGCCGAGAAGTATACGGTTATCTCCCATTTCTTCAAAACGAACCAGCCTCCGACGAACGATACGTTCGAACGGGCTGCTTCCTGGTCCGGCTTCGCGCTGCATCTCGGTTCCCCCTGGCTGAGCGTCGAGGAGGACGGCGCGGGTGTCCTGGTCACAACGCCGAAGGGACGATTCGCGTTTGACTATGTGATCGTCAGCACCGGGCTGCTCAGCGATCCGGCGCTGCGCCCCGAGCTGCGGCTGATCGGGCCTTATATCGCCCGCTGGAGCGATTACTACACGCCTCCGGCCGGGGAGGAGAATCTGCTTCTCGATATGCATCCTTACCTTACCTCCGGCTTTGCCGTCAAAGGAAGGGACGAAGAAGGCGAGAAGCGGCTTCACGGGGTGTTCGTCTTCAATTACTCGGCGCTGGCCAGCAACGGACTATCCGCATCGGCGATATCGGGCACGAGAAATGCGATCCCCAAGCTGGTCGCCGGGGTTGCGGATCAGCTGTTCCTTGACGATAAGGAACAAATCCTGAAGAACTTCCTGAATTACAGCGAAGAGGAGTTTGTCGGTGAATGGCCGAAGGCTGCCGCCGAGGCAGCAGCGAAGTCCTAAAACTTGATCCATGAGGGGCCTCATTAGCGATTCGTACGACGCCTGGATTTCCGATACCCGGATTTCCCGGCGTTTTTTCGTTGTTCCCGGGGAGTTTAGCCACTCAAAATAAGCTTCGTTGCGGAGAGAAAAAAGATGGCGAACTCGTGAAACCCATCCGGATGAAAGGACGTATTAACGCTCAGACGGCTTGATAACAGCCCCTTAGAAAACGGAGGAGGAACAGGGAATATGGCGGCACATGAAATTGATTATGTGATTATGGGCGAGGAAATGCAATGTGTGGAGGTTCAGCTGGACCCTGGTGAAAGCGTCGTTGCGGAAGCGGGCAGCTTCATGATGATGGACCCGGAAATCCGCATGGAGACGATTTTTGGGGATGGCAGCAGCTCCGGCGGCGGAGGCGGATTGATGGGCAAGCTGATGGGAGCCGGCAGACGCGTGCTCACCGGTGAGAGCCTGTTCATGACGGTATTCACGCATGGCGGAAATTACGGCAGGCGCTCCGTTACGTTCGCAGCCCCGTATCCCGGCAAAATCATTCCGCTTGATCTGCTTCAGTACAATGGCAAGATCATCTGTCAGAAGGACGCATTTCTCTGCGCAGCGAAGGGCGTGTCCGTCGGCATCGAGTTCCAGCGCAAGCTGGGAGCGGGATTCTTTGGCGGCGAGGGCTTCATCATGCAGAAGCTGGAAGGTGACGGTCTGGCGTTCGTTCATTCCGGCGGCTATGTGATGGAGAAGACGCTGCAGCCCGGCGAGGTACTCCGGCTGGATACCGGCTGTCTTGTCGCCATGACCTCCTCCATTGATTATGATATCGAAATGGTAAAAGGCATTAAATCGGCGCTGTTCGGCGGTGAAGGGCTGTTCTTCGCCACCTTGCGCGGTCCCGGTAAAGTCTGGGTGCAGTCGCTGCCATTCAACCGGATGGCTGACCGTATCCTGTCGGCGGCCCGAGGAACGGGCCGGAAGGAAGAGGGCAGCATTCTTGGCGGCCTCGGCAATCTGCTGGACGGCAGATAAGATGCTGTTCACCGGAAGCTGTCGCAGAAGAACTGCACTGTGATATAAGCTGTACGCTTACAGTCCTGTCCCTGACCAGCGGGCAGGCTGGTGCGGCGGAAGCAGAAGAAGACCGGATTCCGAGGAATCCGGTCTTTTGCTATGCTCGCGAATGGCTTATACATCCAGCCGGTAGTAGGGCAGGTCTAGAGTGGGGACGAAACCGAGCTTTTGCGCCAGGTTGTAGGAGCCTTCGTTCCCCTTCCGGCAAGCCCAGACCGGCTCCAGTCCATGCTCCAGGCAGTATTCAATCAGCGCCGCGCTTGCGTGATAGGCATACCCTTTTCCCCGATGGCCTTCCATGCTCTCAATTCCGATCTCAAGCTGGCCGTCTTCGATAAACGCCGCAAAGGCAGTCGAGGCCGCTTCGCCTCCGTCCACTACCGTAAATCCGATGCCGCTTGCTTCAAATTGTTCCGCACTTCTCCAGAAATGCTTCGGCGCCACGCCCTCCAGCTTGGCAAAAAGCTCCGGAGCCGTCTGCACGATCTCCGGTTTCAAACCGGTCATGCTGCCGGCCGTAAGCTGATGCCGTTCCTGGTCGAACCCAAAATTGATCCGGGCATATTCGGTAACCTTTCCGCTTTCTTTCACTATCTCATTGCCCAGGAGCGCGCACCAGGTGTGAGGGTATACCTGCAGCCATTCGGTCTTCGTTCTGACCCCGCGCCGATTGCTTATGTAATCTCTCAGTTCTTCCGCAAAATCCGGCCGGCCGCTCTCGCCCGCCAGCAGCGACATCCCGTAGGGATGAACGATATAGACGGCTCGGGGCTCGTCCGCATCATCGGCAAATACCTCACCCGGAACCTGCCCGCGAAGGACGGCCTTGGCGAACAGCGTGTTGATCGGCGTCTGCTGCAAAATTTCTTCGGCTCTGCCATATTGCTTCGAGTTTAAAGAGATCATTCGGACACTTCCTTTGCTGAATGTTCATCAAGCGACTGCTTGAATACCTGCACGGCCATATTTGCCGGCCCGGTTTTGGGCATGATCACGGAGAATTCCCGTTCCATCCGCCCTTGGTTCGCCTTTAGTTCCACAATTTCACCGGATTCCAGTTCCCTCCGCACAATCCATTTTGACAGAATCGAGATGCCGAGTCCCGAGGCGACACCCTCCTTGATGCCCTGGCTGCTGTTGAAAATATACGATTTCTTGACGTCCAGTGCGTGCTTCGAAATAAAGCTGTCGCTGAAGGCACGGGTTCCCGATCCGCTCTCCCGGATTACCCATACCTGCTTCTGAAGCTGCTCCCGGCTAATGGAACGCTCCTTCGCGAGCGGATGACCTTGAGCGGCGACCAGGACCATTTCATCTTTCATAAATGGGTACACGCTCAAATCCGGCGCATGGGTCTCGCCTTCGATCAAACCCAGATCAAGGGCGCCTGTTCGGACCTCATGAACCGTCTCTTCGGTGTTCCCGATCCTGACCTCAACCTCAACAAGGGGATACCGGCGGACAAAAGCGGCAAGACGCCCGGGCAGCACATATTCCCCGACAGTAAAGCTGGCTCCGATCCGCAGTGTGCCGGTGACTTCATTCTGCAGCAGCGCAATAGCCTGGGCCGCTTCATCATACAATCCCAGCATCACCTTGGCCCGCGAATACAAAATCTCCCCGGCTTCCGTCAGGCTGACCTGCTTCGAATTGCGGTTAAAAAGCCGTGCGCCGAACTCGTTCTCCAGATTGCGGACATGGAGGCTGACCCCGGGCTGAGAGAGATTGAGCCGCTCGGCCGCTCTGGAGAAATGGCGCTCCTCGGCGACTGTAACAAATACACGAATCGCATCGGTTATCATAGCGAATCCTCATTTTTGTGGAGTTTTATCCTGATATTAATGCTTAATGAAGAAGTACACAAGGATGATCATCACAAAAACTAATGATTGAAATAGCAAATCGGTATTTCACTCTGTTCTTCTCCGAACCTATAATTAGGGGCGTCAGCAAGGACTTGAGCTTGCGTTAATGGAATTACGTGAGGAGTAGATTTCATCATGCGAACGGTCAATATCCGGTTAACAAATGCGCAGGGCGTGCATAATTTCATAAAAGGACTTGGGCTCTGCCTGCTCTTGGCGGTGTGCGCCAAATTGCTGTCGGAGCTGCCGTATTTCGGTATCCTGGGCCAGCTGGTTATTGCCATCTTGCTCGGAATGGGATGCAGGGGGATTTTCGGAGTGCCGGCCGGAGTGGAAGAAGGAGCTGTCTTTGCCGGGAAAAAGCTGCTTCGTTACGGAATCATTCTTCTCGGCATGCGGTTGAATTTGAGCGATATCTCGCACGCGGGATTCAAAGTGTTTCTGCTGGTCGGCCTACAGATTGCCTTCACATTTGCTGTTATGCTGGGGCTGGCCCGTCTGATGAAGCTTGATCCCGTAACCGGTCTGCTTACGGCTTGCGGAACAGCCATATGCGGGGCCGCAGCCGTAGCAGCCATTTCACCGCAGATCAAGGCGAGCGATGAGGAGACGGCAACCGCCGTGGCGACAGTGGCTCTGCTTGGAACGGTCTGGACGCTTGCATATACAGTTTCCCTCCCCTGGCTTGGGCTAAGCCCGGCAGGCTATGGGGTGTTAGCCGGAGCAAGTCTTCATGAGATTGCTCATGTCATCGCCGCAGCGGGTCCGGCGGGAAAGGAAGCGCTAGATCTGGCCGTTGTTGTGAAGCTGACGCGGGTAGCCATGCTCGTTCCCGTCGCGCTGGTTATCGGCTTCTGGGATGCCCGGAAGAGAGCACGTAAATTGCAGCTAACAAGCAATGAAGTATTATCGGGTAATAAACCTCAGCCAGAGCGGTCCAGATGGAGAGAGATCCCGGTGCCCTGGTTCATCCTGGGTTTTCTGATTATGAGCGGTCTAAATACGATGAAGCTGATACCAGCTCCGGCCGCCGATGCTGTCGTAACCGGGGCTTATCAGCTGATGGCAATGGCTATGGCCGGTCTTGGCCTTGGTGTGAACGCCGCTTCGTTGATCAGGAAAGGGGTTAAGCCACTTGCTGCGGGCGCGATCGGTTCGGTGCTGCTGTCGGGTTTCGTCTATGGCTTGATTGCCTGGTTCCGATTAGGGTAACCCGTACATTCCCGTAAGCGAGAATATGAGAATCGTCAACCAGCCGGTAGTATAGTACTAGTGCCGGGCATTATTCTGAAACCGCTCCACAACAATAAACAACGCCCACAGCGGGCAGTAGTGAACTGCTCGTTGCAGGCGTTGCTGCTTGAAGTCCTTAAAATTCTTTTTCTGAATAATATTCTTTTTCTGAACCTCTGCTATTGTGCTCGTCTTAATTCCAGCTCCGCAATAATTTCAAGATGCGGCTTCTCCCATTTGTACATGAATGCCAAAATGAGAATGGATAACAAACACAGTGCGATCGGGAGCCAAATAAAGCTGATTTCGATCATGCGAAGAGCGGAGGGGGTCTGTGTCTGATTGGCAACATAGCCCCCGGCGGCCAGCAGCCAAGCCGGAATAGCACCACCGAGACCTGAGCCTAATTTAATGGCAATCCCGGATGCGGTTGAAGCCAGCAAGCCTTGGGCGCGAACGCCCGATTTCCATTCACCATAGTCTACAGTGTCCGCAATCAAGGCAAACAGCAGACCTACAGGCAGTCCCAGGCCAATCGCGCCAACGACCGTACCCGTTAGCAGCATGAAGGTGCTCTGCTGACCCAGATAAATAATGAATTGACCCAGCATGCAGATGGCCATTCCAATGATCATCAAGGTTTTCTTGCTGAACTTTTTAGACAGAAGCGGCACAAAGATAATTCCTACCAGGGTTAGCGATCCTAGTGTATTTACTGTAGCTACCATATCCGGCTGATTCAAGTTGTAAGTAATATAATAAATCCCGGAAGACAGCTTAATCACATACAGGATGAAGAACACTACGCCTACCAAGACCCCGGCATACCAGGGCAAATTGCCCTTGATCGCCTTAATGCTCTCCTTGACCGGCAAGGACTTGCCGCCTGATTTATCCTGGACGCGCTCTCTGGTGTTAAAGAACGTAATCAGGAACATGACCAGCCCCACAATGCCGAACAGAATCATCGTATGAAAGAAGCCCTTCTGCTGATCGCCATTGCCGAAAAATGCTACAAGTGGCAATAAGGTCAAGTTCACAATCAAACCGCCAAATTGTCCGCCAAACATCCGGAAGCTGTTAGCTACAGTTCTTTCCTGGATGTCACTGGACAGGCTGGGAAGAAGCGTAGTTAACGGGTTGTTCACCGCCGTGTACAGAATATTAGATGCAATATAGAAAATATAGGCATAAGCTAGCTTGCCGGAAGCACTTAGCTCAGGGCCCATAAACAGCAACGTGGTTACGATGGCAAAGGGGAGGCAGGACCACAGAATCCACGGACGCGATTTCCCCCACCGCGTATGTGTCTTGTCTATAAGAATACCTAGGATGGGGCTGTCGACCATATCAACAAGGCGTGCTACCAGCAAGAGCGTACCAACAGCCGCAGCTCCAATTCCATATATATCGGTAAAATAGTACGTCAGATACGTCGTAACCACCGCATAGATCAAGTTCGAGGCTGTATCTCCCAGACCGTAGCTTACCTTTTCCAGTAAGGATAACTTTTGATTTGACTCTTCTCTTATTGCCATTGTGCATCCTCCAGATGGGAACGTATTGTATAAGCCTTATAAGCGAATACTTCCTTGGATCAGATCCTTCTCAGCACTGCTGTTGCCGATGTATACCTCATAGTCCATATGCTCAAGCTCCCATTGATTTGTGGCTGGGTTAAACCATTTGATTTTTTCAATGGGACAAGCGATTTCCACCTTTGTTGATTGTCCCGGCTTCAATGTCACCCGCTTAAAACCGCGCAGCACTTTCACCGGACGATCCACCTTGGAATTGCGAAAACCGACATAGAGCTGAAGCACTTCATCTCCGGTCACATGTCCTGTGTTCTTCACCTCGCAGTTGGCGACAATTTGATTATCAACGACGGTAAAGTCTGCGTTGGAGATGGCAAAGTCGGTATAGGACAATCCGAAGCCGTATGCCAGGGAGGGCTTGATTCCTTCCTTGTCCAGCTTAGTGTACCCATGGTAGTACTCATATTTTATTTCGCTCGCATCCCAATCCACCTGAGGGAGATGACTTTCACTGGCTGGTACTACAAAAGGCAATTTACCGCCCGGATTCACATCACCGAACAAGGTTTTTGCAATCGCTGTGCCGCCTTCCATACCTGGATAATACGCCATCAGAATGGCAGATACAGATGATTTCCATTCCTCGATCATGATCATGTTGCCGCCAATCAGCACGACAGCGGACTGCTTATTCATTGGTCCAACCGCATTAATCAATGAAATATCCTTCGCATGCAGGCCAAGGCTGTGTTGGCGGTCCCCGCCCGCTTTGAGATCCGCATCTTCGTTCGTAACGGATTCCCCTTCATCATCGTGGTCGTAGCCGACGACGAACACCACCGCATCCGAGCTCTTCGCCAGCTGCTTCGCCTGCTCCAGATCATCGCCGTTATTGAAGACCACTTCGGCAGTAGGCAGCAATTGCTGAATTCCTTCCAGTGCAGTTACAACATAGGGAGGGAACACGCGGCTTGAGCCATGGTCGCCGATATTGCTCTTGTTGCCAAGCTCCCCGATGACAGCAACGCGTTTGGTCGCGGTCTTGGAGAACGGGAGGACATGCCCTTCATTTTTCATCAGAGTCATGGACTTCTCGGCAGCTTCCAGCGCCAAAGCGATATGCTCAGGCGATGCGATCAGCTCCTTGCTGTATACAGTACCTTGAGCGGCTTCCGTAAACGCGAGCATTGTTCGTACGATCCGGATTGCCGCAGCATCGATCTTTTCTTCACTAACCTGATTAGTTCTGACGGCTTCCACCAGCTTGTCGCCAAAAAACTTCGTATGACACATTTCAACATCCATGCCGCCATTGGCAGCCTCTACCGTATCCTTCACCCCCCAGGCAAAATCACTGACAACGAAGCCGTCGAAATCCCATTCGCCCTTCAACACTTGATTCAGCAAATAGTCATGATGTCCGCAATGAATACCCTGGTACAAATTGTACGCACTCATCACACTGCCGGCGCCCGCATCGATGCAATCCTTAAAGTGTGGCAGGAATACCTCGCGTTCCGTACGTTTGTCGGCCAGAACACTTACCTTGAAGCGTGCCCATTCCATACTGTTGAACGCATAATGCTTCACGCAAGCGATTACATTTTCTTGCTGAACTCCCTTGACCAGGGATGATCCCATCACGCCGAGGTGGAACGATTCTTCGCCATAAACCTCCTGGCTTCTTCCCCAACCGGGATTGTAGGGGAGATTAATACAAACGCCTCCAAAAAAGTTGCCGCCTTGCGCATGCACTTCCTTGCCAATAGCATGTCCGATGCGCTCCTCCAGCTCCGGCTCAAAGGAGGCCCCTCTAGCCATAGACACCGGAAAACAGGTGCTGTTGCCGGATACAACCCCGCGTGGTCCGTCGACGAACTTCAATTTCGGCACGCCCAGCTGCTCATTGCCGCCTGCCGGATAAGGTCTCCAGTTATAATGTCTGACTTTAAAATCGTCCAGCATCTCTTCCATGGATACCTGGCCGCTCATGAGATGCACTTTTTCTTCCAAGCTCATTCGACTTACAATTTCTTTCGCTTGTGCAGTGAAGGATAACCGAAACTGTTTATTTGCTTTCATGGTGATCTTCCTCCTGTCATGAATTTGCAGTATTCATAAAACCGCTTTCAGATTCGAAGTTTTATAAATATCATTGGTTAAAGTGTAGTCCAATTCGAATCGCAGTTCCTTCCTGTTTCTTAGGTGAAACATAGGGAAGAAAGCGCATTCTTAACTGGTGCGAACCAAGCATCAGAAAAAAACCAAGAAATCGCCCCTAAAATAACAGGGGATTTCTTGGCTTAGTTGTACAGCTTATTCAAGGTCAGGCATTCGATGCCATGAACCGGGACATGCAGGGAAAGCTGAAAATCACCTGTCAGGGTAACCTGTCTGATTCGCAGCGCCGGCCTGGAGATGTTCTTGAGATATTCGGTCTCTTCATCGTTCAAATCAACATATTCCCCCATCCGGACCCATTCGTCATAGGCCGACCCATGGTCTCGGTTCAGGCTGTATTGCTTGCATTTATAGGTCCCGTAAATATTTTGCAGATGAATATCAACCGACAGATCACTGGATTCCTCGAAATTATGGTAGATTTGCTGCTCTTGCTGCTCGCTTCTCACATATAGCTGGTTCAGATAAGTGTGGTTATACACCAGAATCTGAATGTTATCCCCTTGCCTCGTCATGATGTAGTTCTTTCCCTTGGCGGTCACCATACCACCCAGCTTGGACAAAAATACGAAAGCATAATAGGCCGATTTCTTGATGCCCTCCGTATTAATAAGACCTGTTCCTCCGTAAAAGGGTGTATTCTTGATATCCCATTCATAGAGAAGGTCCGAGGCTGACAGAAAGCCGATCGCACGGGCGCTTGCCGCTGATTCATCAAGCATATTATCGATAATAAATGTCGCCATAAATGCCGTGTCGTGAAGCGAGTTGGTGACATCCCAGCTAAGGTTCCAGCGGGTGACGATAAATTCAACATCTTCCGGATAGTGGGTTCTCAACATTCGGTGTGACCTGGCCAGCACATGCTTGGTGTGATTTTTGGACTCGTATTGAAAGGGGATAGATTGAATGTCTACCGGATCTGCGGAAGAACGCTCCCCCCATTCGGTAAAATTGATCCGGTTATGGTAAATATTGCAGCTATAAAAATCAATCGGCACATTATGGTCCCGGCAAAATTCCAGCAGTCGCTCCGAAAGCTGCTCATTTGTGTGGAAATTCTCAGCCGCAGGCCCCACCTTGATCAAGGGAGAAATCCCCTTAATCAGCAGCGCCGTCTGTCTGTACAATTCAAAATACTGCTCCAGCGTGCCGCTCCAGTGGATACCATATACCGGAAACTCCGTCCATATCTGGACATACCATGTGGATACGCTATCCAAACCATACCGGTTAATGCAATTCGTAATAAAGGATTGCACCAGCGCCAGCCACTGACTCATTTCCTTCGGAGGTGAGGTATTGCCCTGATAGTTGAAGAAACTGGTGCTTTTGCTGGCAAAGGGGAGCGGCATATAGCTCAGACAAATAAAGGGCTTGACCTCAATATCTTGTAAATAATCGAGAATATGATTAACGAATTTCCAGCTGAATTTTAATCCGTCCTGATCTTTCTGTATAATATCCATTTCCTGATTGAAAATCCCCTCAAACCGGATAAATTCGATCGGAATATCTTCCTTCATCTCTTTAATCTGATCGCGAATGTTCTGATTCAGCAACGTATTGGCTGAGCCGATGTTCATCAGCTTGCTCCAGACCGGCTTCAGCTTATATCCCTCGAACTGGATATCCTTGATCATGGAAATCTGCAGTGTATTTTGTTCCAGCATGCTGGATTCAATCAACTGCGAGGCATAATCTTGAATTTTGGCCTCGTGTGCAGCCTCCATGGAAGGAGCGCCTCCGGGAGCACTTGTCTCCTGCCACCGTCTTTTTACCTGTAGCGGTGTTGCGTCAAACTCATGCTTGATCGCCTTGTAATAGCTCTTCTCATCGCTAAAGCCGGAGGATAGGGCGATGTTCATGATCGACGTATTTTGGGATTGCAGCAAGTATAAAGAATATCTGACTCGTAGGTGTTCCAGGTACGCTTTGAACGTGAGACCCATATTTTTTCGGAAAATGTCAGACAAATACGAGGAATTGTAATGCTGCTCCCGGGCGATTTGATTCAAGGTTATTTTCCCTTTGAAATCCCTTTCAACCTCGTTCAAAATTTGCCGGACAATGTTGACATCATGAGAAGAAGAGGGATTGTCCGGGTCTTTCTGGTACGCAGGCCTGGTAAAGCGGGAGGTTAGATAATCCAAGAGCTGAATAACCTCCTGGTGTCCTTGATGGTCTGAATGATATATAGAGTTAAATAACCGGCTTAGCAAAATGCGAATGATATCATAGGCCTTCTGATTATCTTCGCTGTTTCTGAAAGACCTCACATCAAAGTGCAGATCATAATAGTCGGAATGGTATTTGGAGAGGAACAGGCTGTCCAGATGGACCTGGATAAAATGCGTGTCCGGCACCTGCGGAATGATGCGATGGAGCTCTAAATGATTAATAAGCAGAAGATCGTTATCGTTCAGATCGTAATCCTGCCGATTGATCGTCACCTTCAGCCTCCCCGCAGTGAGCCAGATCAGCTCCAGACCCGAGTGTTGATGGAATTGTTCAGCGTTGCTCTCATCGAAGGCGAAATATGCCGGATATCCCGGTAAATACGGAATGTGGGTCAGAGAATAGTTCAAATCAACACCCCCTTTAGTAACTCATTATAACCAACCGGAATGAAGTTTTAATAGCAGATTGTCCATACTGGATTCCCTGGATGGGCTTCACCTTATCGTTAAACCCGCTGTACCGCCCATAACAGCACATCCAGCCGCCTGGTGTATGTAGTGACTGCCGGTTCGGCGGAAAGGCAGAGTCCATAGGATTGTGCAAGAGTATTCGTCTCAAGCCGGACCCTCGCACTCTGAAGCGGCCAGGGGAGATGATGGATATCCCCTCTGTAGAGGTTCCCTTTCCGGTCGGCTGCATACAGGCAGTATCTTTCAGTCAGCCAGTGAACAAGTGTGCCCGGTTCTGCATGAAATACGGTGCTGTCAGCCGCTTCATAGAGTGCGGAAAAAGCGGCTTCCCGGCCGAAACGCCGCCTTTCACTATTGTAATGAATACCGTCTTCATGGCGAACGGCCTTCATCAAGGCGTATTGGTAAGGAAGATGGGCGAACATCCTTGCACCCGCGACCGCCAGCCTGCTGGACGCCTCCAGCGTCAGGAAGCAAATGCCCGGTATTCCGTTCCGTGAGACATAGGTCCGCAGATTCAGCTCCAGGAAACGGCCTGCGAAGGGCAGCGGCGGTGTTCCGCGCAGCATCAGAGGGCTTAGGATGAACGGGGACATGCTGACCCAGGGCCGTCCTTCATAGTACTCCAGCTCCACCCCTTTCGGCACATAGGGAAGCAGCTCCGCCTCGTCGGCGGGCCAATGAAGAAACAGCAGATCGTTCCACACCTGCTTCATGACCCAGAATCCGCCGGGAAGCGGAAAGGGGCGATGCTCTGTAGCTTTCAGAATTTCCCCGTTATTCACGATCATTTCCTCCTTGGAATTGTGGAGCATTCAGACATTCCCGTAAGCGATAATATGGTAGTTGACAATCAGCTGGTGATGTAGAACAAGTGCATGGCGACAGGGAACCCAGGTTTCCTGAATATGCCCAGCAAGCCGGATATTATTCTAAAACCGCTTCATCCGTTTGGGAAAATGGATGAAGCGGTTTTTCTTTTTCAGGAATGCTGGTTGACATCGGTGCTGTGTTTGACCTATGATAGCGTTGTTGCTGAATTAGTAAATTAGTAAATTAGTAATTTCGAAATCGGAAATCAATAAGTGTACGAAGTTCATCAGAACCAAAGGACGGGTGAAATTTAATTATGAAAATTCCGACAACGCTCAAACATAAACCGGTCATCGTATCCGAGAACTATGAACAGGTGGACGGCCGCTATGCGAATCAGACCGATGCCAAGGGGCTTTCGCTGGGTCTTGCCCAGTGGAATGACCGCGGGAAAGTCGATATTTCAGCCAAAGTATGGCGCTATACCGGTGAGAAATGGTCCCGCCAGTCGGAGGAGCTTCCGCTTCACCGGGTGCTGGATCTCGCCATTCTGGTCGCGCGCAGCATGGAGCATTTTCGCGAGGCTTATCGGTATCCTGAACTGTATGATCCCGAGAATCCGGTCATCGACCGGATCGGGCTTCAGGGCGACGCCATGACGGTATCGGTATGCACGGACAACGACCGCATCGGAGAGGATATCAAGCTGTTCAACCAGGCGCTCAGCGATAACAGCGAATTGATCGGGGAACGGCTGAAGACGCTGTCCACTATTTTGAAAGAGATGGGTTATTAACAATAGAAGGAGGATGTCCAATGCAGCCGGATAAACAGAGGAAAAAAGAGCTTGCTTCGGCTTATGCGCAGTCTTTTCGCCCGATGGGCGTGTATCAGATCCGGAATGTGAAGAACGGTAAAATTCTGGTGCTCGGCAGCATGGATTTGCCCGGAGCGCGTAACCGGCTTGCCTTCATGCAGCAGACCAAACTGAATTCCATTATGGAATTGAGGGAGGACTGGAAGGAGTACGGCGGGGATGCCTTCGTCTTTGAAGAGCTCGACCAGATCAAGCCCCGTGAGGAGAGCGTTGCCGACCGGGCTGAACTGAAGAGCTACCAGGAAGAGGTTGATGCTCTTCTGGAGCTATGGATCGATAAGCTGCAGCCATTCGGTGACAAGGGATACAATAAACCGAAGCGCAAGTAAGGATGCGGCAGTGGAGAAATGACGAAATGAGACAGGACCCGGTCAGGTTAACCTTGGCCGGGTCCTTTTTGTATGGTTGCGAACAGGCTTCGACACGGTGGAGGGGATTGAAA
>RCUO01000227.1_pt1 | contig 34008 bp, 27 predicted proteins | sample 2166161 | NCBI WGS metagenome assembly RCUO01 (sample SAMN09932617, study PRJNA488358) | compost metagenome | feature: garden; material: soil; isolation source: compost soil in cyclohexanecarbonitrile-enriched culture | place: Germany: Experimental Botanical Garden Goettingen | collected 2016-01-27
TCCACGGGAGCTTCGCCAATCCCCATATCACAATCAAGACGATCAGCATTCCGGTCTTGATAACCGGATCATGGGCAAGCAGCAGGGAGGCTCCGATCAGCAGGGAGGCGATGATCTTCGCGCGGGGGTCCCAGCGCTCCAGGGCGGAATTTCGTTGTTGAAACAGCAGAAAAGATGATCCTGACATATTGAGTCCCTCTTTACTCTAGTTCTGGTATGGTCACAGGTGATTTTGCTTCGGATGTATACGCATGCCGGGCTATGATAGTGGCCGCTTCCGAGGGTGACAGGGGACGGTGGCCATCCCAAATCCCGAGTTCCCTCAGCAGACGGGATACAGCCAAAGCCGGCGGCTCTTCCCAGCCGAGGTCATCCAGAAGCGAAGAGTCGGACAACAGCTGTGAAGGCTCTCCGTCCGCAGCCAGTTGGCCGTTATGGATAACGATCAGCCTTTCGGCATGCTCAAGAATCTCACCCAGCTGATGGCTGACCCAGAGAACGGTAATTCCTTGTTCCCGATTCATCTTGTGAAGGAGATCAAATAGCGAGCGGCGGGACTGGAGATCCAGACCGGCCGTCGGCTCGTCTAGAATCAGCACCCCGGGCTCCAGCACTACAACTCCTGCAATGGCCGCCCGCCGCTTCTCACCGCCGCTGAGCTCAAACGGGCTGCGGTCCTTAAACTCGTCATAATCAAGCCGGACAGCCTCCATCGCCCGCCGCACCTTGGCTTCAACCTCGTCTTGGCCCAGCTTCGCCGCCCGAAGTCCGAACGCGATATCTTCATATACCGTGTTCGCAAACAGCTGATGTTCAGGATATTGAAAAATAAACCCGACCTTGTCGAACAGCTCGGCACTTTTTGTGAGATGAGGATTTCTTCCGTCAAGCTCAACACTTCCAAGCGAAGGGGCGATAAAGCCCTTCACGAGCTGAAGAAAAGTGGATTTACCGGAGCCGGATTTCCCGGCTAGAGCAAGCATCTCGCCTTTGTTAATGGTCACCCCGATATCGGTCAGGACGAATGGAGGGGCTGCCGGCTTTCTTCTTCGCGCTTTGCCGTATGAGAAACTGATGTCGTTTAATTCGATTTGCATAGCAGTCTCCTTAATTCCTGAATGTCCGGAGCTGAAGATACCTTGACGCCCTGATTGCGCAGCCGCTCACCCAAAAGGCGGGAATAAGGCAGCTCAAGGCCGCAATCCGATAAACGATCTGGGTCTGTGGCGAGCTCATCGGGTGTGCCGGAAGCGGCAATTTCGCCTTCGCGGAAAATGACCCAACGGTCGGCATCCATAACCTCTTCCAAATGATGCGTGATGTAGATCAAGGTGAAGGGGTGCTTACTTCTGACCTCATGCAGCGTCTCCACAAATTGTCTTCGGGCTGCCGGGTCCAGCATGGAGGTGGCTTCATCCAGGATCAGATAACTAGGCGCCAATGCAAGAACAGCCGCCAGTGCCAGCTTCTGCTTCTCGCCACCCGATAGGCCGCTGACCGGCCGGTCTTCGGGGGCCTTTAACCCGACTAGACGAATCGCCCAGGCGATTCGGTCTGACATCTCCTCATGCGGCCAGCCGATGTTGGACAGTCCGAACGCGATATCCTCGCCTACAGTCAAACCGACCTGCTGGTTCTCGGGATTCTGGAACACAATTTGCACCAATCGGCGGATAGAGGGGATGGCTGCCGGATCGTCTGTAGACAGGCCGTCGACGAGCACCTCTCCCGTAGATGGTGTCTCGATGCCGTTAAGCAGGCGGGTAAGGGACGATTTGCCGGAACCATTGCGCCCGAGCAGGGCGATAAATTCACCGGAGTCGATATCCAGCGACACATTGGATAATGCCGGCTTGCGGCCGGCATTATCCTCCTCGCTGAATATCTGATAATCAAAGCTGACCTCATGAATACGAATCATGAAAGATCGCCTTCTTTCGGAGATTTGTCCGTATGGACGGAACCGAATACACTCCCCGGATCTTCGGGATCGAACGTACCGTCCGCCGTATTCGGAATCTGCCAGAAGAAATCAATGTTGACGCCGAATTCGGAGGCAAGGTTCAGAAAGTCCTGCATGAACACACCCTTCCCGGGATCGCAGGAGGGGCTGCCGGAGATGCCAAGACCTCCGACTAGGGTGTAACCATGATCCTGATAAGTCTTCAACTGCTCCACTACCGGAAGCAGGATGTTTCGGTTGTGGCTGCGGAACTCGGGCGTGTCGTATTCCTCAACTGTCATAGGCGGACGCTCCGGTCCGAGAAAGGTGAATTCAGGGCAGGGCAGCTGAAAGATCCCATACCCCTGCTCGTAAGTCCAGTCGACTGCCGCTTTCATTATGCCGGGACTGCGAGCTTCGCCCTCCACGACTGCGTTCTGGTTAACGACGCAGTGTGAGGCGACGATGATTTTTTTACTACGCTGCATTGGAGCTGCGCTTCTTCGAGTTGGTTCTTCGGATGATGGACTGCGGCAGGTTCTTCACAACATAATAGACAAGCAGGGCGGACAGGATTTTGTCGATGAGATTCTCACCAAGGCGCGGAAGGAATGCCGCTGCGAACAGACTGGTTCCGGCCTGCTTCAGCCAGAGAACCGCGACGTCCTGAACGCCTCCCGTCAATCCGCCGAACAATCCGATCGCGATGACAGAACCGACAGCAGGGCATAGAACGCCGAGAATAATGCCGGAGATCAGCGCAGAAGAGAAGCGATATCCGTTCTTACGCGAAGCGTATCCGACGACGAGACCGACGATGATATTGACAAGTGCAAAGGGAATGGCGGTATAACCGGAGGTTACACCAAGAACGAGGTTGGTCAAAAGGCCAACGACCGCACCCCACAGCGGACCGAAGATCGCGGCGATAAAGATCGTGCCGACCGTGTCCAGAAACAAAAAGGGGATTTTCAGATTGCTTACGAGAGTGCCCGCTATCACGTTGATCGCGACGGCCAGAGCACCGAGGGTAATGACTTGAGTTCTTGGGTTCATTTTTTTCTCCTCCTGAATGTTGAATCATGATTTTCAAAACTACACCAAGTTGTTAACTCAAGCCCCCTTTGTACATAACGAGCGCCGGACTTTAGGGTCTCACGCTTCAGACGAATCAATTACCGAGTTTGTTAATTGGTATTGTTGTATTTAATTTTAAATACAAACTTCTCACTGTCAATGTCAGATATTTCTAAATTGAAAAAAATTTCAATGATTTTTTCCTAACAATGAATTGATTTTCATAGAGGGATATAGTAGTTTTAAAGAGAAGTAAAAAATTCCATTTGAAGAGGAGAGATTGGTATGGAACAAATGTGTATGCAGATGATGGGGGCAATGTGTATGGAGGATATGATGAGCAAGATGAAATGCATGAAAATGTGCATGGAAAAGATGTCCGAGATGGACATGCCCATGGACACAGAAATGATGATGTCTAAAATGCAGGAATGCGACGAAATGATGACAATGATGATGAAAATGATGCGCGACATGATGCAGACTTCGAAGTAAGCGTCATATACAATACGCAACAGGTCATACGCCTAACAAGATACCAAGTATGTAATTGCTTGTGATTCTTGGGCAGAGCAGACAACTGCATGCCTGTCTTTATAAGTGATACCTCAGCTTACCCTTCCTTAAAGAACCCCTGGATTTTCTTCGATGCAGCAATACGCGCCAGCTTCAATTCCCAAATTTCCTCAATCCATTTACTCTTCATTCCGGCATTCGGGACTTCCCGAAGATTCGAGAACAACGCGAGCAGCTGATCATTGATCCGGTCAAAATCCTTCCACAGTTCCTGCAGTTCTTCATTTCTATCGTAACCTTCGCCAGCAAGAGTTAATTCCGACAATATCTCAAGAATATCAGACTGCCACTGAACATCACCAATCTGCTTCGCATAATTCAACAAGTCCAGATAATCGTCAACCCGGCGAGCGGGAAAGATGGTTTGATTGCTGTATCCCATAACTGTTTCTCCTTAAGTGCTCTTTTACCTAGTATTATACTCGGCTTTATTGGAAAAACAATAGGTTTTTTTGAAATTCACAAAAACGGCTTACGCCGTTCTTGCTTTTTTTCTGCGTGATGCTATCCACTTATCCAAATAGTATGTGATACCGGCAAATACAGCCATTATTCCTGTATAGGTGAACAGAACCATATACCAGCTTTCGCCGCCGGATTCACGGCCGCCAAACCCGCCTCCTCCTTCACGTTTCCCGAATTCGCCTTTGTCGCCCGTTCCATTGCCGTCGGTTGAGCCGTTTACCGTCCCTTGGAAGGAATTGGCCGCTGAATCCGGCGCCTTCCGGAATTGTGACCGGTCCATGCCTCCATGTTCCATAGCGCCTTTGCCAGATGCGGCCGAAACCGTGAACAGGCCCTGAACCATCTGCAGCTTGGAGAGATAATTCGTCTGATAAGCCTGAAAGGCGCCAAACACAAGCACCAGCACCGCTGTACCGGTCATTAATGCTCTGGAGAGCGGTTGGGGCATTTTCATATGCAGCAGCTTCTGTGTAACCTTGATCACCCAATGCCAGTGGATACCGATGTGGACGCCGATTAATCCAAGTGCCAGATAGGCGACGGCCATGTGGGCGATCTTGAACCAATTCTCATTCATAAATTGAAAATTCGGCAGCACTACTCTGGAAATGACCAGTCCGCTAAAGATAACGAGAGACATGGATAGCAGCAGCAGCACGTTCAGCAAGTAGCTGAATCTTGTCCGGGCTGGAAGGGACTTGTCAAAGAGGCGGACCGTAATTTTCTGAACAAACTTCCAATTGAGCGCAATATGGACCACAAAAGCAAATCCGATCGCAATTCCGGCAATTTCGTGAAAGGCCAGTCCGCCGAGCACTCTCGTGTTGTAAAGGAGGGCAAACGTGATCCCCATCAGAACGTCCAGCGCCAGTTTTACATACGACTTCTTATTCTTCTTCATCTTCGTCTCCACCTAAAAGTATGTATTTGTTGAGAAACCGTCCCAATCAAAGGCGATTACTCTCAACGAAGCCATCTTAATGTCTTTTGGTGAAAATTCGGTGAATTAGCACAGCTGAAATGCTGCTTACGTCATGACTTGTGTATGCTTCGAAATTCGATAGGCGTCATCCCCTCCAGGCTGCGAAAGCACCTGCTGAAGTAGCTGGTCTGGGAGAAGCCAGTCTCCAGCGCGATCTGCTTGACCGAAAGACCGGTGGAAGCAAGCAGCTGCTTCGCCTTCAGCATCCGGCATTCCAGCAGAAAGTCCGAAAACGACATGCCGAAGATCACATTGAACATCCGGCTGAAGTAGTGGGTGCTGTAACCGGCGATGGACGCCGCTTGCTGCAAATTGACCGGTTCATTGCAGCGGGCGCGGACAAAGTTGGCTGCCGCCCGTATTTTATCAGCGGCTATGTTGACCGGCTCATTCAAACGGGCTGCCCCGGATTGCAGCCGGGTCAAGAGCCCGTATAACGTCGAAGCAACTGCGAATTCGTTATCCACTTCAAAGTTCCTGCCCAATTGCAGCATCGTCTCCACCAAAGTCTCGAACGGGGAAATGTCCGCTACCCCGAACAGCCAAGGCTCGTCAAGCCCTTTGCCGTCCAGAAGCTCCTCCAGATGAATTCCGTAGAAATGCACCCAGCGGATGTCCCACGGATCATGGAGGTCCGAGCGGTATATTTGCCGCATGCCTGGACCGTATAAAAAGCCCTGTCCCCGGGTTAATTCATAAGTCCTGTTGTCGGTGTCCAGATAGCCTTTGCCCGATAGCACAAAATGCAGATTATAACGTTGGTCCAGGTTGTTTTCTGTTGTACGGTACACCCGGTTGACGCTGTGTTCGGGATATTCGCTGTACCCTCCGACAAAATCGGGATAGCATACATGTCTTGGGAATACAGGTTTGGGAAAAAAGATATGCTCTCTCATCTGGCACCTCGCATCAACACAATATTTTTATACTGGATTGCAAAATAATCTTGATTGCATTACATTATGAATTTCTTCGATGACAATATATTAATACATATCGCAACTTTTTGTCGTTCCTTTATAGTCCTCTGTCCACTAGAATGAAATCGAGATTATGACAGGAGGCAGAACTGGATGTCCAAATCGATACAGCTAAACGAATTAACGCTTGGCGTTTGTTATTATCCGGAGCATTGGCCGGAGGCACTCTGGGAGGACGATTTCCGGAGAATGCGGGAGATGAATATATCGGTGATCCGGATGGCGGAATTTGCCTGGGCGATGCTGGAACCGGAGGAGGGACGGTTTGATTTCAGTTTTTTTCAAAAAGTCCTGGATTTGGCGCATAACTATGGATTAACAGTCATTATGGGGACTCCGACCGCTACGCCGCCCGCTTGGTTGACGCATAAGTATCCTGAAGTTCTGAATGCCAACGTGGAAGGTGTGTTGTACAGACACGGCATGCGGCGTCATTACAATTACAGCAGTCCGGTATACAGAGAGTTGTGCAGCCGGATCGTGCGAAATATGGTCGAGGCCTACAAGGATCATCCCGCCGTCATCGGCTGGCAGATTGATAACGAGCTGAACTGCGAGATCAATGTCTTCTATGCAGAAGCGGATCATACCGCGTTCCGGGAATGGCTGAAGCAGCGTTACGGTTCGCTGGACCGCTTGAATCAGGCGTGGGGAACCGTGTTCTGGAGCCAGACCTATACCGATTGGGAGCAGATTTATCTTACCCGTCCTCTGGTCAGCAGTTCGCCGAATCCGCATCTGGCGCTGGATGAGAAGCGCTTCATATCCGCGAATACGATTTCGTTCGCCAAGCTCCAGGCCGATATTATCCGCGAGCTGGCGCCGCAGCATTGGATTACGACAAACGGGATGTTCGGACATCTGGACAGCCATGAACTGACCGACCAGGCGCTGGATTTCTTCTCATACGATTCGTATCCCCAGTTCTCGACGATCTTTCCCGGTGATGACGAGCAGCCGCTGAAAGACCGGTCCTGGAGCATGAATCTCTCCAACGTCCGGTCGGTCTCGCCGAATTTCTGCGTCATGGAGCAGCAGTCCGGTCCGGGCGGTTGGGTGGACCGCATCGGGATGGGGTCGCCGAAACCCGGACAAATCCGGCTCTGGACCTATCAATCGGTTCTGCACGGAGCCGATCTGCTGCTCTATTTCCGTTGGCGTACGGCTACGTTCGGAACGGAAATCTACTGGCATGGCATCAACGACTATCACAACCGGCCCAACCGTAGGGTGAAGGAAGTCGCGCAGGTAGGCAGTGAGTTCGCCAAAATCGGCGCAGCGATAGCCGGAACGAAATACAAGGCGGAAGTCGCCATTTTGCAGGACTATGATAATACTTGGGACGGAGAACTGGATTCATGGCATGGACCGCTGAACTGGCAGAGCAAGCTCTCATGGTTCAAGCAGCTTCAGTATCGCCATATTCCGGTGGATCTCGTTACGCTGCGGCCCGGGACATCGCTTGACGACTTGACTCCTTATAAAGTGATCGTCTATCCGCATGCGGCAATCATGACCGAAGAAACGGCAAACCTTCTAAGCCGGTATGTGGAGCAGGGCGGACAGCTCTTCTTCGGAGCGCGCACCGGTTACAAAAATCCGGACGGCCACTGCAAGATGGACCCGTTCCCGGGACCGATTGCCGGATTATGCGGGATCACAGTCGAGGATTTCACCTTAATCAAGGGCAGCGTAGCTCCTGCAGAGCTGAAATCGGAAGTTCTGTCCCTTCCGGCGAGCGCAACTGCAACAGGCTTCAACGAGGTGCTGGCTCTTACGAATGAAGAGACGGAAGTGATCGCCGAATATGCATCGGAATACTACGCGGGCAGCCCCGCATTTACGCGCCGTGCATATGGTCAAGGCCATGCCTGGTACTTCGGCGCTGCATTCAGCGAACAGGTGGCCGGTGCTCTGATCGAGAAGCTGGGTCTGTCATCTCCTGCCGCAGACCTCGTGACCGCACCCGCTGAGGTTGAGCTGGGAATCCGGGCAGCTGACGGGAAGCAGTATGTCTTTGCGTTGAATTATTCGGACAAGCCAGCTCTCGTGAAGCTTAATCAAGCAGCCAAGGATCTGTTAACCGAAGCCTACCTGGAGAATGAGGTGGAGATGCCACCGTATGGTGTACTAGTGCTGGAAATACTGAATTCATAATGGCATCTGAACATTTTATTAATATCATCAAAAGACGTAAGCCCTTGGATACCCAGGGGCTTTGTTCTGTTCTGCCGAGGCAGCACATCAGCAAGCGCATCTTAATGCAATCTTAATGTCAGGCCGAAACTTGTAATACGATGCTGATTTTGCACATGCTATACTAACACTTATTAGAAGTGTAATGAGGATTAGCGGAAAGCGGGCTTAAGATGACAGCGAACAAAAAGTACAGTGGTGTCCAGCCCGTGCGGCTGGATGATCAGCCCGCAGCAGCCAAAGGGCGGGGGAAGCTGAGTATATTCATCGGCTATGCGCCTGGCGTTGGCAAGACCAGCGCCATGCTGAGCGCAGCCCAAGAGGAACATAAAGACGGAATCGATGTCGTTGCAGGCTTCGTTGACGCTCACTCAAGACCCGATACGACCGCTCTTCTTGAAGGTCTGGAGCAGCTGACACCAAGGGTACTCACCGGGCAGGGAGGCCCCATCCATGAATTTGACCTGGATCGCGCGCTAAACCGAAGGCCCGAGATTCTGCTGCTGGATGATCTGGCCCACAGCAACGCGGCGGGATGCCGTCACAAGAAGCGGTATCTGGACGTGGAAGAGCTGCTCCGGGCAGGCATCGATGTGTATACGACACTCAATGTACAGCAGATCGAGAGCCTGGCGGATATTGTAGCCTCAATAACCGGTTTCCCTGTTCAAGAGCGTATACCGGACAGCGTATTCGACAGTGCCGATCAGGTGAAACTGGTCGATATCGAACCGGATGACTTGATTGATCGGCTGAATAAAGGCAAGATATATCCCGATCTTGAAGCGCAGCAGGCCGCAGAGGTGCTGTTCACCAGGGAAAAGCTGACCGCTCTGCGCGAAATCGCGCTACGCAGCACCGCAAGCCAATTGAACCGGATCGCCATTCAAATCAGCGAGCAGGCTTCCCGAAATGAATACGATACGAAGGATCATATCTTGGTCTGCCTCTCCTCGGCGGAGTCCAATAAGAAAGTAATCCGCACAGCGGCAAGAATGGCAGAAGCCTTTCACGGACGCTTCACCGCATTATTCGTAGAGACGCCGGAGACGATGGCGCTGAGCGCCAAGAACAAAGAAGAACTGAGAAGCAATCTGAGACTGGCAGAACAGTTGGGCGCCCAGATTGCAACCGTATATGGCGAAGACATTCCCGCCCAGATTGCGGAATACGTCAAGACCAGCCAGGTATCCAAAATTGTATTGGGCCGCTCGCCCAATAAGAAGAGAGGGTTCGCAAAGGCAAGCGTGGTCGATAAATTGACGGCGCTCGTGCCGGGTGTCGAGACGTACATCATTCCATACCCGCAGCCTGCCGGTTCTGGAAAGCTATCAAGGCACTCCAAGCCGCTCCGTCTGTCTCCTGCCGACCTAGGCAAGACAGCGGTCATTATCGCTGGCTGTACTCTGATCGGACTTGGCTTTCAATACCTGGATATGAAAGAAGCGAATATCGTTACGGTGTATATACTAGGCGTTCTGCTCAACGCAATGATCACGAAAGGGCGGCTGTACAGCGTAGTGTCTTCGTTCCTGAGCGTGCTGGTGTTCAATTACTTTTTTACGAAGCCCTATTATTCGCTGAGTGTGTACGATTCCGGCTATCCGGTGACTTTCCTTGTCATGCTGGCGGCTTCCTTCCTGACGAGCACGCTGACGATGCGGGTGCGGGATCAAGCGCGCCAATCCGCGCAGAAGGCTTACCGCACGGAGGTTCTGCTTGAGACAAGCCGGAATTTGCAGCAGGCCCAGGACTTTCAGGCGATTGTCAGCGAAACAGCCCGGCAGATGGTGAAGCTGTTGGACCGGACGGTTATTTTCTATACCGCTTCGGATGCGGGGCTTTCCGAGCCGATGATCTATCCCAAGAACGATTTGTCCAGCCTTCCGGACAGCTATATCGATGAGAATGAACGGGCGGTCGCCGATTGGGTCTATACCAATAATAAACGCGCCGGCGCGACTACGGATACCTTCTTCGGCGCCCGCTGTCTGTATCATGCCGTTCGCGGCGGAGATAAGGTCTTTGCGGTTGCCGGAGTCGTAATGGAGCAGCAAGAGCCGCTGGACGTTTTTGAGAAAAGTCTATTGATTGCGATGCTCGGGGAATGCGCACTGGCTCTTGAGAAAGACAGGCTTAACGAGAAGCAGCAGGAGATCTCGATGCAGATTCGGCAGGAACAGCTGCGAGCCAACCTTCTCCGGGGCATTTCCCATGATCTGCGTACTCCGCTTACGAGCATCTCCGGAAATGCGGGAATCCTTATCGGAAATTCCGGCGTGCTGAGCGACGAGCAGAAGACAAGCCTCTATACGGATATTTACGACGATTCGATGTGGCTGATCAATCTGGTGGAGAACCTGCTCTCCATTAGCCGGATCGAGAACGGTTCGATCCACTTGAATTTGCAGGCGGAATTGGTCGATGAAGTCATTTCCGAAGCTCTGCTTCATTTGAACCGTAACCGCGAGAAGCATATCATTGAGACGGATGTGGAAGATGAACTGCTCATGGCCCAAATGGACCCCCGCCTCATTATTCAAGTGCTGATCAATCTGGTGGACAATGCCATAACCTACACCCAGGTTGGTTCCCGCATCAGGATTTCGGCAAGGCGTGAGGGGCAATGGGTGAATATTGAAGTGGCTGACGACGGGCCTGGCATTCCGGATGATACGAAAAACCGTCTGTTCGAGATGTTCTATACGGCGAACAATATTCGCGGGGACGGGCGCCGGGGCCTCGGCCTTGGTCTTTCTCTGTGCAAATCTATTGTCAACGCTCATGGCGGTACGATAAATGTCAGAGATCAGGTTCCGAGAGGAGCCGTGTTTTATTTTACCCTACAGGCGGCGGAGGTGAATGTGTATGAATAAACCCTTTATACTGGTCGTGGAGGACGACAGACCGATCCGCAAGCTGATCACGACTACACTGGAAACCCAGGGCTATCGGTATCATACGGCGGAGACGGGCGAAGCCTCGATCATCGAGGCGGTATCCCGGCAGCCGGATTTGATGATCCTGGATTTGGGTCTGCCCGACATGGATGGAGTGGATATCATCCGGAAAGTGCGGGCTTGGTCGAACCTGCCCATTATCGTAGTCAGCGCCCGCAGCGAGGACCGCGACAAGATCGAGGCGCTGGATGCAGGCGCGGACGATTACTTGACCAAGCCATTCAGCGTGGAAGAATTGCTGGCAAGACTTCGCGTCAGTCTGCGGCGAATCCGCTATGACAGCGAGAAGCTGATGAAGGATGCGTCCACCTTCGTGAACGGTCCCCTTAAGATCGACTATTCGGCGGGATGCGTCTGGCTGGATGATGAGGAAATTCATTTGACGCCAAGTGAATACAAGCTTCTATGCTTATTGGCCAAAAATGTGGGCAAAGTGCTGACGCATAATTATATCCTGCATGCCATCTGGGGCAATCATCCTTACGATGTCCCGGCCCTTCGTGTATTTATGGCAACGCTGCGCAAAAAAATTGAAGTCACGCCTGCGCATCCGAAGCTGATTCAAACCCATATCGGAATCGGATACCGCATGATTCAAGTCGGCGACTAAGGCGAATATGGCCGATTAGGCATAAGCTTTTATTACATTTATATTGAATCTCACAAGGTTACATCGAATCTTACTCAGAGGCCATGCTCATCTAGAGCCTGGTCTTTTTGACATGGAGTTTGACCTGCTTCGATCTTAAGGCGATCTTAATTCCATTCATCCAGACTCTAATCCTAAACTAACGGCCGGAGTGTTACGCTGAATGCCGTAATCATGTAGATAACAGGGGAGAGAGGAAGATGAATGGATTTTTTAGACTGACGGGTATAATTGCGCTGATTGTGGTGTTTCTGTATCTGGTCAAAAAATTCTGGGATAAACGGTACTTCGATAAGCTGACCGAAGGCGGAATCTATGAAGATCGTATCGTCTATCAGGCGGCCGAGCAGTTTGCCAAAGGTGTGCCTGCGGAACGGATTATGGAATTGCTGCTTACCAGTTACGAATTCAACGAAGCGATGGCCCAGGATACACTGCGAATGGCGCTGCCACACCGCAAAGATGGTGACGGAGGTTATCAGGGCTTTATTCAGGCTGCCAATCAGGTACTGAGAGACGAAGTGTATTTTTGAAATCTTAATGCGATCTTAATCTCTTGCCGCTAGATTCTAATCCTGAATTAATGACGGAAATGCTACGCTTAATCCCATAAAGAAACCATACGCAAGAATAACAAGGAGGAAGAATTCCATGCTGGATGTCTACATGGTTGCCGCGCTGCTCGTGCTCGTCCTGCTCATGATCGGACTTGAACGATGGGCAGTCCGCACGGTTGAAGAGGGGAGCGAACGCTGATGATTTGGGGATTGTTCGTCGTCATCGCCGCACTTCTGCTCTACTTGACCTACGCGCTTATTAATCCGGAACGTTTTTAGGGTGACTCCAGGAGGGATTTCCAGTGACCATGATTTCTTATCTCGCAATTGCAGTAACTCTATTAATCGCCTTTCTGCTGGCGCGTCCTGCGGGGCTGTATATGGCGAAGGTGTTCGATTATGAAGCAACTGGCCTTGACCGGTGGTTCGGATGGATCGAGAAGCCGCTATACAAGATTGGAGGCATTCGGCAGGAGAACCAGACGTGGAAGCAATATGCGATAGCGCTTGTTCTTAGCAACACCGTTATGACTTTGCTCGTCTATCTGATCTTCCGTCTGCAGGGCGTACTGCCGCTTAATCCAGGCGGAATTCCGTCGATGGAGCCGACGCTAGCCTTCAATACGGCGATCAGCTTCATGACGAATACGAATCTGCAGCATTACAGCGGCGAGAGCGGCCTGTCATACTTATCGCAAATGATTGCCATCGTCTTCATGATGTTTGCCGCTCCGGCATCCGCACTCGCTGGCGTCATCGCCTTCATTCGCGGACTTTCGGGCAAGCCGCTGGGCAACTTCTTCGTCGATATGATCCGAAGCATAACCCGCATTCTTCTGCCGATATCCTTCGTGATGGCTCTGATCTTCGTCGCGATGGGCGTCCCGCAGACGCTGCATGGAACGGCAATGGCTACCACGCTTGAGGGGGCGGCGCAAGAGATTGCCAGAGGGCCTGTGGCCTCGTTCCTGTCGATCAAGGAGCTCGGGAATAACGGCGGCGGATTCTTCGGCGTCAACTCGGCGCATCCCTTTGAGAATCCAAGCGGGCTCAGCAACTTCATTCAGATTATCCTGATGCTGCTGCTGCCAGCTTCACTGCCCTTCACCTATGGCAAAATGGTGGGCAACAAGAAGCAGGGCCGCGTTCTGTTCGTATCCATGATCGTAATGCTGATCGTTCTGCTGGGCGCATCTCTGGCGAGCGAAAACGCAGGCAACCCGGTGATCAACGCGATGGGCGTTCAGCATAATCAAGGTTCCATGGAGGGAAAAGAGGTGCGTTTCGGTGTAGCCGAATCCGCTCTGTATTCAGTCGTTACGACAGCCTCCGAGACGGGGGCGGTCAATACAATGCATGATTCGCTGACGCCTCTCGGCGGCCTCGTTACGCTGGGCAATATGATGCTAAACACGGTATTCGGCGGGGTGGGCGCAGGCTTTATGAACGTGCTGATGTACGCCATGATTGCAGTCTTCCTGTCCGGTCTGATGGTCGGGCGAACGCCGGAGTTCCTCGGCAAGAAGATTGAGGGCAAAGAGATGAAGCTGATCGCAGTTACGCTCATTATTAACCCGCTGCTGATCCTGCTGCCTACCGCGCTGGCGCTGTACGCTCATCCGGATACGATCTCGAATCCCGGATATCACGGATTGTCCCAGGCCTTGTATGAATATACATCCTCTGCCGCTAACAACGGATCGGGTTTCGAAGGGCTTGGAGACGCCAATCCGTTCTGGAACATATCCACTGGCATCGTGATGTTCCTGGGACGTTACTTCTCCGTCATAACGATGCTGGCAGTTGCTGGCTCTCTGGCGTCCAAGAAAAGTGTGCCGGAGACAGCGGGGACGTTCCGGACGGACAACGCCTTGTTCGGAACCGTGTTTATCGGAGCGGTCCTCATCGTAGGAGCACTGACATTCTTCCCGGCTGTCGCGCTCGGACCGATTGCCGAATATTTGACGCTGAAACCATAGAGCTACCCGGATGGAGGAAACAATCGTATGAGCAAACGTAAAAGCGTGTTAACGCGTGATATTGTGAGTCAGGCGGTCAAACAATCATTTATTAAACTTGATCCTAGAATTATGCTGCGAAATCCCGTCATGTTCATTGTGGAGGCCGGATTTCTGATCACCTTGTTCCTGCTATTCGTGCCGGATGCCTTCGGCGTGAGCGTATCAACGGGCTTCAACATTTCCGTCGCCCTCATTCTTCTCTTTACGCTGCTGTTCGCCAATTTTGCGGAGGCGCTGGCCGAGGGAAGAGGGAAGGCGCAGGCGGATTCGCTTAAGAAGACCAAGAAAGAGATTATGGCTAACAAAATAACCGGACAGGGCGTCAAGCAGGTGCCTTCAACCGAGCTGCGCAAAGGGGATGTGGTCGTTGTCATCCAGGGCGAGATGATTCCCGGCGACGGCGAAGTTATTGAGGGCCTGGCTTCGGTTGACGAATCGGCTATTACCGGCGAGTCTGCACCAGTCATTAAGGAAGCGGGAGGCGACTTCAGCTCGGTTACCGGCGGAACCAAGGTGATCAGCGACCGGATCAAGGTGCGGATCACCAGCGATCCCGGCGAGTCCTTTCTGGACCGGATGATTTCGCTGGTTGAGGGTGCCAAACGGCAAAAGACGCCCAATGAAATCGCCTTGAACACCGTTTTGGTGAGTTTGACCATCATTTTTCTGCTTGTTGTGATCACTCTGCCGTTCTATGCCGATTACCTGGGTATTCAGCTTCAGGTTCCCGTCCTGATCGCACTTCTCGTATGTCTGATCCCGACGACGATCGGCGGACTGCTGTCCGCAATCGGGATTGCGGGGATGGACCGCGTCACCCAGTTCAATGTGCTGGCGATGTCCGGCAAGGCTGTCGAAGCTTCGGGCGATATCAACACCATTATTCTTGATAAAACGGGGACGATTACTTATGGCAACCGCATGGCCAGCGAGTTCGTTCCGGTTGGCAATTACAGCGCTCAGGAAGTGGGTGTATGGGCCGCAGTCAGCTCGGTTCAGGACGAGACGCCGGAGGGCCGCTCCGTGCTGGAGCTGCTGAACAAGCAGGGCTTGTCGTTCCCCCAAAGTGTGGCGGAGGGCGCCGACTTTATCGAATTCAAGGCAGAGACCCGTATGAGCGGCGTTGATCTGAAGGATGGCCGGAAGGTCAGAAAAGGAGCGGTCGATGCCGTCAAACAGTGGGTTTCGGATCAGGGAGGCATCATCCCCTCCGGGCTGCAGGAGAACAGCAACGCTATCGCCACCGCTGGAGGCACACCCTTGGCGGTGGCCGTGGATCAGACGATATACGGGCTGATCTATTTGAAGGATACCGTCAAGCCGGGCATGAGAGAACGCTTCGATCAGATGCGGAAGATGGGCATCAAAACGATCATGTGTACGGGCGACAACCCGCTGACGGCTGCGACGATCGCCGCGGAGGCAGGCGTGGACGCTTTTATCGCCGAGAGCAAGCCGGAGGATAAAATCGCCGTTATCCGCCGCGAGCAGGCGGAAGGGAAGCTGGTCGCCATGACGGGCGACGGAACGAATGATGCTCCGGCACTGGCGCAGGCGGATGTCGGGATTGCCATGAACAGCGGGACGGTTGCGGCCAAGGAGGCGGCCAATATGGTCGATCTGGATTCCGACCCTTCCAAGATCATTGAGGTTGTGTCGATCGGGAAGCAGCTGCTGATGACGCGCGGAGCACTGACGACGTTCAGCATTGCGAATGATATCGCCAAGTATTTCGCCATCATTCCCGCAATGTTCATGGTGGCTATTCCCGAAATGAAAGTGCTGAACATTATGGGGCTGCATTCGCCGATGTCGGCCATCCTGTCGGCACTAATCTTCAATGCCATCATTATCCCTCTGCTGATCCCTCTGGCGATGAAGGGAGTCGCCTACAAGCCGATGAGTTCATCCCGGCTGCTGAGCCGCAACCTGCTGGTCTATGGCCTGGGCGGAATTATCGCACCGTTCATCGGCATCAAGCTGATCGACCTGCTCGTTCAATTTATGGTTTAGGAGATGACCAATAGATGAAGACCACAGCCATGAAGACGATTATCGTCACAGTCAGAACGAGCGTCCTGCTCATGGTTCTCGTACTAGTGTATCAATTGGCGGTAACGGGCATTGCGCAAGCAGCGATGCCGCATAAGGCGAACGGAAGCCTGATCTACGACGGAAAGAAGCTGATCGGCTCCGAGCTGATCGGACAATCTTTCACCTCGCCGAGATATTTTCAAGGAAGAGTCTCCAGCATTGACTACAACGCTGCGTCTTCTGGTACGCCGAACTACGCTCCTTCCAATCCCGATATGCTGAAACGGGTTCAGGATTCCATTACGCAGTGGAAGGCCAATAATCCGGATGTGCCTCTCCGGCAGCTGCCTATCGATCTCATTTCGAATTCGGGCTCCGGCCTGGACCCGGATATTTCACCCGCTTCGGCACGCGCCCAGATTCCGAGAATCAGCGGCCTGACCGGAATTCCGGCGGAACAGCTGGAGCAATTGGTGAAGGAGCATACGGCCGGACGCGATCTTGGGCTCTTTGGCGAAGAACATGTTAATGTGCTGAAGCTGAATATCGCGTTGTCGAAATTGCCGGCGAACAAGCATTAATGAAGTGCATAAGCCCTGTCTGCCTACATGAGCAGACAGGGCCGATTGCCGTTCGGATATGAATAAGGGGGAAGAGTCGAATGGCGCCATATAAACGCAAGACACCGGATGAGATTCTGGAATCGATCTCCCGGCTGAAGCGGGGCAGGCTGAAGATTATAATCGGCTCAGTCAGCGGATCGGGCAAAACGTATCATATGCTTCAGGAGGGAAGGCAGCTGAAACAGCAGGGCATTGATGTCGTATACAGTGCCGTATCGACAATGAAGCGGACGGAAACCGTCCAGCAGCTTCAAGACCTGGAGAGTGTGCCGAGTATTCATTGGTGGAAGGATGGCATCGAGCAAAAGGATCTCCCGGTAGAAGTCCTGCTTGAACGGAATCCGGAGGTGCTGCTCGTTGACGGGCTCGCCCATCGCAACCGGAAGGGTGCACGCTTTCGCACAAGGCTCGAGGACATCCGCTTCTTGATGGATAACGGCATCAGTGTCATTACAACCGTCAATGTCTATGAGCTGGAAGGAGCGGGCGAAGCCATTTTTCAGAAGACGGGCATCAAATCGGAGGTAACAGTCCCGCTGGATACGCTGGAGCTCGCGGATGAAGTGCGCCTGATCGACGTCTCGCCGGAGACGATCCTGACGCGGATCGAAGAAGGAGTGCTCGGCCAATCGGCACATCCCGCCCTGTCGCGACGAGGAAATCTGGCTGTGCTTCGCGAAGCGGCCTTGCGTCTCGTGGCAGAGGGCGTCAACGACTCTCTGGAGAAGCACCGGGATGAGAATGGATTAATCGGACCTTCCGGGGCCATCGAGCGTATCCTGGTCTCCGCCCAGTATCATTGGAACGGCTCTTTATATGTAAGAAGAGGGCAGCAAATCGCCAAACGGCTGAACGGAGAGTTAATGGTCGTAACCTTTGTGAAGCCGGGCAAGCCGCTCAGCAAAGAGCAGATAACCTTCAAGCAGTCGATCACGAAGCTGGTCAAGCGGGTCGATGCGAGATTCGAAGAGCTGCCTTTGATCAATATTCGCCAGCTGCCGACACTGATCGTGCGTTTCGCGATCCGCAATAAGGTGACAAGAATCGTAATGGGCCACTCCAATAAAAGCCGCTGGCAGGAAAAATGGCAGGGCTCCATCGCCAACCGCGTGCTGCGCAAGACGAGGAACATCGATGTGTTTCTGATGGCAGACCGTGCGGAGCGGGAAGGGGAGCGCATTCTCCCTATCAAGCCCGGGGCCAAAAGCCCTGAAGAGCCCTTTCACCGTCTGACCCGCCAAGAGATGCAGAAGAAGATTGAGAAGATCCGCCACGGCACGCTCAAGGTGTATATCGGCGCGTCCCCCGGAGTGGGCAAAACCTATAAGATGCTGCAGGAAGGGAACCTGCTTCTGAACAAAGGCATCGATGTGATGATTGGCCTCTTGGAAACACACGGGCGGAAGGAGACACAGGAGCAGATTGGGCGATTGCCGGTTATCCCACGGGCCAAGATCACTTATACATCCGCCGTACTGGAGGAAATGGACACCGAGGCTATCATTGCGCGGCATCCGGAGGTTGTGCTTGTCGATGAGCTTGCGCATACCAATGTCCCGGGCAGCCGAAACCGGAAGCGATATGAAGATGTAATCAACCTGCTGGAGAATGGAATTTCCGTCATTACGACCGTAAATGTGCAGCATCTGGAGAGCTTGAACGATGCGGTAGCCCAGTTGACGGGCGTACGGGTCAGGGAGACGGTGCCGGATGCCATACTGAAAATGGCGAATGAAGTGGAGCTGATCGACGTTACTCCGCAAATGCTCCAGGAACGGATGCGGGAGGGGAAAATTTACGCGGCGGATAAAGTGAATCAGGCACTGGAATCCTTTTTCAAAATCGGCAATCTGATCGCCCTTCGGGAGCTGGCACTAAGAGAAATCGCCGACGATGTGGATGAGCGGCTGGAAGCATGGGACCGGGACTCCGCCTTTCGGGGGGCATGGAGCAGGCAGGAGGTTATCTTCGTCTGTGTGGATATGGACGCCCGCGCGGAGCGGCTCATTCGCCGTGGATTTCGGATCGCTCATCGCCTCAAGGCGGAATGGTACGTGCATTATGTGCACTGCGGAACGGAATTGACGCAAGAGAAGCGGAAGCGCCTCGATGCCCTTCGCCTGCTGACTGAACGGCTTGGAGGCAATATGGAGATCACCGAAGTCAAGGGCAGAGTAGATATCAACCGTCAACTGCTGGGCCGGATGAACGCTCTCCATACGACTCAGCTTATTATCGGACAGTCCCGCAAGCCTCTGTGGCTCTCCTGGTTCAAAGAAAGCCTTGTCCAATACCTGCTCCGAAATGCGCGGCATATGGACATGTTGATCGTGGCCGATTTCGACCCGAACGTCACAGAGCCGGCGAGGTAGAACGGATGCTCGGATAGAAGCCAGTTTTCGATGGTTTGTTAAAAAAGCAAAGATTTTTCCACTAATTATTAGGATAGATCGTTAGGGGGATTGCCGCTTATGATACTTGAGAACGGGCTTTAGTAAACGTTCTCAAGAAACGGAGGATTAATATGCAGACCAAAATCAATCTGGAAGGCGAATGGAAGCTGCAGCTTGATGCAGGCAAACAGGGACTTTCACTTCCATTCACGGATACCATCTTATTGCCCGGCACGACATCCCATGCCCGAAAGGGTCCGAAGAACGAAGAGGTATTAATCGGCTCTCTGACGGATGAATATTTGTTTGAAGGGTCCGCATGGTACTCGAAGGAAGTGACGATTCCCGAAGAACTGGCCGGAAAGACCAGCTTCCTCTTTCTGGAGCGGACGAGATTGACGACGGTGTGGCTGGATGGAGTGGAAGTCGGCAGCCGTGACAGTCTGAATACGCCCCATATATACGAGCTGACCGGATATTTGCAGCCAGGCAATCACACGCTGACCGTCCGAGTTGACAATACCGGTTATGTCACCAAAGGCGGCCACTTGACCTCGCCGGATACCCAGACGAACTGGAACGGGATCACCGGACGCATCGAGCTGCAATTTTTCGGCGCTTCGTTCTTAAGCGGTATCCGGTTAACTCCGGTGTTGTCATCTAGATCGGTTCGGATTTCAGCGAAATTGGAAGGCGCTTTCGCAGGAACTGTTGCCGTATCCGCAGCCAGCTTCAACAGCACCGCCGTGCATAAGGCAAATGAGCGGGAGTTCGCCGTGCAACCAGGCGATATTGATCTCAGCTTTGAATTGGGACATGACGCCTTGCTCTGGAACGAAGCTGAGCCGAATTTGTATACGCTGAGCATCGCCGTGAAGGATCGGAATGGTGCGGTTATTGATCGGCAGGAACTGATCTTCGGCCTGAGAGAATTCAAGACGAACGGCGACAAATTCACGATAAACGGTGAGAACACCTTTCTGCGGGGCAAGCATGACGGCTTGATCTTTCCGCTGACCGGATTCGCCCCGACCGATGTGGAGGAATGGCTGAGAATCCTCGGCATCTCCAAATCGTACGGCATCAATCACTACCGCTTCCATACCTGCTGTCCGCCGGAAGCTGCTTTCACCGCCGCAGATATGCTGGGAATTTACATGCAGCCCGAGCTGCCGTTCTGGGGAACCATCACCGAGGAGGGCGATGAGAACCATAACCAGGCGGAGCAGGATTATCTGGTTAAAGAGGGGTTTGAGATCCTGAAAGCATTTGGCAATCATCCTTCTTGTGTTATGATGTCGCTCGGCAATGAGCTGTGGGGCAGCAAAGAGAGAATCGATGCCATACTGAAAGCGTACAAGGAACTCGATGACAGGGTTTTATATACACAGGGCTCCAATAACCATCAGTTCATGCCGAGCGTGCTTGAGCATGACGATTTCTTCAGTGGTGTGCGCTTCTCCCGCAACCGTCTGTTCAGAGGCTCATATGCGATGTGCGACGCCCCGCTGGGCCATGTTCAGACCGACCTGCCCAGTACGATGAAGGATTACGACGACCAGATCGTCCCTCCTGATTTCGGCAAAGGCGAGAAACTTGATGCAGATGAAAGCGGCACGGTCCAGATTCAATACGGCACCGAGGCGAAGACGGTACAGCTTGGAGATGCGTCCGGAGAATGGATTCCGCAAGTTCCGGTCGTCTCCCATGAGATCGGGCAGTATGCGACATTTCCGGATTTTGATGAGATTGACAAGTACACAGGCTCCCTTAAAGCCGGGAATTTCAAAATCTTCCGTCAGCGGCTGGAGGAGAAGGGACTGGGCCATCTGGCAGCCAAATACTTCGAGAGCTCGGGTCAGCTGGCGGTAGCCTGTTACAAAGAAGAGCTGGAGGCAGCCTTCCGCACGCGGCAGCTTGCCGGATTCCAGCTGCTGGATTTGCAGGATTTCAGCGGCCAGGGCACGGCTCTTGTAGGCGTTCTCGACGCCTTTATGGATTCCAAGGGAATGATCACGCCCGAGGAGTGGCGCACCTTCTGCAATGATGCGGTTCTGCTTGCGAGATTCCCCAAATATAACTATGTCTCCGGCGAAATGTTCAGCGCCCATGCCGAGCTGAGCTGGTTCCGGGGCCGGACTTCCGCTCCTCTTGTCCTGAGCTGGAGAGTAACGGCGGACGGCAGCACGCTGGCTCAAGGAAGCCAGGAAACGGGTATTCCTGCTGGAACGAACTATATCGACATTTGTGATATCGACATTCTCCTTCCGGATATACCGGGGATGACCCAAGCCGAGCTCGCGCTCCAAATTGAAGGAACCGATATCCGGAAATGCTATAACTTCTGGATTTATCCCTCGATCAATGATGCGGGACTGACCGGCATCCAGGTATTCGAAAAGCTGTCCGCCGAGGCGCTTGCGCTGCTGGAACAAGGCGGGGACGTGCTGCTTATGCCGAAGCCGGAGCTTCTTCAAAATGCGGTTGAAGGCTTCTACTGCACGGAGTTCTGGTGCTACCCGATGTTCCGCTCCATCTCCGAGAGCATGAACCGGCCTGTGCCGGTCGGCACTATGGGGCTGCTGATCGATAATAGTCATCCCGTATTACGCGATTTCCCGAGCGAGGAGCATTCCACCTATCCGTGGTGGAATATCGTCCAGAATTCCAAGTCGCTCATCATGGACGAAACCGCCAAGGAATGGAGCCCGATTGTCCAGACCATCGACAATTTCGAGCGCAATCACAAGCTGGGCTTGTTGCTTGAGTGCCGCGTTGGCGCAGGCCGCCTGCTGGTCTGCCCGCTGGACTCTGGCAAGATAGAAGGCACGCCGGAAGGCAGACAATTCCTGTCCAGTCTTGGACGGTACATGAAATCTCCGGACTTCAAGCCTCAGTACAAGGCAAGCGCTGAAGAGCTCCTTGAGCTGATTCGGTAAATCCGAACTGGTTAGATGCATATGGCAGACGTAATGAAGCGGTCAACAAGCTATCTTATCACGGCAAATAAACTGACATTAACGAACGAATAGAGGCTTCCCTTTTTTAACAAGGTATCCTTACTAGCGATTCTGTTAAATACGGATACCTTTTTGCAGAAAGCGGCAACGAATGAAGCAAGAATTGGAGCGATTATCTAAAATCCGACGCCTGTTCACAGGGCGTCTTTTTTTATTTAATTAAATTATGTTATAGATAGTGACATCCTCTCCGACATGATGCCTATCCAACGACAATAAAATGCTCGAAAAGTGGTGAGAGAATGACAAATCTGCTGGAAATCAATCATTTAAGAACCGGGTTCAACACAGACCTGGGGGAGGTCGTCTCCATCGACGATATCAGCTTTTCTTTGAAGCCGGGCGAGACAATCGGTATCGTGGGGGAATCGGGTTGCGGAAAAAGTGTCACCTCTCTCTCAATCATGCGGCTGCTCGGTAAAAAAGGCCGGATCATTAATGGCTCCCTGCTCTTTAACGGAACTGATCTGGCCCAAAAAAGCGAGAGCGATATGAGAGATATTAGAGGAAACGAAATATCTATGATTTTTCAGGAACCCATGACATCTCTTAATCCTGTGTTTACGATAGGGCATCAGATGATCGAAGGAATCCGGCTGCATCTGAATATGAAGAAGAAAGAAGCGAAGAGCTACGCAGTAGACATGCTGCGAAAGGTTGGAATTCCCCGCCCGGAGGTCATTATCGACGAATATCCGCACAAGCTCTCCGGCGGTATGAGACAGCGGGTCATGATTGCAATGGCACTGTCCTGCAAGCCCAAGCTGCTCATTGCGGATGAACCGACAACGGCACTTGATGTCACCATTCAGGCCCAGATTCTTGAACTGATGAAATCACTCCGTGAGGAGTCGGGTACGGCAATTATGCTGATCACTCACGACCTTGGGGTTATCGCGGAAATGGCGGATAAGGTTATTGTGATGTACGCGGGGCAGGTTGTGGAAGAGACCGATGTATTCACCTTGTTCAAGGAGCCGAAGCATCCATACACCCAGGCGTTGATGCGGTCGATCCCTCATCTGGATCTGGATGGCGAAGAACGTCTTGCCTCTATTCCGGGTACGGTTCCTTCCTTGATGAACATGCCTTCCGGCTGCCGGTTCTTTGAACGCTGTCCATTAGCTGAAGAACGCTGCCTGACCAAGGCGCCGCCGCTGGCAGAGGTTGAGGTTAATCATAAAGCGCGCTGCTGGCTTGTCCATCATAACGAATAAGGCTCAGGAGGTCGAACATGGCTGAAACTCACCTTGCTCCGCTTCTTCAAGTGGAACAGCTCAAAACCTATTATCCGATACGCAAAGGCATTTTATCACGCACAGCGGGCTACGTTAAGGCTGTGGATGGAGTGAACCTGAACATTTTTCAAGGGGAAACATTAAGTCTGGTCGGTGAATCGGGCTGCGGCAAATCGACGATTGGCCGTTCGATTGTCCGGCTCGAAGAGCCGTCAGAGGGGCGGATTCTCTTCGAGGGACAGGATATCGCCCATTACTCCAATGGAAAAATGAAGAAGGTTCGCGCGGACCTGCAGATGATCTTCCAGGACCCGTACTCGTCGCTCAATCCCAGAAAGCGAATCAGCGACCTTCTCGAAGAGCCGATGAGGGTTCATAACATCATCCCCGCTTCCGAAATTTCGAAGGAAGTAGACAGGCTGCTTGAGGTAGTCGGCCTGCCCAAAAGCTACAAGTTCAGGTATCCTCACGAATTTTCGGGCGGACAGAGGCAAAGAATCGGAATCGCCAGAGCGTTATCCTTGAAGCCCAAGCTGATCGTCTGCGATGAACCGGTATCTGCGCTGGATGTATCGATTCAGGCTCAAATCCTGAACCTTCTCAAGGATTTGCAGAAGGAGTTCAATCTGACCTATCTGTTCATTGCGCACGGACTCGGCGCGGTCAAATATATCAGCGACCGGATCGCGGTTATGTATTTGGGGAAAGTGGTTGAGATCGCAAGCAAAGATGAAATCTTCACGAACGCAAAGCATCCTTATACAAAAGCCCTGCTGAGCGCCTACCCGATTCCGAACCCGACTCTGCGATCCAATGAAAGAATTGTGATCCAGGGAGATGTTCCAAGTCCGGCCAACCCGCCGAGCGGTTGCAGATTCCATACCCGCTGTCCGCTGGCCAAGGCGATTTGCAGAGAACAGGAGCCGGAATTAAAGGGAACGACACATGCGATTGCTTGTTTTGCTGCGGAATAAGAATGAAGAGGTGAGATCGGAGTGCTGTCCTACATTATCAGGAGATTATTAATAGCCGTTCCCGTGCTGTTCGGCGTAACCATAATTAACTTTATCATTATCAATATGGCGCCGGGCAACCCGGTGGACATGATGATCGACCCGAGTATTCCGGCATCTGTCATTGAAGCCAAGAAGGAAGCACTCGGGTTGAATGATCCGATGTATATGCAGTACTTCCATTGGCTGGGCAATGTCTTTCAGGGGAATTTGGGATTCTCCTATACCACATATCAACCCGTTGCCCAGATGATCGGCGAGCGGATCGGACCGACGCTGTTATTGATGGGACTGGCCATGATTATCGGACTGATTATCGCTATCCCGTTAGGCATCCTGAGTGCGGTCAAGCAGTATTCCAAGTTGGATTATCTGGCATCTGTGTCGTCCCTTATCGGAATCTCTGTTCCGCATTTTTTCCTCGGTTTGGGCATGATCTATATCTTCGCCTTGCAGTTAAAAATATTGCCAACCGGCGGAATGTTCACCCTGGGCGAAGGGGGAGGCTTTCTGGATGTGCTCAAGCACCTTATCTTACCGGTCATGGTGCTCGGGATCGGGATGGCCGGCAAAAAAATGCGCTACGTCAGATCCAGCGTGCTTGAAATTCTGGATCAGGACTATCTTCGTACCGCAAGGGCAAAGGGTGTCCGTGAATTTCTGGTCGTCAACAAGCATGCCCTGCGCAACGCATTGATTCCCATCATAACCGTCGTTGGACTGGAGATTCCTTCATTATTAGGCGGGGCGGTCGTGATTGAACAGATTTTCTCCTGGCCCGGACTTGGGCAGCTGACGATCGGCTCAATCAGCAATCGCGATTATCCGACGCTAATGGCTCTTAATATGATGGCGGCTCTGATTGTACTGTTCAGCAATCTCCTGACCGACATCGTCTATTCGATCGTTGATCCGCGCATCAAGTATCAATAAGGAGGTATGAAATGGCCACGGTCAATGCAAACATTAGTCTGGATACCAAAGGAGGCGGTTCACCCTCCGATGCAGACAAGACAACGGCAGCCAGGCAGGAAAGCTACTTGCGGATGGTTGCCAAAAGATTCACCAAGCATAAGCTGGCGGTTGCCGGACTCGTAGTTATGATCCTGCTCGCGCTGATCGCCATCTTTGCTCCCTGGTTATCACCAGGCAATCCCTATGATTTAACGGCAAGCTTCGAGGCGCCCCCAAGCGCGGAGCATCTTCTCGGTACGGACCAGGTTGGCCGTGATGTATTAAGCCGGCTGATCTATGCCGCCCGTGTATCCCTCCTTGTAGGTGTGGGTTCGGTAGCGATCAGCGTAATTATCGGAACCGTGCTTGGACTTATCTCCGGCTATTTCGGAGGGTGGATCGACAACGTGATCATGAGATTCACCGATATCTTCATGTCATTTCCGCAATTAATGCTGATTCTGGTAGTTGTCAGTGTGGTTGGACCAAGTTTAACCAATGTTATTGTCGTCCTGGGCATACTGGGATGGACGACAGTCGCAAGACTGGTCAGAGGCAGCGTTCTGTCCATTAAGCAAATGGATTATGTGAAAGCCAGTGTAGGACTGGGTTTTAGCACCCCTCGTATACTGATCAGTCACATTCTGCCGAATACAGTGGCGCCGATTTTGGTCAATGCAACATTCGGAATTGCCAGCGCAATTATGATCGAAGCGGCGCTGAGTTTCCTGGGCCTGGGCGTACAGCCGCCGACGGCAAGCTGGGGGAATATGCTGACAGGGGCCCAATCGTTGACCGTGCTCACATCCGAGCCTTGGTTATGGCTGCCTCCAGGCATTATGATTGTCCTTAGCGTACTGTCGGTTAACTTCATCGGCGATGGGTTGCGGGATGCCATGGATCCAAAAAGCTTGCGATAGATAAACCAATATCGAGGAGGAGTTTTAGTGAAAAGGATTTTTAAGAGAAAAAGAGGGGTTAGTCTTGCATTCCTGTGCCTTCTGTTATTCCTGACTGCATGCAGCAGCAAATCGGCGGATTCCGGGCAAGCTGAGACGGGTGGAACGACAGCCGCCGCCAAAAAAGTAATTAATGTCGGTATTGTAACTTCTCCTTCCGCTTTTAATCCGATTAATACGCCTAACAATATTACAGCTATCGTAACCTCGATCATGTTCCTGCCGCTTGTCGAGCAGGACGATGAAATGAAATTTCAACCGATGCTCGCAGACAGTATTGAAACGAGCGACAATCAGGTGTTTACCGTGAAATTGAACGCGGCCGCCAAATGGAGTGATGGACAACCGGTTACGGCCAAAGATGTCCTGTTTACGATCAAGATGATCGCTGACCCGAAAATCAATGCCAGTGTCGCTTCCAACCTGAACGTACTCGAAGGCTTTGACGATACAGGCAAGGTCCAAGGCAGCTTTGAGGGCGTGACGGGAGTCAAGCTGGTGGATGACCATACGCTGGAATTCCGCACGAAGAACAAGATGGATCTGGATCTGTTCAAATCCAAAGTTGGAACCAACGTCAAGACGCTGCCTGAGCATGTATTGAAGGATGCTGCCGTAGATACCTGGGATCAGAATGAATTCTTCCAGAAACCGGACGTAACCTCCGGCGCATTCAAGTTCGTAAGCTATGCCAAGGATCAATACATCCAGTTCGAAGCCAACAAGAATTACTTCAAGGGCGCTCCGAAAATTGATGAACTGAATCTCAAAATTATGCCTTCCGCCAACCTGGTCGCCCAGTTGCAGAGCGGCGAGATTGATATGAACCTGCCGGGTGTGGGCGCAATCGACGTAGGAGATTATGAACGGGTCAAGAATATGTCCAATCTCCGTACCGTCGAGGGCATCCCAGTCAGTTACCAGACGATCATCTTTAACATGCAGTCGCTTACGGATGTGAAAGTCAGACAAGCCATCGCCTATGCGATTAACCGTCAATTGATTGTTGAGAATCTGCTGAAAGGCCAGGCTGAAATCGTTGACGGACCTTATACAAGTCAGCAGCCTTATTTCAATAAAGAGCTTGTTCCTTACGCATATGATCCGACCAAAGCCAAAGAGCTGCTTAAGGAAGCAGGCTGGGACAGCAGCAAAAAGCTGACGTTCGTCGTGCCGACAGGCAACAAGACGAGAGAACAGGCTGCCGATATAATCGTACAGAATCTGAAGGCCGTCGGCATTGAGACGCAAATTCAGAAGTATGATGTAGCGACTTCGGTACAGAAGGTCCAGGATAAACAGTTTGATATTGACCTTCTGGGACAAGCGATTACCATTGATCCCGACTTGACGACCACACTGTCCGAGAAAGGGAGCTTCAATCTGAGCGGATACAAAGACGCCGAAATGGAGCAGCTGCTGGCATCTGGCAATAAAGAGATGGACCCGGCGAAAAAGTTGGAAATCTATAATAAAATCCAGGAGAAATTCAAGGCCGAGCTTCCTCAGCTCACCTTATATTCGGACAAGCAACTACGGGCGATCAACAAAAGAGTAACGGTTGGCGAGCCGAAGAACTTTGGAACATTCATCGATGTTTATAAATGGGATGTAGCCGAATAAGTTTGATAAAGCGAGGTATGCCTGATGGCGATTGAACGGCATGATTTGAACTACAGCAAGCAGGTTGTCGAGATAGTGGAGCAGAAGGAAGAGCTGCTGACAAGGGTAAGCGATCAAATCTGGTCCTTCGCGGAGACGCGCTATGAGGAGTACAAGTCCGCCGAGCTTCTTGCGTCCGTGCTGGAAGAGGAAGGATTCACGGTTGAACGGAACGCCGGCGGGATCGAGACGGCATTTGTCGCCAGCTATGGCGAAGGCAAGCCAATCATCGCCATTCTTGGCGAGTACGATGCGCTGTCCGATCTCAGCCAGGAAAAAGGCAAGCCGGAGTATACCCCACAGGTACCTGGCGGAAACGGTCATGGCTGCGGACATAATTTGCTGGGGACTGGCGCACTTGGCGCCGCCCTGGCGGTTCGCACCTTTATGGAGCGGCATCAGATTCAGGGAACAGTGCGTTACTATGGATGCCCGGCTGAAGAGGGGGGAGGCGGGAAGGCCTATATGGTCCGGAAAGGGCTGTTCTCGGATGTGGATACAGCCGTTACCTGGCATCCTGGCGGGTTAACCAATATTATGGACGTATCCAGCCTGGCAACATCCCAAGTCTTCTTCCGCTTCAAGGGAAAAAGCGCCCATGCCGGCGGAGATGCTTATCTGGGCAGAAGCGCCCTGGATGCGGTTGAGCTGACCAATGTCGGCTGCAATTATCTCCGCGAGCATATTATTCCGGAAGCGCGCATTCACTATGCGATCACCCGAACAGGCGGAGTATCCCCCAACGTCGTGCAATCGGATGCGGAGGTGCTGTACAAAATTCGCACACCGAAATCCGAGCAGCTCGCCGAGCTATATGAACGGGTATGTAATGTTGCCAAAGGCGCGGCATTGATGACCGGCACGGAGCTGAGCATCCAGTATGATTCCGGATCATCGGAATTGATTGTGAACCGGGTTCTGGAGCAATTCCTGTTCGACAAGCTGAACGAGCTCGGGATTCCCGAATTCAGCGAGCTGGAGAAGGGATTTGCCGCTGAAATTCGTTCGACAATGTCGGAAGCGGAGCTTCGTCATATTCCGGAGGAATTGAACGACGAGGTATTTACGAACCGTATTGAGTCGTACAAGCCGACCGAAGAGGTTAAAGTCGCAATGGGTTCCACCGATGTTGGCGATGTTAGCTGGAACGTACCTACCGCGCAGGCCTGGATTGCCAGCATGGCGCTTGGCACCTCGCTGCATTCCTGGCAGGCCGTCAGCCAGTTCGGCACATCCATTGGACATAAGGGAATGCTCCATGCCAGCAAATTGCTCGGCGCAGCGGTAGTCGGTCTGTTCGAGCATCCTGAAATCATCGAGCAGGCGAAGCAGGAGTGGTCGGGACGAATGAAGAACAGACGTTACGAGTGTCCCATCCCCGAAGGCTTTGTGCCTCAACCCATAATAAAAGGATAATGAAGCGGGCATCCCGGAAGCAGCTATGAATTGGCTGCCTGGGATGCCCTGTTTTTGTTGTATTCCATTCACGGAGCCGTTCAGTCTACCGGAATACTCATATAGATCGCGGTTCCCCAGGCGAATTTGCTGCGAATCTGTATCCGGTACGCGCTTCCGTAGATCAGCTTCATTCGCTTGTCGGTATTGAACAATCCGATATGATTCTGACTGTCCGGATTTTCTTCCAGTGTCTCGCGTATCGCCTCCAGACGCTCGGGGAGAATGCCTGCTCCATTATCGACGATGGATATTACAAGCCGGGAGTTAATTAATCGGGTTCTGACCTTGATTAGCCCTTTACCTTCCTTTTCCTTGATCCCGTGATACAGACTGTTTTCGATCAGCGGCTGAAGGCTTAGCTTGAGAACATGATATTTCAGAGTCTCTGGATCACAGTCCCAGATGACATCGAATTTATCCTTATATCTCATTTTCTGAATCTCAATATACGGAAGCGTCTCTTTAATCTCAGTCTTCAGGGTAACGAGTTCTCCGTTCCCCTCCAGCGAATACCTCAGAATGTCGGAGAGGTTGCCGATCATTTCATTCACTTCGTTAGGCTTCCCGCCAAGCTTCAGCGCCTTCCAGTTCAGCGTCTCCAGCGTATTGAACAGGAAGTGGGGGTTCATCTGGGATTGCAATGCCGCAAGCTCAAGTGCCTGGGATTTGTATTTTCTCTCCGATAACTGCACCCTCAGATAATTACGTTCGATGAAATTATTCAAGATGCTCTGTATGATATACCCGAATACGTCCTTGTTCTTGCTCGGCATAGGCGGCAGCGGGACACCTTTTTGCGCGGAGTCGAATACGGAAATAATGAGCTTGATCGCATTCACATTTTTTCTCGTTAAATAATAGGCCAGGAGGCTTCCCATTACAAGCGATACAATCAGCAGAACCACCGTAGTGACGGTCAGTTGGGACGGAATGCCGTACAGCGAGCGGCTGGGCACTATGGAAATAAAGGTCCAGGGATATTTGGCGGAGATCATTTTATTCACTACTACCTGGTTGTCGTCCACATCCATCCTGAAGGAAGATGACTCCCTGCCGGCAATCGTCTGAATATCTTGCAGAGAGAAGCGCGGCTCGGACATATTCGTGAATATCAGTCTGTGATTGCTGTCGAGAATTAAATAACTCTGGTCCTGAGGAGTCTCAAGCTTGCTCAAAAGCTCGGAGATATACGAAGGCTTAATATTAAGGACGATCACTCCTTTACTATTATCCGATAATGTAATCCGGCGAAAAATAGTAATGACCTCCGTGTTCACGTTCGTATTATTCGCACCCGGCATCTCGAAGGAGCGCTGCTCCGTCCATATTTCATCATTAGGCGAATGATTCACGTAATCCTCGTACCATCCCGTATCGAAGTAGTCTACGAATGACACGATCCCGCCCATAGCGGAGGAGATAAACCTCTGGTTGGAATTTTCGATATAAATATAGATGGAGTTGATATATGGCTTGCTGATCGACGGGGAGTCGATAAAGCTCTTTAACGTCGAGAGCTGCTGATAGTCATCGAGTGTTGGCAGATTCTTCTGCATCATGCTCTTCAGATTGGTGAACTGGGTCGCGCTGGCGATGATATGCATGTTCAGCGTGTCCATTTCGTCGAAGATCATTTCAATATTTTCCATACTCTGCTGAAGCAGATTCTTGTTGGCCTGACTGATCTCGGCGCGGATATATTGCTGAATCAACACCGTGGACAATATTCCCAGAATCGTAATCGGGATAAGCAGCGGAATCAGAAGTGTGAGCAGATTTTTGACAAAAAAGCTTCGGTATAAGTTGTTCATAGGCAGTTTCCTCTAGTTTTCGTTTCTGTAGTCCCGCGGCGTTTTGCCAAAATGGCGGCGAAAAGTGCGTGTGAAATTCTTCGCGTTGCTGTAGCCGATTATTTCGCTGACTTCATAGGTTTTATAGCTTTCATCCTTCAGAAGTTCAGCTGCCTTCTCCATTCGGATTTCCATTAAATACTCGGAGAAATTCTTGCCAGTCTTCTGCTTAAAATAGCGGCTTAAATAGTAGGGATTCATATATGCAATCTTGGCGGCATTCTCAAGTGAAGCCTCTTTGTAATGCTCATCTATATAGGCCTTGACTTTGTCGATGGTCTTCTCGCTGACCGCCTGTTGGCCTGAATCCCCGGTTTCCTCCCCTTCACGGGCGAGATTCCTCTCTTGATCGAGATCCTCCTTCAAACGCTCGAATACCCGGGTCAGTTCCGTGTACTTCGTCGGCTTGAGCAAGTAATGCTTAACCCCGAAATTCAGGGCCATTTGCGCGAGCTCAAATTCCCGATAGCCGCTGAGCATCACCATATTCACTTTGGAGCGCTGCTCGTACAGCTCTTTGGCGACGTCAAGACCGCCCATGACCGGCATTTTAATATCGCACAGCAAAATATCAACAGCATGATTTGAGATGAAATCAAGGGTTTCCAAGCCGTTCACGGTCAATCCAACCACTTCGAAACCAATCTCGTTCCAGGGGAAATATTGGCTTAAGCCATTTCTGATCTCGCTTTCGTCATCGGCGATAAGAAGTTTGTACATGTGTTGACCCCCCAAGGCAAATCAATATGAAAGAAAAAGTAACATTACTTTTCAATAAAGGGTAGAACAGAAGAAGCCATGTTAGCTATTATGGCTGGAATCTGGCGTATTCATGCTTTAGCGTTTTTTATTGTAACATTATCGGACATCAAAATCGCTAACAGGTATCATTTTTTAACCACGAAGTAAAAAAAGAACACTTCTGAATGACACGGCGCAATTTCTCTCAACTGAAGAGTCAAAATATAAAAACGAAGTCCTACTTTCTTTCTTTCATTTTTTATTAACTAGTAATAGGGATTCTTTGAATAGGAAAGGAAGAAAACGATGGATCATAACCAAGCTGTACCGTCTACCCGGCCTTCGGCCGCTGATGCTGATCTTGCCAATCCGGTATTCCGGGTTCATGTCGGAGGAAAAATATCTGTTCAATCCTCCATGGAAATCAAGAATAGGGAAATGCTATCCAAGGTATATACACCCGGAGTGGCACAGGTATGCACTTCCATTCACCACAATCCACAGCATGTACATTCATTGACTATGAAGAGCAATACGGTAGCTGTCGTCTCGGACGGAACCGCTGTCCTCGGACTAGGCGATATCGGCCCTGCCGCGGCCCTGCCTGTAATGGAAGGAAAAGCGATGCTGTTCAAGCAGCTTGCCGATATCAATGCGTTCCCGTTATGTCTGAATACGCAGGACACGGAGGAAATCATTTTCATCGTCAAAGCGGTAAGTCCCGTATTTGGCGGAATCAATCTCGAAGATATCAGTGCTCCCCGGTGTTTTGAGATTGAGAAGCGTCTGGTGGAGGAGCTGGACATTCCGGTATTCCATGACGATCAGCATGGTACGGCTATCGTTGTGCTTGCCGGCCTGATTAATGCCATCAAGGTTGTTGACAAGCGTATGGAAGATCTTCGAGTTGTTGTCAACGGGATTGGCGCCGCTGGTGTGTCGATCTGCAAATTATTGATAAAAGCCGGGGTAGGCCGGATTATCCCTGTCGACAGACATGGAGCCATTGTCCAGGGGGGCGCTTATGAGAACCCGATGTGGCAGTGGCTTGCCGACCAGCCGCAGACCGGCCAGGAGCCCGGCAGTTTGAAAGAGCTGATTCATGGAGTGGATGTGTTCATAGGGGTATCCAAAGGGGGCTTGTTGAAGGGAGAGGATTTACAGCGCATGAATCCAGACGCCATCGTATTTGCGCTCGCCAATCCGGAGCCCGAAATCATGCTCTCCGAAGCGCTCCCTTATGTCTCGGTATATGCCTCGGGAAGAAGCGATTTTCCGAACCAGATCAATAACGTGCTGGCGTTTCCGGGTATTTTTCGCGGGGCACTCGATTGCAGGGCGAAGATAGTCAATGACGCGATGAAGATGGCGGCGGCTCATGCTATTGCGGATTCCGTGTCCGATGCAGAACGCAGCGCCCAGTATATAATCCCGGACATATTTAATGAACAAATCGTTCCCAACGTAAGAAAGGCCGTGATTCTCGCAGCAGCAGAGACGGGAGCGGCACTGGAAATCCCCGATGATATCCGCATTGCAGACGGGCAAGAGGTGTAGCCAATGCCTGCCAAGCGATTTCAATTATTTGCGAATAAAGAAATGAGAATTCTGGCGATCAGCTTATTATTTCTGGGAATAGGCAATGCCGTGACCGCACC
>RCUO01000228.1_pt1 | contig 33823 bp, 28 predicted proteins | sample 2166161 | NCBI WGS metagenome assembly RCUO01 (sample SAMN09932617, study PRJNA488358) | compost metagenome | feature: garden; material: soil; isolation source: compost soil in cyclohexanecarbonitrile-enriched culture | place: Germany: Experimental Botanical Garden Goettingen | collected 2016-01-27
CCGGAGCATGTACGGCATTATCCGGAAGCAGAACGCGACGCTGGAGCTCTACGCGAGGCAGATCGAGGAATTGACGCTGGCCGAGGAGCGGGGACGGCTGTCGCGGGAGCTGCATGATACGGTCGGGCATACGTTTACCGCCTCCATCGTGGGGCTGGATGCGGTCTATTATTTGATGGACCATGATCCTGTAGAGGCCAAGAACAGCCTTCGCGAGCTGCTGGCGCATATGCGGAGCGGCCTTGACGAGGTGAGGCAGCATATTCACGCGATCGCCCCCGAGCGGGAGGAACGGCGGCTCAGCCTGACCTTGAGACGGATCGCCCGCGAATTCGAAATGCATACCGGCATGAAGGTGCCGCTTGCCGTGGAAGGCGGGGAGTATCTTCTGCCGGATGGAATCAGGCTGACGCTGATCCGCTGCCTTCAAGAGGCGCTGACGAATGCGAAGCGCCACGGCATGGCGCAAGAAGCGCGGATTACGCTGGCGTTCCACCAGAGCGAGGTGGTTCTGACCGCCGAAGACAATGGGATCGGGACCGATCAGCCCTTGAAGGGCTTTGGACTGCAGTCGATGAGCGACCGTCTGGCCGGCTTGAACGGAAGACTTGAACTGTCGTCCTCGCCCGGCGCGGGAATGAAACTGCTCTGCACCGTTCCGGCCATCCGGCCGGCGGGCGGTACGATGATGGAGGAAGGAGCCTGAATATGGATAAGATTTCCGTGCTGATCGCCGAAGATCAGGATCTGATCCGAAAGAGCCTTGGAATTGTCCTCGGCATGAATCCGGACATCGAGGTGTCCGGCATGGCCGCGAACGGAAGGGATGCGGTGGAGCTGGCGGAGAGTCTGCTGCCCGACGTCGTGCTGATGGACATTCATATGCCGGTCATGGACGGCGTGGAGGCGACCCGGGAGATTAAGGCGAAGCTTCCGGAGGTGAAGGTCATCATCCTGACGACCTTTCAGGAGATGGACATTGTGACCGGCGCGCTGAACGCCGGCGCGGAAGGCTATATCCTGAAGGCTATCGACCCGGCCGATCTGGCGGGAGCGATCCGCCTCGTCCGCCGGGGCGAGACGATGATTACGCAGGAGGTGGCCCGCGCCCTGTTCGCGCGGAGCCTGTCTGGGAGCAGCGGCCGGACGGACGAAGCGGCGCCCGCGAAGGAGGCCTTCGGCGGCCTGACTGAGCGCGAGCTGCAGGTGCTGCGCTGCATTTCGGACGGTCTGGCGAACCGCCAGATTGCGGAGCGGATGTATTTGTCCGAAGGCACGGTCAAGAACTACATTTCCAGCATCTATTCCAAGCTGAACGTGCAGAACCGGGCCTCGGCCATGCGGAAGGCAGCCGAGGAAGGCCTGTTCTGACGCCGCCGGCCCTTGAAGGCCGAAGAAGCGGCCAGTGCCCGGAGAGTCACAGCCGGGGCCGTCGGTCATATGACCGGCTTTTACCAATATGACTTTCAGCCGGCTAATGGGGAGCGGTTCAACGAATCTGCCCTGCCAGCCGTCTATGCTGCACGCTCAAAGCGCGTCTTTCCTAACCGGGAAGGCGCGCTTTTCTTTTTAGCCGTTCGTCACTGACCGGGTATGACTTTTTTGCCGTAAGCTGAATCCATAAGAAATCAATTCCCGGCATGAACGGCCGGATGGAGAAAAGGATGATGAACGATGTTTACCGGATTGAAGGATTCCGTCAAGGCGGCGATTTATACGGGACTGGTGCTGGCGCTCGGGCTTGGATGCAGCTATATTCCCGGAATCAGCGGCTTCTACTACATGCTGACACCCGCTCTGGCGGTGCTGATTATGATGCTGGTTGTGACCCGCGATGGCTATTCCCGCAAGGGCTGGGCGGCTCTTGGTCTTAAGAAGCTGCCGGGATGGCGGGGGGCATTCTTTGCACTGCTGATACCTCTGATTCCCCTTGCTGTGGGCTCCGGTATTGTCTGGGCGCTGGGCTGGTCGAAGCTGGACATTCCGGCTGATTTTCAGGGAATCCCGTGGAAGGCGTTCCCCGCCGTGATCGTACTGGTATATGTGAAAGCCGTGTGCGTGGAATCGATGGGCGAAGAGCTGGGCTGGAGAGGATACCTGCTGCCGCGCATGATGGGAATGGGCGCGAAAAAGGCGATGCTGCTGAACGGCCTCATCCACGGGCTGTGGCATTTTCCGGTCATTTTGAATACGACGGAATATCACAGCAATGAGAATCTGTGGCTTCTGCTCCCGCTTGCGCTGGCGAGCACGGTTGCTCTGGCTCCGGTGATCGGCGAGCTTCGTCTGCGGACGGGAAGCGTCTGGGCCGCCTCCATGCTGCATACAAGTCATAACCTGTTCTGGCTGCTCCTGTCCACCGTGCTCTCAGAGCAATCGGCGGCTGCCAAATATATTACGGGCGATATGAGCGTAGTAGTTGTCGTGTTCTATGCGGCTCTGACCTTGTACCTGTGGAAGCGGCGGACGCCGGATACCCGGGGTGCTTCTGACCGCAAAGCGGCTTGAATGTGCAGTTGCGGCTCTGCTCCGCCCTCTGTTTTTTTGCGGATAAGAAACGGGATTTCTAGAAAAAATAGGAGGGAAGCGAGGAGGGGTTTATCAAAAGGTCAAAAAAGGTCAAATCAATGGAAATAGAAATCTAAACCCCGGGAAATGGGGTGGAACGGTTGATTTTGGCTCATTTTGCGTCATAATGCCCTTTGAAGACATCGGTGCAACGGACTATAATAAAGACATAAGGTCAAATAAAGTCAAAGTCAAATCGACCTGGCCCAAGCTTGAATTTTGAGAGGAGAATGCAGGATGTTTGATCTGGTTCCATTTGGAAAACGCCGTGACGAGGCCTTCGGCCAGTTGGCCAAAAGCTTCGGCGATCTGTTCAGCGACGACTTTTTCGCTCCGATCAAGAGTTCCACGCTGTCTTTCCGTACGGATATCCGCGAGAAGGATGGCAGCTATCTGATCGAAGCAGAGCTCCCCGGTTTTAATAAAGATGAAATTGATATCGACTATACGGCCCCGTACCTGACGATCAAGGCGGTGCGCGGCGAAGAGAACACTGAAGAGAATCAGGAAGGCAAGACTGTACGCAGAGAACGCCGATATGGCGAATTCATTCGCCGGTTCTATGTCGAGGACATCGAGGAAGAAGGCATCCGCGCTTCGTTGAAGAACGGTGTCCTGAAGCTCGAAGTTCCGAAGCGGCAAAAGCCGGGCGGCAAGCGCATCGAAATCGAAGGCGAAGATCAGTAAGAATGGCGGGCGCTGAGGCCGGGCAGCCGGAATCAACACAGACTACCGGCTTGGGCATGGCCCAAAAGACGATATAACATCAGTCATAGATGGAGCGCATTGTAGATGGCCACCCCCGCTATAATGCGCTTTTTCTTTGAAACCGGGCGGATTTGCGTTTATTCTCCCGATAATAGGTGAAGAACAAGGCAGAGGATGAAAGGAGGTTCGAAAAAGTGGCGGAGATGAGCTATTATGACGTGCTGGGAGTCGGCAAGAACGCGTCCAAGCAGGAGATCAGGAAAGCCTACCAGAAGCTTGCGAAGCAGTGGCATCCCGATGTGAATAAAGCGCCGGAGGCAGAGGAACGGTTCAAAAAAATCGCCGAAGCCTACGAGACGCTCGGGAACGAAGAGAAGCGGAAGGCCTATGATGAGGCTCCCGCCTACGGCTTCGGACGGGGGACATCGCCAGGAGGCTCGTCCCGGGAGACGCGGGACGGCGGATGGAGCTATTCATTCGGCGGCTCGGATATGCCGGACGGCGATCTGTTCGAGAGGTTCTTCGGCAGCCGGGGCGCGGCGGACCGGGCGGGCTTCGATTTCTTCTCCGGAGGCGGAGGGACCGGATTCGGCGGCATGGGCAGTATGGGCGGCATGACGGAAGCCCAGCTCGACATTACGCTGGACCAGGCGTACAAGGGAGGCAGTGTCACCGTCCAGGCGGGAGGCCGGACGGTGACTGTCAGCATTCCGCCCCGGGCTGGAGACGGCACGGCGGTAGCGGTCCCGGGAAGAAGCGGCCGCCCTGAAGAGGACGAACTGCTGATTGTGCTGCGGATTCGCCCGCATGACATCTACGAGGTCAGCGGCGGCGATCTGCGGGGCACGCTGCGGATCGCGCCCTGGCAGGCCGTGCTTGGCGGCGGGGCCAAGGCCGTGCTGCCGGACGGAAGCGCGGTCAAGCTGAAGATTCCCGCCGGCATCGCGCCCGGCCAGACGCTGCGGATTCCGGGCAAAGGATTGAAGAAGGAGAACGGCACCGATGGGGATGTGCTGTTCGACATCGAGATTGAGGTGCCGCAGCCTGTAAGCGAATCGGAGAAATCGCTGTACCGCCAGCTTGAGCAGGCCTCGGGCTATGAAGCAGGATTGAAGAAGCGGGGGCAGCGGCGCGGAGCGGCCTTCCGGGGATAACCTGAAATGGACGAAGCCCGGAAATGGGCTATCCCTGAACGGGCTATCCCCGGCAGCGGGCAAACCCCGGGGGCCGTCCCGGAAACGGACTATTCCTCGGCAGTGGGCAAACCCCGGGGGCCGTCCCGGAAACGGACTATTCCTCGGCAGTGGGCAAACCCCGGGGGGCCGTCCCGGAAACGGATTATCCCCGGCAGCGGGCAAACCCCGAAGGTCGTCCCGGAAGCGGACTATCCTCGGCAACGGACAATCGCCGCCGGAATACGTTCTTGCGCATCAATTGTCCCGTAATGAATTAATTAATTGTTCGAGTACTGCAATTTGGAGAGGAAAGGAATGGGGCATCTATGGATTTTAACAAATTGACGCAAAAGCTGCAGGAGGCGGTGGCCGAGGCGCAGTCGCTGGCGAGCGCCGCTGGACATCAGGAGATCGACAGCCCCCATCTGCTGAAGGCGCTGATTCAGCAGCAGGAAGGCCTGCTGCCCCGCCTGCTGCAGAAGATGAATGTGCCTGTGGCCGAGATGCTGCGAGGAGCGGAGGAACTGCTGCGTCGGAAGCCGTCTGTCGGCGGTTCGGGCGCGTCGACAATGCGGCGCTATGCTTCGCCGGCGCTCATCGCGGTTCTGGAAGAGGCCGAACGGGAAGCGGCCGCGATGCAGGATGAGTTCATCGCCGTGGAGCATGCCGTGCTGGCGATGGCTTCCGGCGGAGCGGCGGGGAACGGCGAGGTTGCCCGCGTCTTTCAATCCCTCGGCGTCACCCGCGAGAAGCTGCTGCAGGTGCTGGCGGAGATTCGCGGCCATCAGCGGGTGACAAGCCGCGAGCCGGAAGCCACCTACGAGGTGCTGGAGAAGTACGGCCGCGACCTTGTCGCTGAGGTACGGGCGGGCAAGATCGATCCCGTGATCGGCCGCGACGGCGAGATCCGCCGGGTGATCCGCATTCTGTCCCGCAAGACGAAGAATAATCCGGTATTGATCGGGGAGCCGGGGGTCGGCAAGACGGCGATCGTCGAAGGGCTGGCCCACCGGATCGTCCGCCGCGACGTGCCGGAGGGTCTGAAGGACAAGACGATTTTCTCGCTCGACATGAGCGCTCTGGTTGCGGGAGCGAAATACCGGGGCGAGTTCGAGGAACGGCTTCAGGCTGTGCTGAAGGAAATCAAGGAGAGCGACGGACGCATCATTCTGTTCATCGACGAGCTGCATACGATTGTCGGCGCGGGCAAGACGGAAGGCGCGATGGACGCCGGCAATATGCTGAAGCCGATGCTGGCCAGAGGCGAGCTGCACTGTATCGGCGCGACGACGCTGGACGAATACCGCAAGTACATCGAGAAGGACCCCGCGCTGGAGCGGCGCTTCCAGCAGGTGCTGGTCAGCGAGCCGGATGTGGAGGACACGATCTCGATCCTGCGCGGCCTGAAGGAGCGGTTCGAGGTGCATCACGGCGTCAAAATCCATGACAGCGCCCTTGTGGCGGCCGGTGTTCTGTCGAACCGCTACATCACGGACCGCTTCCTGCCGGACAAGGCGATCGACCTCGTTGATGAGGCCTGCGCGATGATCCGGACCGAGATCGACTCCATGCCGGGCGAGATGGATGAGGTGACCCGCCGGCTTATGCAGATGGAGATCGAAGAGGCTGCGCTCAAGAAGGAGACGGATGAAGCCAGCAAGCGGCGGCTGGAATCGCTGCAGCGTGAGCTGGCCGATCTCAGAGAGAAGCATATGGAAATGACGGCCCGCTGGGAAAAAGAAAAGTCGGCCATCTCCGGCATCCGCGAGCTGAAGAAGAAATTGGAGCAGGCGCGCAAGGATCTGGAACGCGCGCAGGAGGAATACGATCTTAACAAATCGGCCGAGCTGAGCTACGGCATCATCCCCGACCTTGAGCGGCAGGTGAAAGCCGCCGAGGAAGCCGCGAATCAGGACGGCGACGCCCGGCTGCTGCGCGAGGCGGTCACTGAGGACGAGATTGCGGACATCGTGTCCCGCTGGACCGGCGTTCCGGTGAGCAGACTTGTCGAAGGCGAGCGCGAGAAGCTGCTGCGGCTGGAGGAGACGCTGCATAAGCGCGTCGTCGGCCAGGATGAAGCGGTATCGCTCGTCGCGGATGCCGTGCTGCGGGCGAGAGCAGGCATCAAAGACCCGAACCGGCCGATCGGTTCGTTCCTGTTCCTCGGTCCGACCGGCGTCGGCAAGACCGAGCTGGCGAAGGCGCTGGCCGAAGCGATGTTCGACCGCGAGGACGGCATGATCCGGATCGACATGTCCGAATATATGGAGAAGCACAGCGTATCCCGGCTGGTCGGGGCGCCTCCGGGCTATGTGGGCTATGAAGAGGGCGGCCAGCTGACGGAAGCGGTCCGCCGCCAGCCGTACACGGTGGTGCTGCTGGACGAAGTCGAGAAGGCGCATCCGGATGTGTTCAACATCCTGCTGCAGCTGCTCGATGACGGCCGTCTGACAGATTCGCAGGGCCGCATCGTCGACTTCAAGAACACGATTGTCATCATGACCTCGAATATCGGCTCGCCGCATCTTATTCAGGGCACGGATGACAACGGCGATCTGACGCCTGCGGTGAAGGAGCGCGTCATGCAGGAGCTGCGGGGCCATTTCCGCCCCGAGTTCCTGAACCGCGTCGACGATATCGTCATGTTCAAGCCGCTGGCGCTTGAAGAGATCCGGCAGATCGTCGGCAAGCTGGCGGACGGCCTGCGGGCCCGCCTCGCAGACCGTCAGGTCGGTCTCGTGCTGACCGACGCCGCAGTGCGCTTCATCGCGAAGGAAGGCTTCGATCCCGTGTACGGTGCGCGGCCGCTGAAGCGGTTCATCCAGCGCAGCCTGGAGACGCCGGTCGCTCGGGCGCTGATCGCCGGCGAAGCCGAAGAGGGCTCGGTGCTGACGGTGGATTTGGAGGACGGCAAGCTGTCCGTGTCGATTGGCCGGCCGGAAGCGGCGTCCTCGGTGGCGCGGTAAGCATATAAGCATATTTCCTTGCATCCCTTTGCCTTGATGAGGCGGAGGGATGTTTTTTTATCGGCGAAATTTGACAGCGTACCGGGTCATTACGAATTCACCGCATCCGGATGTCTCAGCCGGACATTCCAGCGCCTCGAAGAGCTCAGTTCATCGAATTTCACAGCAAAAATGTCCATGGAGTTCAGGTTTGTGCATGTTCCAAGGCGAATTCCGGCTATACAATAGCTTATGGATTGTTCATGGGCAATTCGCAGCTACACTTGGTGCGGAAGGAAGTCTTGAGGTATGCCTTTGTGGAAACGGAATTTGATTGTCTGCTGGTTCGGCATGTTCGTTACCGGCATCGGGATGAGCCAGATCGCGCCGATCCTGCCGCTGTACATCCGGCATCTGGGAGTGGGCAGCGACTCGCACATCGCCCAGCTCTCCGGCATCGCGTTCGGCGTAACGTATATCGTCTCCGCCGTCTTCTCGCCGATCTGGGGACGCGCTGCCGACAGGTTCGGACGCAAGCCGATGCTGCTGCGGGCAAGCCTCGGAATGGCGCTGGTCATCGGCTGCATGGGATTCGCGTCGAATGTGTACGTGCTGGTCGGACTTCGGCTGCTTCAGGGCGTCATCACCGGCTACAGCACGGCCTGCACAACGCTGATTGCGACCCAGACGGACAAGGCGCATGCGGGCGTAGCGCTCGGCACACTGTCGACGGCGAATATCGCCGGTTCGCTGCTTGGGCCGCTGGTCGGCGGGTACATCAGTGAGAGCTTCGGCATGCGGAACGTCTTCTTCATTACAGGCGCGCTCATGCTGGTCGCGTTCATCACGACGCTGCTATTCGTCAAGGAGACCTTTGTCCGCAAGCAGGTGAAGACGCAGAGCCTGCGGCAGGTCTGGAATCGGGTGCCGGAGAAAAAACTGACGCTCACGCTGTTCCTGACCTTCTTCATGATCTCGCTCGCCAACTATTCGGTGGAGCCGGTCATCACCGTCTACGTCGATCAATTGACAAAGAATGCGGCTCATATCGCCCTGCTGGCCGGACTGATCTTCTCGGCGTCGGGTGTGGCCAATATGCTGGCCGCTCCGATTCTGGGGCGGATGTCGGACCGCGTCGGCGCCCACAGGGTTATTCTGTACGCCCTGATTACAGCAGGCATCTTCATCATTCCGCAGGCGTTCGTGCGCACTCCATGGGAGCTGATGGTTATGCGCTTCCTGCTGGGGCTTGCGGTGGCCGGGCTCAGTCCCTCAGTCAATACGCTGGTAAAAATTATTACGCCGGATGATATGACGGGCCGGATATTCGGATTCACCATCTCGGCCGGATACCTGGGCGTCTTCGGCGGATCGGTGCTAGGCGGACAGATTGCCGGCTATCTCGGTGTCCGATACGTGTTCCCTTTTACGAGCGCGCTGCTGCTACTGAACGCGGTCTGGGTGTACATGAATGTGTACCGGAAAATGAAGAAGGTGAACGGACAGAATTTTGCCGTAAACGCCGGACAGAAGGGCGAGGCTTGAACGAAAATGATGAACCGGAATGGAGAGAATATGATGAACGAAATGATTAACCACAACGGGGAAGCGCTCGACCCGAACAAAACAGCGCTGGTCGTTATCGACCTGCAGAACGGAGTCGCCGGCATCGCCCAGGCCGCGCCTCATTCAGGCGCGCAGGTTGTGGAGCGGGCAGTGAAGTTGAAGGATGCTTTTGCGGCGCGGGGCGCGTATATTGTGCTCGTCACCGTCTCCTGGACAGATGGCAAGGATGCGCCGGCTCCGAAGACGGACCTGGAGACGAAGCTCGGAGCTCTGCCCGAGGGCTTCGACCGGCTCGTGCCCGAACTGGCCGACGTTCCCGGCGCGCATCTGATCGTCAAGCGCCAGTGGGGCGCTTTTTACGGAACCGATCTGGACCTGCAGCTGCGCCGCCGGGGCATCGACACCATTGTGCTCTGCGGCATCTCCACCTCAATCGGTGTGGACACGACAGCCCGGGAGGCGTACCAGCACGGGTATAACCAGGTCTTTGTCACGGACGCCATGACCGCCAGAAGTGCAGAGGAGCATGAATACGTCTGCAGGATGATCTTTCCCCGCCTCGGCCGTATTCGTACGACAGAGCAGGTCGTGGAGCTGATGAAGATGGAGTAATCGCGCCGGTGCTTATTTTTAGCCAGGCTATGCTTATATGATTGCCTCGATGAACGGGGAGGCGAGCGGGGTAACCGACAGGTACGAGCGGGCATACCGGCATGTGCTGGAGGAGATGAATGAGGTGCTGCCGCAGACGAAGCTTGTGCTGTGCGAGCCGTTCATCCTGAACACGGGAGCTCCGGCAGAGAAGTGGAGTGAATGGGAGTCGCATTTCAAAACGCCATAAAGAATGCCCGGTTCAGGAACGAACCGGGCATTCTCGCGCAGTATGGATGCTGCGGTGCAGCTTATGATTATTGAACCGTTACACTGTCCACATAGACGGCCGATTGGCCGCTGCTGTTCGAGGAGGCCAGGAATTGAACTCCGATTTCCTTGACCAGGGACAGATTCGGGATACTGCTCAGGGACAGGCTCAGCGTCGTTCCGCCGGAAGAGTTAATCAGAGTCGCTCCGCTGTCGTACCAGGTCCATCCCGAACCGGTCTTCACATACAGCTTCGCATAGATTCCGCTGCCTGCGTTGCCCCAGGAAGCGTGTTTGACCGTCGCTTTCAGTGTGCTTTTGCCGGACAGGCTTTGGTCGCCGGTATAGTACAGATAATGCGCAGAATTGGATGAGAAGTTCACATCAGCCTTCAGGGAATAAGTTCCGGTCGACTTCCATTCGTTCGTCGTCCAAGGCCCTCCGGACACGTTGCTGCCCTGCCAGCTTTGGGTTCCGGATTCGAAGTCGTACAAAGTAGTTGCAGAGCTTCCGGGATCAGGATTCGTACCGCCACCACCACCGCCGCCGAACACGCTGCTCAGCACAGAGGTGGATTTGATTCCATAGCTGCCGTTCACGACCGTATTGCCGAAGGAAGTAAGCGAGCTGCCCGCCCAGTCATTTGCCATATCCAGATAAGCCAGATCGCTGCTGTTGCCCTTCCAGGACCAGGCCAGCCAGCCGACGCTCTTCTCCTGGGAATAGCTCATGATAGTGGCTTCGTCAACATCGCCGTTCGTATGCTGTCCGCCAAACTCTCCGATGATGAGCGCGAGATTCTTATTCAGGACTCCGTCGATATTGGATTTAACGGTTGTCGCATTTCCGCCTGCATATTCGTACATATGGATGGAGAACATCGTGTTCTTCTGAGGATCGGCATTGAACACTTCAGTACCGTAGTTAATGATGGACGCCGGATACTGACCCCAACCTGCCGAGTCAACGATAAGGGTATGATTCAGGCCCGCATTACGCAGCTTCGGAATGGCTTGCTTGTAGCCATTGGCCCAACCGGATCCATCCCAAGTTCCATACCATTCGTTGGCAATATTGATGATAACGCGGTCCTCTTTGCCGATGAGCGCGCTTTTGATGCTGATCCAGTAGTTCACTGCGTCGTCCAGATCGGAATAGCTGTCGCTTCCTGTGGCATCATGCACTTCCAGGATGGCGATCAGTTTGTTCTGCTCGCAGAGGCTGATGATATTTTTTACGGTATTTACATCGTCAAGCGACCATTTCTTGCCGTCGGACAGCACGATCCGGACGGTATTGGCGCCGGTCTTGGCAATAGCCGAAAGAGCTGTCGAGAGCTGATCCTTATACCAGTTGTGCGCATGGTTGACACCCCGCATAACAAAAGGGCTGCCGTTGGAACCCATTAGCTTGGTTCCGCTTACATAAAAGCCGCTAGCCGCACTTACTTTTGCCGGAGGAACAACGATTACTGAGAAGAGCAGAACAAATGCGACCAAGGTCATGGACCACTTACGCAAAGACACTCATTACCACCTCATTAAATTTTTTTTTATGCAAACCCACGCGACATGAAAGCGAGCGGTTTCACAAATAACCTCCCTGCTTGTCATGATATGAGGGCAACATATTTGGTTGCGCTTACAATAGAGCCGAATACTCTCATCCATTTTCTGCTGTTCTCCTTCTCTGTACATCGGTCTGTTATCCAGCACCGCGTTAAGGAGTATCGATTTGTTATTCAGATATTAGCATATTGTTATGCGATTACATATAACTATTTTGTGCTTTTTAGTGGTTTTGTGGAAAAAAATTTCTTGAGTTGAGCGAGGTAATCCGGTAATAAGTGAGAAATCTGCAGTAAATAAACATGAATATCTAAAATAAACATGAATATCTAATGAGTAAACAAAAAAATGCAGGGGGCAAACAAAAAATGTAGAAAATAAACATAATAGATCATTTTTTTGTTATGTGATTAAGAAAACAAAAAATATGCTGATGTGTTTCACATTCCGTTGCTGGGTGACACCGGCGAAGTGCTGAAGAACGGCGAAGCACTGAAGAACGGCGAATGGCTCCTGCCGAATCCAGAGATGGTGCCTGTCAGGCGGCGTTCCATTATCCTATTGCCGGACGGAATTTCCAAAGGACTGATTCGCCGTTCAAGCGGAGCCGATCCTTTAACTCCTTCGGTGATTTTTTGTGCTTTTTTCATAATTTCAAGTCCGATTACGTAACTTTTGTCCGGGGAAGCCGTCAGAACATATGGAATAATTTTGAAGGCTGGGGTGGAGTATGAAAATCAAATTTTTCAAGAAGAGGTTGATCCTGCTGCTGGGGATTGCGCTGCTTGCCGGTGAAAGTCTGTCATCTGCTGCAGCCTCTGCCGAAGGGAGCGCGTCTGCGGCCCGGGATGTTATGAGATTCGATTTGATCGGGCACGAGATGAAGATCAGCTTGTCCGACGGGAGTGCATCCCTTGACGGACAGCCCTTCAAGATGTCCGCGCCCGTTCGGCGGGCCGGTAGCCTGTATGTGCCTCTTAAGGCTCTGAGCGGCTCGGGAGCTGCCAGTTCCGTCCTTTGGGATTCTTCGAAGCGTCAGGCCCGGGTAGTTACACGCTGGGGCGAATTCCGCTTCCGCGCGGGTTCAACTCTCATATACGATGCGGAGGACAAGGCGCTTCCGGCCGAAACGTACACAATTCCGGCTCCACTGCTGATCAAGGGAGCCCTGTATATTCCGGTTCGGGCGCTTCCTCTGCTCGGCGTATCAACCGGGATGTCGAATGGCCGTCTTGTCTGGGGATGGAGCGACAAGAAGGTGGAGGTTCTGCAGACGTTCTGGGAGACCGGCGAGGAGCAGGCGGTCTTTACCGTTCTATACGATAAGCGGCTGTATGCGCCGAGCGCGCTGTCTGCCCTCGGGGCAGGGTCCTGGAACGGAGAAGTCCGCTCACAGATCGTCGGAAAAGACATCGCGCTGAACGGGTCGCTCTATAACCGGATTCGAATGAGCGTTAAGCTGGAACCGGGCATCAACCCGCTGGAGATCAGTTCCTCTGGAATGGCAGCAGCGGGTATACGGGTGAGGTATAATCCGGTCGATCCGGCTCTGATCCCGGTAAGCCTGACAGAAGCCGGAGCGAAGGCGCTGACCCTAACCTCCCCGTCCGGGGGTTACCTGGAGCTCAAGGCTGGACAATCCGTCACTGTTGCGGGGAGAGTGGCCGAAGTTCCTGAACATCCGGTCCAGCAATTGAAGCTGGTCATTCAGCGATACAAGCCGGACGGCGGGGATGTCATGCAGGATTTTAAGACGGTAGCTGCCCAAGATTGTCCGGTAAAAGATGGGGCATTCAGCGGCACGGTTACCCTGAAAGATCCGGGGTCCTATCGCATTTATATCAATGCTCCGACTTTCAGCGTCCTTCCGAGCGAGGGCGAGGCTGCCGAGAACTGGGGAGCAATAACAGCGGAAGTGTCGGAATAGCATGGGTGGAGGACAGCGATGAACAGAACAGCATTCAAATCCATGACGTTTATCGCCATAGCTCTGCTCGCAGGCTGCAGCGCAGGGAATGATGCGGCGCAGCCATCTGCAAGCAGCGGTGCCGGTGCACCGCAGGCTTATGAAGCGAAGGTACCGCAGGCTTCGCTTCAGCCGGAACCGCCGGCAAGTCCAGCAGCAGTCTCGCCGGTTCCCTCAAGCCCTGAGGCTTCAGCTTCAGACGCAGCAGGGAGCTTGCAGCCCGGTGAACAGGCTGAATTCCCGGGCTACTATTCGCCGGGAGAAGCCGTGAGCTTAACAATCTCCGCTGAAGAGACCCGCTGGGAGGAAGGAGACGTCACACTTGTCTTCCGGAAGGCCGACCGCAAGATCGATTCGGCTGTCGCAGCGAAGGGAGGCAGGAAGTTGGAGATTCCCTTAATGAAAGAATCGCGAAAGCCGGATGAGGCTGACGCTGCGGCTCTGTCTACGAGCCGGCGGTATTTGGCAGTTGAGATGAGTTACGACAACCTGGGATATGAGCTTTCGTTGGCCGATTTGGATAAGGGAGGTGTATTCTCTTTTAATGACATGCTGAGGAATACAGTATTCAGCAAGCTGGAAGAGGTAACCTCCTTTAATTGGTCCCCTGATGAAGATATTCTGGCTTTTGCTTACGGACGCATAGCAGAGCTTAAACCAGCGCTGTACAAGGCAGAGGACGGCTCCGTTATCGATCTACCCGTCAAGCAGCTTTATATCAGCCTGCCCTCGGTCATGTGGAGCAAGGACGGCAAGACGATCGATTATATCGCCGAGTATCCATCCGACCAATTCAAGCTGTACCGGTACGTTCTTGGCGAACCGGACGTCCGGTTCGTCAAGGATGTCCCGAGAAGCGAATTGAAGCAATACCAGTCTTACGTTCCTCCTTATCTATTCCAATAAAACAGAAGGGAAGCTCCGTCATATGCAGAGCTTCCCTTCTGTTTGATCTGCGCCGCGTTCTCCGCTTACAAGAGCTCGCCACGCTTCTTCAAGTAGCGGTACAGCGGCAGCGCCGACAGGCAGCAGAGCAGCGCGCACAGGCCGATAAATCCGTAGCCGGCCTGAAGCCCGCGCAGCAGCCCGTCCTCGGCCCCGCTGACGGCGGTGACGGCGCGCCGGATACCGCTGATGATCGCGCCGATAGCGTAGTTGCCGATCACGCTCGCTACGCCCATAAGCGTGACGATGAAGGTGATGGCCGCGTCGCTGTCCTGTCTGTAACGCCGGGCGATCAGCGCCATCACGGTGGGATAGACCGGCGCGATGCCGGCGCCGGCCGCGGCGAACAGGAACGCGCCCGGCTCACCGGCTGCAATGGCCGCGAAGGTCAGAATGCCCGACAGCGCCGAGAAGATCATGAGCGACAGCGTGAAGCCGACTTTATCGGTGACGGGACCGAGGAAGAGCCGGGCGAAGGTGAAGCAGAGAAAGAAGGCGGACAGCATGCCTGCTGCAGAGGAGCCGTCCCAGCCGTAGGCCTTCTCCAGAAAGTTGACCAGCCAGCCGCCGACCGCAAGTTCCGAGACTACCCCGAAGGAGAGAATGAGCACCAGCATCCAGATGACCGGGTCCTTCGAGAGCGTCTTCAGCGGGACTCTTTCCGCCTCTGAATGCCTGCTTTCGTCCGGGAAGCGGCCAAGGATGGCCGGGATCATCGGCAGAACCGCGAGCAGCAGAATGATCAGGTAGACATCGCGCCAGTCCAGAAGATGTCCGCCGACATGCAGGGTCATTAGACCGGAAGCGATCATTGGCGCGACGGTCGAGCTTAGGCCGTAGAAGAAATGCGACAGATTCATCATCGTCCCCGTATTGCGTACGAATATCCGCGCGCCCAGCACCGCCAGCCCGATTTCCAGCATCCCGTTGCCGATATACATGAAGAAGAAGGAAGCCGACAGCGAAGGATAGCTGTGGGAGAGATAGATGAGCACGCCCGACACCGCCATGGACCCGAAGGACATCAGGCAGACGGCCTTGATGCCGATCCGCCGGATCAGATAAGCCGTGAAGCTGCAGGCCAGCAAATAGCCGAGAGAGTTCAGCGACAGCAGCGTGCCAATGCGCAGTTCGTCAAGGCCCATATCGAGCTGGATGCGCGGAATGGCAGGGCCTTTGACATTCTCGGAGAAGCCAAAGATGAGGAAGCCAATAAAGACGGTAAGGAGTTGAAAGACATACATCCGTTTGGATGAAGGGCTTGAGACGGGTTCTTTTTCAGAGCTGTAATCGGTTTTCAATGAGAGCGTCCTCCATCGGATGCAGATTGCCAGACAGCTGCCAGACATATTTGCATCCGGAGCCAATTATTGTATTATACACGGGTTCAAGCGACAGGGAAAAGCGTATGAAAGAAAGGATTTTATGCAAAGCTGAAACACATGGCGGATTATGTCGTATAGCATAGAGAGTGCGGAGAATCACAGAGTAGGGTAGAATGAAATGTAGTGTCAAATGCAGGCGAATGGAGAGAGACAATGGAATTGCTTAAGCGTTATTTTTCGGACTTGAACGTCCGCAGATTCGGGGTTTTGCTGCTGGTATGCTTGCTGCTGTATGGAATTCGGGATATGCTCAATCTGGTGCTGCTGACTTTTCTGATCGCCTATATCATGAACAGCTTCCAGGTGCTGCTGAGCAAGCGGATCAGCCGCTATATGCGGGTGAACAGCAAGGTGATCATTATCATCCTCTATTTGGCCATGATTACCACGCTTGTGCTGGCGCTGGTTCATTATCTGCCCAAGGTATTCGATCAGGTTAGGCAGCTGACCAATTTCCTCATCTCGTTAACTTCGGAGAACATTCCGCAGAATGATATCGTCCAATATTTGTTCACCACCGTGAAAGACCTCAATTATGAGAAATACCTGCAGGGCGGGTTCACTTATATTACAACCATCGGCAACTGGGGCACGACGTTCGTGCTGTCGATTATTCTGAGTTTTGTCTTCATTCTGGAAAAAAACCGGATCGTGTCCTTCACCTCCCGGATGAAGAACAGCAAAATCGCGTGGTTCTACAACGAGCTGGAATACTTCGGGCAGAAGTTCATTCTGTCCTTCGGTAAAGTAATCGAGGCGCAGATTCTGATCGCATTGTTCAATACGGCCTTCACCGTGGTCGGGCTGACCGTGCTCGGCTTTCCGTATTTGTTCGCGCTGGGCGTCATGATCTTCCTGCTCAGCCTGATCCCGGTAGCGGGATTTATCATCTCGCTTGTTCCGCTGTGCATCATCGGCTACAACATCGGCGGCCTGATAATGGTGGTGTATGTGCTGATCATGATCGCCGTGCTGCACTTTATCGAAGGCTACTTCCTGAATCCGAAGCTGATGTCCTCCAAAATGAATCTGCCGATGTTCTACACCTTCATCGTGCTGCTGTTCTCCGAGCACTATCTGGGTGTGTGGGGCCTGATTCTTGGCATTCCGATCTTCGTGTTCGTGCTCGATATTCTGGACATCAAGCGGTCGAAGGAAACGAATTAATTCGTATGGCAGGCCGGGGGCTCCCCGGCCTTATTTGTTGACCGCTATTGTCCGCTACTAATCGCGCCAAGTTCGGCGGCCAGGCTTCGAATGCTGGCCGCCATTTTGGCGTTGACCGGATATATGCCTTCGATATAATTCAATATCGCCAGGGCGGACTGCGGTATGTTCTCGTAGCCTTGCAGCATGGAGTTCAGCCGGCTGGAGAACTCGGGGAATCTGCGCTCGATTCTCCGTTCATTACGGAAAGAATCCGGGTAATATGGAACCTCCTGCTCATACAGATGAAGGACCGAGACGACCTGTTCGAGGGCATGCTGCTCGATGAACCGGACGCTGGACAGTCGTTCCCCCCTGGCATACCGGCAGAGGCCAACGTACAGATTAGTAACCGCTTCGTTAAGAGCATATTCAGGCGAAGTGCCCCGGGGCTGCGGAGTTCGCCCACCCGAAGGGTCTATCCGATCCGGAGAGCACTCCGGGTCTATCCAGACGATTCGGCCTGGAGCATAGGGAATTCCGCTCAGTTCCTCTTCTTCAAACACGGCAAATTCTCCGTAAATGCCGTCGGCGAACATGATTTTGCTGCCGTCCGGGGTGTTCTGGAAGGCAAAAGCGACCGGGCTGATGCTTTCCAGCCAGTCCAGCCGGTCGATGAACCGGGCCTTGAACCCCGGCTTTGCGATCACGAAGAAATCGAGATCGGAGTAGGCGTCAAGGCGTTCCAGCTCCACGCCGACCGATCCCACGCCAAGCAAGGCCAAGGCTTCTCCCGTCTCCTCCAGGCTTGCTCCGATTGCGTCAAGCCTTGCCAGCAGTTCAGCTGCATTCATAGCCATTCCTCCTTATAGTTCCCTTTGGATATCGTAGTGTATTTTATAAATATCGAATGCAAATCAGTTATATCCGATTTTATATGATTATACATTTTATATTTATCGAATCCAAGTTTTTTGTCCACTCTGATCAATCTAGAAAAAACAAACCTCAATCCTTTATTTTACATCTTGTTGGAAGCGCTGTACTGAATAATAATGAAGACATCACAAAGCACAGGGGGTTACGATAAATGGCTACAGGAAAGCGATTCAAAACGCTGTCCATCGCATTAACCGCCGCCATGGCGCTCAGCCTGACAGCATGTGGAAATTCAAATAACAACGAGGGGAATACGTCATCATCCAGCGCCAGCCCAAGCTCGGGCAGCACTAGCGGAGGAGATAGCGGCAAGAAGGTTACGATTACTTTTCAGAACATCTACCCTGACCCGACGACACCCAATTACAAGATGGTGCGCCAGCTAGTCAGCCAGTACGAGAAGGAGCACCCCAATATCCACATTGAACTGGATACGCTGAACACTGACCAGCAGAAGGTGAAGCTGAAGACCCAGGCAGCGTCCAAGGAAATTCCCGATATTACGATGGTGAACCCCGCTGCGCAGATGAAGCCATTCGTCGATGCCGGTCTGCTCGCTCCGCTGAACGATGTGATCGACAAGGGCGGGCTGAAGGATACCTATCAGGCCGGCTTGCTCGATTACTACAGCTTCAACGACAATGTGTATGCGCTGCCGGACGGCAACAATATCGAGGTCGTCTTCTACAACAAGGACCTGTTCCAGCAGGCCGGCATCTCCGCACCGCCGACGACGTTCGACGAATTCCTGCAAGATGTGAAGACTCTGAAATCCAAAGGCATTACGCCGCTGGCCATTGGAGAGAAGGATTCCTGGACCGGTTCGTTCCTCTTCATGAATATTCTGCTTCGCACGAACGGCGGCCCCGGCTTCCTGAAGGACGTTGTTGACGGCAAGAAGACCTTCAATGACCCCGCCTTTGTTGAAGCGGTCGACCGCTTCCAGGATCTTGTTCAGGCCGGCGCGTTCCCGGACGGCGCGACATCGATTGACGCCAATGCAGGCGGCAACATCTTCAAATCAGGCAAGGCGGCCATGTGGATTATCGGCACCTGGGAGACGGGCGCTATCGACGCTTCCTCTGTTGCCGGCAAGGTTGGAGCGTTCCAGTTCCCGACCGTTGACGGCAAGGGCGATCCGAACGAGTTCATGCTGGCCCCGGGCAGCGCGTTCGCGATTTCGGCGAACAGCGAGCATCTGCAGGAGACGAAGGACTTCCTGAACTATTTCACGCTGAACCTGCCGAAGACGCAGTTCGATCTGAAGAATGCGGTCGGCATCGGTCAGAAGGTTGACGGCGACCTGAAGGCTGCCGGTTATTCCGATCTGGCTATCACCGTTGCAGGTCTCTTCAACCAGGTCAAAGGCGGGGACCTCTCCTTCGACAATACGATGAACCCGGCAACCTCGCAGGTGCATCTCAGCAGCATCCAGAATCTGTTCGTGCAAAAAGTGGATTCCGCTCAGGTCGCCAAGGAGCATCAATCTGCATACGAATCCAATAAATAGAAGAAATCATAGAGTTTAAGCGGCAAGGCGCAGCGGGGGGCCGGCTTTAGGGCCTCCCCGGCGCCGAATCCGGGGATAAAGGGGCGGAGAACTATGAAAGTACTGAAGGTGCCTGCACGGACGATTGCCGTCTTCGTGCTGCCTTGTCTAGTGCTGTATGTATGTCTTGTATTTATGCCGATTGCTGTATCGTTCTATACCGGTCTCCTTCAGTGGGACGGCATTACCGGCGCGAAATTTGTGGGACTAGCCAATTTCAAGACGATGTTCACTAGCGACCCCATCTTCTGGCCGGCGGTCCGGCATACGCTGCTGTACGCCGTGGCGTCCATGCTGGAAATCCCGCTCTGTCTGTGGATGGCCATTATGCTGAGCCGTCATGTGAAGAAGGGCAATACGCTCGTTTCGATTTATTTTACACCCGTCATCCTGTCGATCGTGATCATCGGCCAGCTGTGGAAGACAATCTATAATCCGGTCTCGGCGGGCGGCATGCTGAATGGCGTGCTGGTGGCTCTCGGACTGGACAGCTGGACGCATAACTGGCTTACCGAACCGAAGATTGCCATGTTCGCCCTGTATTTCGTATCGCTCTGGCAGTACTTCGGCTATCATCTGCTGATTCAATACACCGGTGTTCAGAACATTCCCGACGAAATCTACGAAGCGGCCAAAATCGATGGCGCGGACGGCTTCAAGGCCGACCTTCACATTACGCTGCCGCTAATCGTGCCCATATTCAAAGTATCGCTGGTGCTGGCGTTCATCGGCTCGCTCCAGGCTTTCGAACTGGTCATGGTCATGACCGGCGGAGGACCTGCCCACGCCACGGACGTTATCTCTACGCATATGTATAACAGTTCGTTCTTATCGCTCAAATACGGATACGGAAGCGCCATCGCCGCCTTCCTGGTCATCCTCTGCCTGATCTGTACCGTCATCATCAATACGGTCATGGGCAAGCTTGAACGAAAATTCAGCTAGGAAAGGAGAGTGCGGGTCAATGATCGAAGTCAAGAATAAACCGGTACGCCGTCTCTCCCGGGAGAGAGGCGTCCGTTATCCGGTCCAGTCCGAGCCGAAGTACAAGAGCCGGACTAAAGGGCGGGCCAGAATCAAGAAAGGGCTCGTGTATGTGCTGTTCGCCGTTCCTGTCGTTACCCAGCTGTATCCGCTGGTCTGGCTGCTGTTCTACTCGCTCAAGACGAATGAAGAAATTATGGACGGAAGCTTCTTCTCGCTGCCGAAGGTATGGCAGTGGCATAACTACAAGGAGGCGTTCGAGTCCGGGAGTTACCTCAAGTATTTGTCCAACAGCGTGCTCGTCACGGGAATTACGATGATCTGCGTTATCGTGCTGAGCTCGATGGTCGCCTATGCGATCACCCGCTTCCGGTGGCGCTACGGCACAGCGGTCATGACCATCTTCCTGATGGGGATGATGATCCCGATGCAGGCTACGCTGCTGCCGCTGATGATTATTTTCAAGCATCTGCATATCCTGAACACTCATCTGTCCCTGATTCTGCCCTACATCGCGTTCTCGACGCCGATCTCCGTATTCATCCTGAGCGGATTCATGAAGGGCATTCCCCATGAGATCGAGGAATCGGCTTTTATCGATGGAGCCAGCGTCTACCGGATCTTCCGTAGCATCATCATGCCGGTGTCGGTCCCGCCGATGATGACGGTCTGCATCCTGACCTTCATTTCGATCTGGAACGAATATATCCTGGCGGCGACCTTCATCTCATCCGAGCGCCTCAAGACGCTGCCCTTCGGGATTTACACATTTGTCAGCCAGTATTCGGTGAACTACGGAGATATCGGGGCCTTCCTGATCATGGGCGCGCTGCCGGTTATCCTGATCTACTTCTTCCTCTCGAACCAGATCACCAAAGGCATGGTGGCAGGAGCGGTGAAGGGCTAAGTTAGGACGAAGGCTTGCGGCATAGCCTCATCATAAGGAACGCAGGGAATTTGGAACTGAAGGAGCGTTAGCGTTCGCCTTTATCTTTGGATTTCATCCGCTTGGCTTAAATCCCATCAGAAATCCAAAGATTACAGCGACCGTAAGTTCAAATTCTCCGGAGTTCCGGGTGAAGTGGGCCAATACTTGTCGTAAGCGATTGTTCAAGTCTGAAAGCGATTCATTGAAAAGGGCAAAAGCCCGATCTATAATAGAGACACAGCGGAAACGCCAGGATGAGGGAGGGAGTCTGTTTTGCGAGGAGGCTTTCATTCCATACATCACCGGTTGTTTCTGCTGTTTCTTTTTTGCATGTCGGGACTTCTGCTGGTGGTCAGCCTGCTGTACTACAACCGGACAACGGTTCAGCTGCATGAGAAGATCAGCGACCTGTCGCAGAAGAATGCGGCGCAGACGGCCGGCCTGTTCGGCTTGCTGTATCAGGGCTATGACAGCCTCTCCAAGTCGCTCAGCAACAATTTCGACATGATCCGGCTGCTGAACGAGGAGACGACGGAGCCGGCGGTCGCATACATTAACGAACGAACGATCACGAATATACTCGGCGCCATTTTTTATTCGCGGGATGATCTGGTCGGCATCCATGTTCTTACTGATAAAGGCAAGGTGTATAATTACGGCAACTATTTCAATGTGCTGGACCCGAATTACCGCAGCGAAAGCTGGTACCATCAGGTACAGGCGTCCTCGGGCAAAATGGTCTGGCTCGGCGTGTACAAACAATCCCTCATCGACCGGGAGGAGAAGAGTCCGGTGTTCGCCTTCGGGCGGCAGATTTACGATCTGAACGAGCATAAGCCGATCGGCATTGTGCTGTTCGAGATGAATCCCCAGCCTGTGCTGAACGCCCTGGATAATCTGAAGCTGGGGCAGCACAGCCAGGTCTATCTGATGTCGAAGTCGGGCAGCATCATCTCCTCTTCAGAGGGGGCGGATCAGGAGCTTAAGGATCTTGATTTTCTGGACGATGGCCAGGATGTGGTGGTGAGGCAGAACTCGGATCGGCTGCTCGCCGCCTCGAGACTGCCCTTCTCCGATTTATGGGTTGTCAGCGTCACGCCGGACCGGGATCTCAATGTGGAGCTTATGCAGATGCAGCGTTATATTCTCATCGTCTTCACCATTTTGATTATTGTGTCCACGCTGATCGCCTCCATGGTCTCCCGGACCATATCGTCGCCGCTCAAGAAGCTGATCCGCGAAATGAAGCAGGTGGAGATCGGGAATTTTCGGGGCACGCTGAGCGTAGCCTCTTACCAGGAGATCAACATTTTGGTCGCGTCCTTCAACCGGATGGTCTGGCGGATTGAGGAGCTTATTGAACGGGTCAAAATCTCCTCCGTCAGCGAGAAGAACGCCGAGCTTCATGCCCTGCAGTCGCAGGTCAACCCGCATTTTCTCTATAACACACTGGATATGATCTATTGGATGCTCGATGAAAAAGGCAATGACCAGCTGGGCGAGCTCGTGCTCTCCCTGTCGTCCATGTTCCGCTACAGCAGCCAGTGGGAAGGCGGCGCACCCGTTACGCTGCGGGAGGAGCTGGAGCAGATCGGCCATTACCTCAACATTATCTCGATCCGGCTGGAGGGCAGGCTTCAGGTCTTGACGGACATCGACGAGCGGTGGCTCGACGTTCTTCTGCCGAAGATGTCCGTTCAGCCAATTATCGAGAATGCGGTGAAGTACGGCCTGGAGCCGCTGGACCGTCAAGGCTTGCTCCGGGTGTACACCCGAGAGGATGGCGATGCGCTCCGGATTGTCGTGGAGGACAATGGCGCAGGCTTGTCGCAGGAAGCGATGGAGCGTCTGCGAAGCTCGCTGGAGGAGGAGAGTCCGAAGGAATCCGGCAAGGGCGGAATCGGGCTGCAGAATTTGCACAGCCGGCTGCGGCATATGTTCGGCGAAGGCTATGGTCTGCATATCGAGAGCTATCCCGGGGAGGGAACGCGGGTTGCCATCGTCGTGCCGCGTCCGCGGAAAGGAGAAGCCGACTCATGAATATATTGATTGCTGATGACGAACGCCCCATCCGGGAAGGAATTGGCCGCACGATTGCCCAGCTTCACCCGGAATACCATGTCGAGGTCGCCGCTTCGACAGAAGAGGCGGTGCGCATCATGGAAGAGCTGCGGATCGATATTGTGCTGACCGACATTTTGATGCCGGGCATGAACGGACTGGACTTTATGCGAATTTCCAAACGCAAATACCCGTTTGCCAAATGGGTAGTCATCTCGGCCCACAGCGAATTCGCCTACGCCCAGGAGGCGGTGCGGCTCGGCGCCCGGGACTACCTATTGAAGCCGATCGGCAAAATCCGGCTGCATGAGCTGATCGACAGTCTCGCCGAAGAGATCCGCCGGGAGAGCCGGCTCTCGCTGGAGGGCGAGCGGCTGAAGACGAGCCTGAAATATTTGCGGGAAGGCGTGTTCCGGAGGCTGGCGTCAGGTCTCGACCTCGGGAATCTGGATATCGGCCCTTTTGTTGAAGACTACAAGAGCTTCTATTTGACGATGGTGCGGATGGAGGGCGAGAACAGCCTGCGCCTGGAGCATTTTATCGTGGAGAATGTGCTGTCCGAGCTGATCGAACAGCACGGCTGCGGCGTGGTCGTCAACTTCGGCCAGGCAACGCTGCTTGGCCTGATCAGCCTGAAGGACGGGGAAGGGATCAGAGACTTCCAGGAGAATGTCAGAGGCCAGCTCGGACGGGTGCTCAAGGTTCCGTTCCAGATTATCCACTCCGGGCTGAACACGGATTTTAATGCGGTTCCGGACGTCGTGAAACGGCTGCGGGAGGCGTTCGACACCCAGGCCTTTGAGCCGGAGAACGTCAAGCGAAGCAGCGAGAAGGCTATAGATGCGGCATTGCAGTACATCAAGGAGCATTACCGCGAAGAACTCTCCCTGGAGAAAATGGCGTCCGTCGTCTATCTCAACCCGGCCTATTTCAGCCAGCTGTTCAAGCAGAAGACGGGACTCGGCTTTAAGGAATACGTCACCTCGCTGCGGCTGGACCAGGCGAAGCTGCTGCTGCTGAACACCCCGCTCAAGCTGAGCGAGATCGCCGAATGTGTCGGCTATCAGGACATGCGGCATTTCACCCAGATCTTCCGCAGAAGATTTCAGCTGACGCCGACCGAATACCGGCAGAAGCAGAGCGTCCCTGGACGGGGTTAGACCCGTCCGGTTCCCGTTCGGCTTAAGGGAAGCATTTGCCGATGGAGGTTTCCGGTAATAAATTTCCGGTAATAACAGAGACGACCCGCCCTCCAGGCTATGGGGGCGGGTCGTCTGCGTATGTGCTGCGTTTTATTGATGTCGCTTACAGCTTACAACTGATAGACACTACTTCGGATGATGTCCGGCACCTCCGCTATGTAGTCGTTATACTGCTCCCGGGTAATGCTGCCGGAAGTCAGACGTTCGCCAAGCTGGGCAATGAGCTGTTCGCTCTGCAGCTGGACTACCTGCGAGACGTCGGCTCCGCTGCCTTCGGCAATATCGGCCAGCGACCGCCCTTCGTACAGGGCGTAGTAGAAGTCCTCGTCCGAGGACTGGTTGAGCGCTCCCAGCAGATCATCCCGCTTCGAGGTGGACACCGTTCCGGCGGCTGCGGCAGGAACGGCCGCAGAGAGCTTGGCTATGGGGCTGGCGCTGACGCTCTTGGCCGCCCAGCTATTTCCTCCGATGGACATCGCGACAATCATCGTTCCTACAATCATCACTCGCTTGATATTTCGGCTCAGATTCATATGTGATTCCTCTCTTCGTTTCGTTTGTTGGATTTGAATTCCCGGTACGTTCCGGGGAACGGCTGCCGTTCATGGTGCATTCTTTGGACGTAGGCTCGGATTAGGTTCCGACATCAGTTATTACGTGCCGGGCGGTAAAAGGTGCCGCCCATGACTCTATTTTAACCTCCGAATGTGACAGGAGCCTTAAAAGAGCTTTAAAAAAAGCTTAAGATTTCTCAATACCCACTTGACTAGTCAGAATAATGGGTTTATTATTCGAATATAATCTTTCAACGTTAAATTAATGAATAGTGAACGATGACGATGAGCTGATTGGACAGCCAAAGGCTCCTGCATCGCTACCCTTCCTATGGGCGCGCTGCGGGAGCCTTTTTTATTCGGCTAAAAGTACAAGGTAAAGGAGCATGAGACATGCAGGAACCGGATTGGGAAAGGCTGGAGGAGGCAGACTGGCTGTTCCGAAAGATGGTCAGAAGGTTCGTGAAGGAGAGAGACCGGATCAGCGTCGAAGGGATCGCTCTGCCCGGCATGATGATTCTGCACAAGATCATCCGGGAAGGCGAGCAGCGGCTCAGCGATTTGGCCGAGCAGCTTGATTTGACCTCGGGCGCCATCACCGCGCTCTGTGACAAGCTCGATGCAGCGGGATTTACGGTCCGCAGGAGGAAGGAAGGCGACCGGCGCACCGTGCTTCTCGGGATTACGGACAAGGGCCGGGAGATGTTCGAGCGTCACCGGGATGTGGGATCGGCGTGTATTACGCTTCTGTTCGAGGGATTCGGGGCCGAAGAGCTCAACTCTCAGGCAAGAGCGTTCGAGAAGGTAATCAGCAATCTGGATGGCTTCTCCGAAGCGGTCATGGAGATTGCGAAGCGGAATGCCGAGCCGTTAACACCCGGAGGAGGGACCGAACAGAAGCCGAAGTCAGTAACGACACAAAGCCGGTATTTGACTTATTAATCTAAATATAATTCATATAACAAGGGAGAAATGTGATCATGGGATTTCCTACTGTATATCCGACAGGGGCGACACTATATAATCCGGACAAAGCATGGAGCGGCTATACCATCTATCAGGCAGGGGACGAGGGTGTTGTTCTGATCGACATGAACGGCCGCGAGGTTCGTCTGTGGAAGGGGCTGATCGGCTTCCCTGCCAAGGCGCTTCCGGGCGGGTATGTGCTGGGCAGCACAGGGCGCAGAGATCCGAAGTTCGGCATCCAGGATAATGTCGATCTCGTTCAGGTGGACTGGGACGGCAACATCGTCTGGAAATACAACGGCTACGAGCATATCGAAGATCCCGGCTATGAGCCGCTGTGGTATGCGCGCCAGCATCACGACTATCAGCGTGAAGGCAATCCGGTCGGCTACTATGCACCGGGCCTTGAACCGAATGTGACCGGCGGCAAAACGCTGGTGCTTGCCCACAAGAATGTTCATCAGCCGGAAATCTCGGACAAAGAGCTGCTGGATGACGTCATTCTTGAAGTGGACTGGGATGGCAGCATTTTGTGGGAGTGGAAGGCCAGCGACCATTTCGAGGAGCTGGGCTTCGACCAGGCGGCCCGGAATGTGCTGTTCCGCGATCCCAACACGCGGTCCTTCGGGGATTTGGGCGGAGGCGTCGGAGACTGGCTGCATATTAACTCGGCTTCGTATGTCGGGCCCAACCGGCTGTATGACGAGGGCGACGAGCGGTTCCATCCGGACAACATCATCTGGGACGCCCGCGAAGCCAACATCATCGCGATTACGGACCGGAGAACCGGCAGCATCGTCTGGCGGCTCGGACCGGATTACTCGCTGCCGGAAGTGAAGCACATCGGCTGGATCATCGGCCAGCACCACGCCCATATCATTCCGAAAGGTCTGCCGGGCGAAGGCAATCTGCTCGTATTCGACAACGGCGGCTGGGGTGGCTACGGCCTGCCGAATCCCGCTTCACCATTTGGGCAGAAAAATGCGATCCGCGACCATTCCCGGGTTCTGGAGATCGACCCTGCAACGCTGGAAGTCGTATGGCAATATACCGGAGCCGAGGCCGGCTTCTCGGTGCCGACTGACTCCTATAAGTTCTACAGCCCGTACATCAGCTCGGCGCAGCGTTTGCCGAACGGCAATACGCTGATTACCGAGGGCTCGAACGGCCGTCTCTTCGAAGTGACGGAGGAATATGAAGTTGTCTGGGAATACATCTCTCCTTATACGGATAAAAGAAACACCAATATGGTCTACCGCTCGTATCGTCTCCCCTATGAGTGGGTGCCGCAACTGGCGAAGCCTGAGGAGAAGGCCATTGAGCCGATTGATGCCTCTCAGTTCCGAGTTCCGGGCGCGGCCGCCAAAGGCAGCGATTCCGTCGTCAGCGTCGCCACTACGCTGCCCTTCGTGGAGGGCGCGGCCTGCGTCGCGACTTCAGACGAAGGCCGCCGCCGGGCGTGAACGGCGGCAGCCAGACCCGACATTCCCGAAAGAGGCGCCCCATCAGGGCGGGCCTCCCGGGTTTGCCGTAACAGCTGCTGATAACAAGCAAAGATGCATTCTTAACTACCTATACTTAATCCGAGAGGTGTATAACCGTGAATCATAAGTTAACCAAGTCCGCTTCGCCGCTGCTGCTTCTGCTCTCGCTTCTCCTGATTCTTTCGGGCTGCAGCTCCAAAGGCGATGCCGCAGCTTCGTCCGATTCCGCTTCGAAGGAGCTCTACAGGCTGAAGATCGCGGATACCGGCACGAACCCGGTGTTCCGCACAGCGCTGGCGAAGGGCTTCTTCAAGGACAACGGCATCGACGCCGAAATCGTCAACTTCGGAACCCCGGCCGAAGGCGTTAATGCGCTGTTCATCAAGCAGGTCGATGTGGCTTATGGCGCGGACTTCCCGCTGCTGAACGCCGTATCGAAGGGCGATTACGCCATCATCGCCTCGGCCGGTCAGGCGACCGATGAGGCGGCCGCGCAGTGGAAGCTGTACGTCCGGGACGAGATTAAGACGCCTGAAGATTTGAAAGGCAAGAAGCTGAGCTTCATGCGCGGCACATTCCTGCCTTATCTCTGGGATGAATATTTCAAGCAGAACAATCTGGATGTGAAGGATGCGGAGCTTGTCGGACAGGGAGCTTTTGATGAAGCGTACATTGCCCTGAAGCAGGGCTCCGTCGATGGAGCCTGGTTCACCGGGTCGGCGATTCTGGAGAAGGTTCAGGCTCTGCAAGGCGTCCACGAGCTGAGCGATATGTCGAAGACGAAGGTACGGCTCGGCACGGGCATTGTCTCCGGGAATGATCTGATCAAGAGTCATCCGGACGTAGTGGCGGGCTTCCTGAAGGCCGTCAGTCAGGCGACTGAATACTCGCAGGCTCATCCGGATGAAACGGCCGACCTGATGTACAAGGAACTGAAGCAGCCGAAGGAAGCAACGCTCAAGGATCTTCCGAAGAACGTATGGAAGGTTGGATTTACGCAGGCGGCCTATGACAGCCTTGCCTCACAGAAGAAATACATGGTCGATAGCGGCATTATCGAGAAGGATTTCGACCTGGCGGAGAAAATCAGCCTGGACCCGCTGCGTCAAGCGCTGCCTGATCAAGTGACCTACACCAAATAGGAGGTGCATCATCATGTCCCTGCCCGCAGAGCGGAACAGCATTCATGCCGAACGGAACGGCATTCACATTGAAGCGCTGCGCAAGAGCTACAGCGAACAGACATCCGGAGAGGTTCACTATATCATCAAGGACGTCGATCTGGTCATCAAGGGGGGAGAATTCTTCATTCTTCTCGGTCCCAGCGGCTGCGGCAAGTCCACGCTGCTGAACATTGTCGCCGGATTCGTCGCCAAGAGCGGAGGCAGCTTGCGGATCGGCGGGCAGGAGGTGGAGCGGCCGGGAAAGGATCGGGCGGTTGTGTTCCAGCAGGCGGATTCCTCCCTATTCCCTTGGCTGACCGTGCGTGAGAACGTGGAGTTCGGGCTCCGGATGAAAAAGACCCCCAAAGCCGAGCGCCGCGTCATTTCGGATCGTTATATCGGGCTTGTGGGCCTGAGCGGCCATGAGAACAAATTTCCGAAGGAGCTGTCCGGCGGCATGAAGCAGCGGGTGCAGCTGGCGAGAGTGCTGGCGAATGATCCCGAAATTCTGCTGATGGATGAGCCGTTCGGAGCGCTCGACGCCATGACGCGCCGGACGATGCAGAAAGAGCTGGTGCGGATTTGGCGGGAGACCGGCAAGACGGTCATCTTCGTAACGCATGACATTCAGGAGGCGCTGCTGCTGGGGCAGCGGATCGGCATCATGTCCGTCGGCCCGTCTTCGAGAATTACCGATATTTACGAGAACGCCCAGGCTTATCCGCGGGATGTGACAGCTCCCGAGTTCTACAAGCTGCTGGGGCAAATCGAAAGCCATTTTGAACACTAAAGGCGGGTGAACAGAACAATGAAATGGATCGAGCGCAAATGGGTCTCCGTGACCTTGTTGTGGGCGGCGGTGCTGCTGATTTGGCAGACAGGGGCGCTGGTGTATGGTCCGGACGTCATTCCGGGACCGTGGAGCACGGTTCGAGGGGGCCGCGAGCTGCTGATGGACGGCACGCTTATGCAGTATATCGGCATCAGCTTTCTCCGCGTCCTGATCGGCTGGACGCTCGGCAGCCTGCTGGCGATTCCGGTGGGACTCGCGATCGGGCGGGTGCGGATCATCCGGATTTTCGCCGAGCCGTTCCTGAATTTCATCCGGTTCATCCCGCCGATCGCCTTCATCACGCTGTTTCTCGTCTGGTTCGGCATCGGGGAGCAGTCGAAGATTGCGCTGATTATGTACGCGACCTTCTTCATCGTCGTGCTGAACACGCTGACCGGTGTGCTGGCCGTAGAGGAGGATAAAATCCGCTCGGCCCGCAGCATGGGCGCCAGCGAGTGGCAGATTCTGCTCCATGTGGTCATCCCGGCGACGACGCCCCATATTTATACCGGCGTGCGCCTGGCGATGGGCACCTCGTACATGGCCATCATCGGGGCGGAAATGATCGCCGCCAATGAAGGTGTCGGGTATCTGATCTGGAATTCGCGGCTGTTCTTCCGCACGGACTGGATATTCGTCGGCTTGTTCTGCCTGGGCTTCATGGGCTTCTTCACGGACCGCCTGTTCGGCTGGTTCGGCCGGAAGGTGCTGTACCGGTACGGAGTAGTGAACTCTGCGGTGCGCCGCAGCTAGGCTATGGGCGGCAGCCTCCATAATTAGGTATAAGATCACATTACATTTATAGAAAAATATGGTATAATCCTTGGAAATTAGGAAGGAAGGGGAGGTAGACCCGTGTTCCCCGATCACCCGAAATCCAACTCGGAGAAGGCCAGGGAGATCAGCTTCTTGGCCCACGACGAACCGGAGGAATACCAGCCGCGTAATGCGAGGGCCGCTGTGAAGCCGGGAGATTACGCCGGCGAGCGGCTGCTCAACGCGTTGATTGCGTTCGGCGCGACGGCTGCCGTCTTCATCCTGTTCCTCTGGCTGATGAATCTGGTAAGATAGAGCTGAAGCGAGGACAGAAATGAGGCGGTATGCGTTATGACGGATATAGCGGCACCAACGGCACAGACGGTAGCCGAATGGATGGTCAAGGAGATCCGGTTCACGGGGACCCTCTACCAGGCCGATGCGATCGACTATGTAAGAGCGAACTTTGGCGAGCAGTTCATCTATGTGAACGAGAACGGCAACGCTTCTCTGGATAAGGAAGTCAAGAAGATCTTCCGCAAGCTGCACCGAGGGCGGATCGCCTGGGACCGGGACGCTTTTTTGTGGGCCTGGACCTAGTGCCTTGGGCAAGTTAAGTCAAGGATTGATTTTGAACAAGTGACAGATGCGAAGACCGATCCAATGCTGTTGGATTGCCAAAAACTCCGGCCGCGACCTCTTGAATGAGGGCGGCCGGAGTTTTTTGCTTCCTGTGAGCGGTTATACCGGAACTTCCCGGGTTGTTCGGATCATCGGCGAGCCGCAGAGCGGGCAGGGCTTGTGGCTTAAGCCGTCATCGGCGCCGCCATTCTTGACCCGCATCCAGCCGGGGCAGGACCCGGCGGGGCAGCTCCAGACGGCGACGGTGCGGGTGCGCCCTGAGACGCGCGTCCCGCCGTCCGCAGCGCCGCCGGACCGGGCGCTGCCCCCATGGCGCGCTGCGCCGCCGCCGAAGCGGCCGCTCCCGCCGGGCCTGGCCGGCCATGCGGCCGGGGGGTCCCGGTCCGGAAGGCTGGCCTCGGACCGGTCCAGCAGGGCGTTCTCGGCCGCCAGCGCTTCGGCGGCCGAGAACCCGGCGCGGCGCGTTCCGCCTGCCGCGCCGCCAACATGGCCGGCGCTGCTTCGCGCGCGGCCTTCTGCGGCGCCGTGCGCAGCCGGCGCCGCATCGCTTCCGGCGCGCCCGCGGCCCGCGCCGGGGTGGCCGCCGCTGCGCCCGGCGGCCGGGGTCCCGCCCGCCGCCTCCATAGCGGCGGCGGCTTCGGGGCTGGCGCCGAAGGCCGCCAGCATGAAGCGGGACACCGGGGCTTTGCGGCCCCGGTGCAGCGCGGGAGAGCTGATGTACAGCTCCTCCCGCGCCCGGGTCACGGCAACGTAAGCGAGCCGCCGTTCCTCTTCCAGCAGCGCCTGCGCGTCGGCGCCGCCGCCTTCGGCCGTCTTGCGGTCCTTCAGACGGCCGGCGTCCAGCGCGGAGCTGTGCGGGAGAATGCCCTCGGAAGCGCCGAGGAGCATGACGACCGGGAACTCCAGCCCCTTCGACTTGTGGATCGTCATCAGGGAGACCCGGTCGCCTGCTTCGCCCGCGTTCCCGCCGGGCTCCTTGTGATGCGCATTCCGCGCCGTCACATCGTCGATGAAATCGAGAAACGGCTGGAGCTCGCCGAACCGTCCTGCCGACAGCTCCAGCTCGTCCAGCATTTCCTTCAGCGTCTCCCGGTGAAGCGTCGCCTGATGGCGTTCATCCGCCAGGACGAAGGAATCATAGAAGGAAGCCCGAAGCTGCCGGATGGCCTGAACCGGGGTCAGCGTCCGGATACCCCGGATCATCGCGAGCCGGTCCGAGATGGCCTCCTTGCGGAAGTCCGCCAGGCCGGGCAGGTTTAAGAGATAGACCAGCGGCCCTTTCTTGGGCTGCACGGCCTCCATCCGCCGGATATGGGTCATCCCCTGCTCCCGGTTCACGTACAGGGTGGGCAGAATATCCTCCATCGCTTCGAAATCCCGCCGGTTCACCGAGAGCCGCAAATGGCTGATCACCGGCGAAATGAGCCAGTGCTCATAGAGCAGCCGCCCTTCGCCGTAATCGATGTAGGGCACGTTCTGAAGCAGCAGCCGCTCCAGCACGGCACGGCTGCTGCTCTGGGCCCGGTACAGGATGGCGAAGTCGCCATGCCTGCGCTCTCCCCGCTCCACGGAGGAGATGATCTCGTTCACGAGAGCCTCCGCTTCCTCATCGGCATTGGCGGGGCGGAGATACCGGGGCCGTCCGGCGTCCGGCACGGCCGCCCGCAGGCTTTTGGTACGGCGGCGTATGTTGCCTTGAATGATCCCGTTTCCAAGTCCGATAATGGACGGTCCCGAACGGTAATTGATATCCAGCGTAATCACCCTGGCATTCTCGTATACCTGCTCGAACTCCAGAATGAAGTCGCTGCGCGCGCCGTTGAACGAGTAGATCGTCTGATCGTCGTCCCCGACCACCATCAGATTGTTCAGGGGGCTGGCGATCATCCGGATCAGCTCATACTGCAGCGCGTTCGTGTCCTGGAATTCGTCGACCATGATATGGGAATACGTGCGCTGAAGCTCCGCCAGCAGCTCGGGACGCTCCAGCAGCATCCGGTAGGCATCCAGCAGCACGTCGTCGAAATCGATTTTGCCGTTGTCCCGCTTCCATCTCTCGTAGCGCAGCAGAATTTCCCGGATTTCTTTATCCGATTCGGTCAGATCCGGCAGGGTGTCTGCGCCCTGCATATTCATTTTGACGGAGGAGAGAATCGAGAGCAGCGATTCCGGAGGGTAGGCATCCTTGGCGAGGCCCATTTCTCGCATGATCGTCTGCAGCAAAATATGCTGGCGCCGCGTCTCATGAAAAATATCCTCCCGTACTCCCTGCCTCCGCAGAAAATAGAGAAAGAAGGAATGAAATGTCCGGGCCTGAAGTCCGGACAGGTTCCGTCCCTGCACGCCCGGCAGCCGGCCGATCCGCTCCCGCATCTCGGCGGCCGCCCGGCTCGAGAACGTCAGCAGCAGCAGCCTGCCTGGCGGAATCCGGCGCACGGACAGCAGATAGCCCGTCCGGCATACGAGTACGCTCGTCTTGCCGGAGCCCGCGCCGGCGAGCGTCAGCAGCGGCCCGTCGCCATGCCGCACCGCTTTGATCTGCGCGGCGTTCAGCAGGATGCCGCCCGCCTCAAGCTCCCGGAAATAGGCGGAGTCCGGATCGCTCTTCAGCACCAGATCCCGGCTTGTCCGTGCTGAAGCCTGCGGCGCCCGGGGCGCCTTGGCTCCGGGTACGCCCTGCGGCGCGGAGTGAAACAGCAGTTGATTCATCGAACTCATCATCTTAACCTCGCGAACACTTCATTTTTGCCAACCTACACTATACCATCTCTCCTCCGAATATGCACAGCGGTGGCCCGTACCTGGTTGAATTCCAATGGAAACAACACATGAAACGGCAATTTTTTTTATGGTTGACAAATAATAGAATCTGAAAGTAATATATATGCAGATAAAGGGTTTACATTTCCATTTGTGCAAACGATTGAACA
>RCUO01000230.1_pt1 | contig 33694 bp, 31 predicted proteins | sample 2166161 | NCBI WGS metagenome assembly RCUO01 (sample SAMN09932617, study PRJNA488358) | compost metagenome | feature: garden; material: soil; isolation source: compost soil in cyclohexanecarbonitrile-enriched culture | place: Germany: Experimental Botanical Garden Goettingen | collected 2016-01-27
TGCCTAAATTGAATCTGGAAGTTATTATATTTTATTGCTGCAAGTCTGCATACTGTACCTTTTAGTGGAAAATCCCGAACTTTTTATGTGAATTCGAATACAGTCCCGAACGCGCCGCCATCCCGTCAAAAAAGCACTCCCGCCTGCGGCGGAAGTGCTTGCCTTTGGTAAGCGGCGGGAGCGCTCCGGTTGCCCGGCTCCGCCGCTTCACTATGCGTTAATTCGTTACGGGAATCAGAGAACGGCCAGCACCGTCATTCCGATGCCGCTGATCGTTATCTTGCCGTCTTCCAGCGCGGAAATGGACTCTGCGCCAAGCAGCGGCTGCCACGAGCCGAGCTTCGGAATCGGAAGCGCCACTTCGCCCGGCACAGCGCTATAGATGACCAGCAGATGCTCCGCCTGGTCGCCTCCGGCATGACCGCGAAGCGTATACGCGATGACGTCTGCCGGCGATGCCTCGAAGACCAGCTTCGCGCGGATCTCTTCCGCGCTCCGCATGCGGAACGCCGGATGCGCGCGGCGCAGCCCGATCAGCTTCTTGACATAGGCGACCTCATCCTGAAGCGCGGCGCAGCGCTCCCAGTCGATCCGGTTGATCTCGACAGGGCTCTTATAGCTGTTCTCCACGCCGTTCTTCGTCCGCATGAATTCCTGGCCGGCATGCAGAAACGGAATGCCCTGGCTCAACAGGATCATTGCCGTCGCAAGCCGGTGCATGGCGCGAAGCTCTGCCTCCGGAACTTCCCCCGCCGACAGCACCAGCTTATCCCAGAGGGTGTGATTGTCGTGGCATTCCACGTAATTGACGCTCTGCTGCGGCTCCTGTACGAACTGATGGATGCCCGGCGCATAGGGAATCCCCCCGGCGATGCCCGCCATCACCTCTTGCTTGGGCACGGGTCCGCCGCTGACAAATCCTTTGACGTCAAACAGGAAAATGTCGCCCTTCACCACATCGCGGAATCTGTCGTTAAACTGGCCGATAAGCGGAATCGCTTCGCTGTTATGCTGGCTCGCCTGGCGCTCCGGCGCAAGCTCTGTGGCCAGGTCCCAGCCTTCGCCGATCATCATGATGGACGGATCGATCTCCGCCGAGATCCGCCGCCGGATTTCATTGATCGTATCCACGTCCATGAGCCCCATCAGGTCGAACCGGAACCCGTCGAACTTGTACTCCTTCGCCCAGTACAGGACAGAGTCCGCAATGAAGCGGGACATCATCTTCCGCTCGGTGGCGCAGTCATTGCCGCAGCCCGAGCCGTTGGCGAGGCTGCCGTCCGGCTTATACCGCAAATAGTAGCCGGGTACAAGCTTCGTGAAATTGACGCGGTATCCGTCGTAGACATGATTGTAGACAACATCCATAATAACGCGTACTCCACGGTCATGAAGGCTCTGGATCAGCTCCTTGAGCTCCCGGATTCGGGACGCCGGTTCATAAGGATCGGTGGCATAAGAGCCCTCCGGAACGTTATAGTTCTTCGGATCATATCCCCAATTGTAGTGGGGGAGGTCGAGCTTCGTCTCATCCACGCTTTCCGTGGCGTAATCATACACCGGCAGCAGCTGCACATGAGTAACGCCCAGGTCCGCGATATGATCGAGTCCGGTTAAAATCCCCCCCGGGCCCCGCGTCCCGTTCTCCGCAAGTCCGGCGAACAGACCTTTGTGCCGGATACCGCTTTCAGGATGAATCGAATAATCCATTACATGCAGCTCGTAAATGACGGCATCAACCGGGTTCCCAAAGGCCGGCATCCTGCCAGACCATCCCTCCGGGTCCGTCTTCCGCAGATCCAGAATGGCGCCGCGGTCGCCGTTGACGCCGACAGCTCTGGCATAGGGGTCCGCCGCTTCATTCCACTGGCCTTCAATCATCACACGGTAAGTATAGTACTTGCCTTCCAGATCACCTGTTACGCTTGCGGTCCACGTACCGCCGGTTCCCCGGTCCATGGAGATCACCCTTTCGGGTTCTCCCTGCCAGGAAGCATACAGAACAAGCTCAGCCTGCTCCGAGGTCGGGGCCCACAATCGGAAAGACGATTGCTCCGGGGCATAGCTCAGCCCCAAATCATCTCCGTCATAACCGAACAGCTCATCAAAACGTTCATCGAAGACCGAAACTCCGCCAGTTACCGCGGAATCGCCGTAGCGAATCGGTTCATCCATCTCTCTTTGTACCGACAATCCAGACACCTCTCCTTTATCCCATAGCACTTCAGGAGGCATACCCTTCCCCAGTGCAAACGTTTCTACAACTTTCACCCGGGATTATACAATGGGGGAAGTTGGCTGTCAAACCAACTTCCCCCTACGTTTTCTGCAAAATAAGTCATTCTATTTTCAATCAATCATCCGTTGACTGCTATTCGATCCGCAGAGCTACCATGGACAGCACGTCCGCGTTCCCGGCATAGCTGATCCTTCGCTCCCGGCTCGGGATAAAGACGCCTTCTCCGCGCCTTAAGCCGTTATCCTGAACTAGAAGCAGCGGCCCCTGTTCCGTCAACTCGTACCCGATCCCGACGGTCCAGTGGTAGTCGAAGTCATAGCGTCCTCTCCAGCGAAAGGATAACCATTTATCGAACTTGACGGCGACCGGCCGGTCCGCGTCGATCTCGGCCTTATATTGATCGAAATCGTTAAAACGCCGGGTCTCGATAGCCCGGGATTGCCCGAGCGAGTCTCGAAGAAACGCCCTCACTCCCCTGGCATAAGCAGCCGCGCTCATTCCCCAGGGCCGTCCTCCATATCTTCGGTATAAATGGTTCATTTGATTCTCTTTGGAACCAAAATGTTCCAGCCCGATCTTTCCGGACACCCCAAGACGGCGGCCCCAGTACTCCGCGATCGCAGCCATCGTCGCCGGGCCGCATGCCGATGAAGCGGAATGAACGCCAGGAGCCCACTGGGTATAAGGTTCTACATTCAGCTTGCGGCCATGGAAGTCGGTCATCAAGGCATCGCTTCCATTCGGGCGCGGAGCACCCTTTCAATCTCGGAGGAGAGAAAAGGCTTGCTGATGAAATCCCGCATGCCGACAGCCATGCAGCGCTCCCGGTCCTCCTTGCCGGCATAGGCCGTGACCGCCACAATGTAGGGCAGCCGGTCCGCAGGCAGCATGCCCCGAAGGCGGGCAGCCGCCGTCAATCCGCTCATGACCGGCATCTGGACATCCATGAAGATCACGTCATAGTGGCCCTCCATGGCGGCACGGATGGCCTCCTCGCCGTTCTCCGTGAGGTCGGCCTCGTACCCTCGCTTCTGCAGAATGGTACTTAGCAGCTTCCGGTTGACGGGCTGATCCTCCGCGATCAGGATGCGGAGCGGGCCGAACTTCGGTCCAACAGGCGATGATTGCCTGGAAGACTCGTCCCGGTCTGTGGAGGCTTCTTTATCCCCGTTCACCGCCTGCTCTCCGTCTTCCTCCCGCTCCAGCGTATCGGCCGGCAGGGTGAAGTAGAAGTCCGAGCCCTGTTCCGGAACGCTCTCCACACCGATCATGCCTCCCATGAGCTCGACCAGTTTCTTGCAGATGGCAAGCCCGAGGCCGGTTCCGCCATACTTGCGGTTGATGGACGGATGCAATTGGGAGAATGATTGGAACAGGAGCGGCAGCTTCTCCGGCGCGATCCCGATTCCAGTGTCCCGGACATGCACTGTCAGCGCATATTGACCCGGCGAGCCTCCGTATTCCGCGCCGACTTCAATCAGGATTGACCCGCATTCCGTGAACTTCACCGCGTTGCTGATCAGATTCACCAGAATTTGCCGCACCCGGGCGGCATCCCCCATGATCACCTCAGGAACTGTCGGCCCCATGCTTCCGGAGAGGTCCAGATTCTTCTCCCGGGCTTTGGCCCGGAAGAGCTCGATCACGCTCTCCAGTACCTCTCCCGGAGCATAGGGCTCACGGGTGATCGCCATTTTGCCCGCTTCAATCTTGCTGAAGTCCAGCACTTCATTCAGGATATTCAGCAGCGAGTCGCTGCTGTCGCCAATAATCTCCACATAGGCGCGCTGCTCCTCGTTCAGTCCCGTCTGCGACAGCAGCTCGGTCATGCCCATGATGCCGTTCATCGGCGTGCGCAGCTCATGGCTCATGATCGCCAGGAACTCCGACTTGGCCTGGTCCGCCTTCTCCGCTGATTCCTTCGCCTGGAGAATTTCCCGCTCGTCCGTAATGTCGCGGAAGACAATGACCGCGCCCACATACTCGCCCTTGTCAAGCAGCGGTGTCAGCTGGTAAGACGCCAGAAAGCTTGTGCCGTCTCTTCGCCACAGCACGGCTTCCTTGCCCTGATGGGAGATCCCGCTTCCGATCGCCTTAAGCAGCGGAGCCTCCTCCGGCAAATACGGGGTGCCGTCCAGTGCAGTCTGGTGGATGATATCCCGGTAAGAGAGCCCGAGAATATCGTCATATTCGAAATCCAGCATATACGCCCCTGCCGGGTTGATGAACGTCACTCTGCCCTCGCGGTCGAGGCCGAAAATGCCTTCGGAGACCGCATTCAGAATAAGTGTGTATTCATTGCCCAGCTTCTCGATCTGCTCCACATAGCGGGTGCGTTCCGTAATATCCCGCGAAATACCGTAGACGCCAACGACCTGGCCGCCCACGATCATCGGAATATTCGTGGTGTTGATTTCAATCTCGTGACCGTCTTTATGAATGATGGTCAGGTCGTAGTTTTGAGGATAGCCCTGCGCCGCAAGATTGAAGTGGTAAAGCGTCTTTTCGATATCTTTTTCCGCGACAATGGGACCGAAGTACATGCCGATCAGCTCATCAAGCGCATAGCCGGTCAGAGCCTCCAGATTGACGTTGGCCGTCAAATAGTCGCCTTCCAGATTCATCGAGTACACGGCGGAAGGATTATATTCGAACAGGGATTTGTAACGCTGCTCGCTCTCCTGTAGCATCGATTCGAAATGCTTTCGCTCGGTGATGTCCCGGCAGATGGCGAGAAGCTCCTTGGTGCCGTCCTCTCCGATGATGTAGCGGCTGTTCGTCTCAAACCAGACATACTCCCCGTCCTTGCGGCGGTACCGGTAAGTGATGGGAGGGTTGACGCCGGAGTGCGGAGTCTGCTCCTCAGCCTGCTTCACCCGCAGCAAATCATCGGGATGAAGGTAGGCGTAGGCGTTCATCCCCACCATTTCCTCAGGCTCGCAGCCAAGCAGCGTCCGGCTGGCCGGTGAACAGTACAGAATGGTGTTCCCCGACGGGTCGATGCGGGTAATCAGATCCAGAGAGTTCTCCAGAGTCAGCCGGTTGTTCCGCTCGCTCTGCCTAAGCTGGCGCTCGATCTCCATCCGCTCGGAAATATCCTGCATCATGCCTACGAGGCGGCCGGGCTGCCCGCCGGGGCCGGGAACGGGCTCCCACTGCGAGTGCACATCGATCATCCGGCCGTCCGACAGCAGCAGGCGGAAGGAAATCTCCCCCGCAATACCTTGTCCGAAAGCTTCGCCGGCCTTTTGATCCAGTTCGGAAAGATCCTGTACATCGACATACTGTCTGAACTGGTCATATGCAATATCGCCTTCGGGCAGGGAGTAACCGCATAGGCGGCGGGCCGCCTCCGAGAACTGCAGCTTCCGCTTGTTCATATCCCACATCCAGGAACCGACCTTGGCTACCTTCTGCGCGACCGCAAGCGCGAATTCGCTCTCCATGCGTTCATTCACGCTGCTCGCAATGCACAGTATCCGGGACAGACTGCCATCCGGTCCGGTGATGTTCTGAAAAGAAATCTCAAACCAGACAAATTGGCCGTCCTTATGGCGCACCCGCCGGATGCGTGTGCTTCGACTCCGTTCTTCCAAGAGCAGCGCATTCATTTCTTCAATATCTTCGGGAAAATAGTAACCGAGCCGGTTCGTACCGATCAGCTCCTCGGGCTCAAAGCCCAGCAGCGGCTTGCACGAGGGCGACACGAAGGTCAGCGTACCGTCGGGCATGCTGATGGAGAAAATGTTCTTCGGACTCTTGGTAATGAGATGATACAGGTCCCGGCTGTCGACCGTCGCCTGCTCGTCCGCCAGCCGGCCGCTGATATCCTGGGCATACAGCAAAATACCGGCCCGGGAATTGCCCGGCTCGGCCCACATGTACCGGAGGGACAGCAGACGGGTGCGCCCCCCGCCGAGAAGCAGCGGAAGATCTCTTTCGTGTACACTGTCCGGAGAAGGGAGGCACGACCCGATTTCCGCATACCGGGGAAACCCGGCGAGGCGGCTCTCCACCAGAGCCTCCGGGCATTCCAGAAGGCGGCAGAACGCTTCATTCGCCTTCAGGCGCGGCTCTCCCTCTTCTCTAAGGAGCGCTATCCCGATTGGGGCTTTCATCAAGGCCCGGTCATATATCGAATCATTATCCGCCAAGTGGTGGTCCATTCCATCAGGACTCCTTTCTCTTGCAACCCGTGATTCGGTCATTATCCAGAGTAAGACTGTTCAGGCTGAAGCAGATCGGGAGGCGATTCAGTCGCGCGCAGGCGCCGGAGAAAGGAGCGGAGAGCCCGGCAGCCGTTGACAGCGGAAGCACCCGAAGTCCGGGCTGCTGCCAGGACTTCGGGTGCTTCACGAGCTTCGGTATGATGATTTCATATTCAGACGCCAAGCGAGCCTCTCCGGGCCTGAACGCCCTTAAGGTCCCGTATGCCTCTCCGGTAACCGCTGCTTGCTTCTTTCCGGCGCTGCAGGACAGTCTCCATATACAGAAATCCGATCGTCCACAGCAGCATGGCGTAACGGAAAGGAGTTACGCGAGTACGCAGCTTCAACAGCTCATAATGATTGATAACCTTGGTATAGGCTACGATCTCTTCCTTGTCGCGGGAAGCCGGCGAGCCGTGATGCAGCAGCTTCAGCTCCGGATTCACGATCATCGGACCGTGGAGCCCCGCCAAATACGACAGGTACAAATCCTCGCCCAGGCTGTAACCGTTCAGCCAATCCACCAGCTGCACGTCGCGAAGCGACGCCTTCTTGAAGCACATGTTGCAGCCGTGAAGGAATTCCGTCCGGAACACCTTCTTCTGCCGATTCCACAGATTCATCGCGGAGGCAAATCCGCTGTACGACAGTTTGCCGGGCGCCAGACGGCTTCGGCCGCTGGCCAGCATCAGCAGTCTTCCTTTCAGGGAACAAGAGAACTTCTGGTCGACTCCGCCAACGGCGACGACATCCGGATACTGCTGAAAGGTCCTCAAAAGACCGGCCAGGTAACCTTCATCCAGCTCGACATCATCATCCAGGAACAGAAGTGTTTCATAACGGGCGTTCTCCACTGCAAAAATCCGGGATCTCAGCAACCCCGCCTCATCCCGCTTTTTCCGATAGTAGACCAGCTCCATGCCGGAGGGAAGTTCCCGCCTGATCTCGTCCAGCCAGGACTCTTCGGTATCGCCGTCGTCGACAATCATAATTTCGACCGGCGAACCTTCCATATCCCGCTGCCTAAAAATTGAACTCAGACATATGCGCAGGTCCTCATGCCGGTTTCGGGTACAAATAGCTACCGACAGCGTCATAGAATCGCTCAAACTCCCCACCCTTTCTTCAGGAAATCAACTGCAGAGGCAATCTGCGCACCGGCCTTGGATGAATACTGCGAGCTATCACACACAGCTTCATGAGTCACAAGCCAAACGGCGTATGGATTTGGCACAGCCAATCCTCCGCCGCAGTATTTCCGGTATTCGCGCAATTTTTTTGTATTTACCCTTTATTGTGCAGGTCTAAACATAAAAATCAAGTTATTCATGATTTTTATCACTTTCTGCGTTTCACTCCAAGGGTGCGGGAACGAGATGAAGTTCCTTTCTGCGCCCGTCGGTAAGCCATTACTTTCCTGTACATTGATTTGTTGGAAAGCTGGTTAAAGATATACGGGTCCGGATTGGTGTTGACCTCGATGATCCAGGGAGTCAGCATATGATCAAGCCCGATATCGACGCCAAGCTGCTTAAAGCCCGGATAATGCCGCTGAAGGAAGCGGCCGATGTCTCCTCCGAGCCGTTTCAGCCGCTTCATTACGATCTCCTGCTGGGCGGAGCTCATATGCGGGGAGAGAAGCTTCTCGACCGCTGTCGGCTTGCCGCCAGCATGATAGTTGGTCACGATCTTCCCTTCGGCCGCCACCCTTCCGATCAGCCCCGTCGTCTCCCATTTGCCCTTGGGGCTGAGCTGGACCATAACGCGGATATCGAACCGGCGGCCGCCTACCTTGAGCAGATTGATCCCTCTCTGGATCAAATAACGCCGCCCCCGGGTCGCCGCGTTGAGCGACTGGTAAAAAGCTTCGAAGGTGCTGAAGGTCCGGGCCTTGGTTCCTTGCTGATAGCGGTACGTGACTCCCGAGGAATCAGCCCGCCGCTCCACCCGCATGACGCCGTTGCCATAGGTTCCGACCTCGGGCTTCACATATACCATGCCGTATTTGTCCAGCATCCGCTTGGCACTGTCCCGGTTAAGCTTGACCGTCTCTGGAATCAGCACCGCAATCTCCGGACTGCGAAGCAGGACCTTCGTCTTGATCCATTTGCTCGTTAATGTGGATTTCGCTTTCATTCCCCTCTGCCACACTCCTTGTGCTCCTGCCAAAATTATTCTCCAAGGTAAGCTATGCGGCAGAGTCCGCTTTGGCATTGGGTAGACGCCTCAGGCGCCCGAAAGTTGGGTATCCTTTGCCGAACCGGCGGCATATCATGCAGAAGAACTGGCATCCGAAGCGGAATGGAGGGGGAGCTGTGAAGATTTGCATGATCGCGCCGGGCCGCTTTCCGCTTCCGGGCAGCGGGTCTGTGGAAATTTGCATTTGGGAGACGGCCAGACGGCTTGCGGTCCGTCATGACGTCACCGTTATCAGCCGCCGCTTCCCGGGGCTCTCCCACCAGGAGAAGCGGGAGGGCGTAAGGCTGCTCCGCTTGCCCGCCGATATGCCCGGCCTCTATCTCGCCGAGGCGCTGAACATCATTCGGAGCGGGAATTTCGGGCTTGTTCAGGTCGACAACCGGCCGCATGTCGCGGCCGCCGTCAAGCAAGCCCTGCCCCGCACACCGGTCGTTCTCTTTCTGCACTCGCTGACGTTCGTTCCGCAAGAAGCGAAGGTGCGAAGAAGCCTCAGCTTCGCCGATCTGATCGCCGTCAACAGCCGATCGCTGGCGGACCGCCTGCTGCGCCGATTTCCCGGCCTGCTCCCGCCGCTTCGTGTTGTGCCGCTGGGGGCCGATCTCTCCCGCTTCTCGCCGCTCTCCGCGCAGCAGCGCCAGCAGATGCGCCGGGAACTGCAGCTGCCCCGCCGCTTCACGGTTCTCTTCACGGGCAGGCTGATTCCCCGCAAGGGGGCGGATGTCCTGATCCGGGCGGCGGCGCTCCTGAACAGACGCCGGCCTGTCCAGCTGATCATTGCCGGATCGGGGAACCCATCCTACGAGCGCAGACTGAAACGGCTGGCGAAGCGGCTGCGCCTCCCCGTGATTTTTGCCGGCGGCATTCCCCACAGCGACATTCACCGGCTCTATCAGGCCGCCGACTGCTTCGTCTGCCCCTCGCAGCGGCATGAGTCGTTCGGCCTTGTCAATGTAGAGGCGATGGCGGCCGCCCTTCCGGTCATCGCTTCCCGGATCGGAGGCATCGGGGAAGTCATCGAGCACGGCCGGACCGGCCTGCTCGTTGACCGCTACCGCGAAGCCTCCGCCTTCGCCCGGGCGATCGAGAGCCTTGCGCGCGCTCCGAAGACCGCCGCCGCAATGGGACTTGAAGGCCGGCGCACCGCCCTTCAGGCGTTCGACTGGGAGCGCACGGCATCCAGGCTGGAGCTGCTCTTTGCCGGGCTCTGCCGCGCCCGGGAGCATTCCCCTGCGCGCAGGGAGAGCGACGCCCCATCCGGAAGCCGGGACAGCCTGCCCACCCGTTCTTTTCAGGGCAGCCATACGCTTCCAGAAATGCTGTGACTTTATTCGCTTATATCTAGTCTTATACGTTGTATAATCAATTTGTAAGCGTTGCCATTCCGAATAACCATACAGCGCCTAAGTCGGCAACACCCTGCATATTCTTCAGATCCAGAAAGGGTGGATTGTTATGTTAATGCTCGAAATTATCGTAAGACCGGAGAAAGCGGATGAAGTGATGGAGGAACTGCTGCTCGCAGGATTCCCATCCATCAGTAAAATGGATATATTGGGGCGCGGCAAGCAGAAAGGCATCCAGGTGGGCACGAACCATTACAACCAGATCTCCAAGAAGATGCTGATGATGGTCATTCATGAGGATGACAAGGAAGAGGTTGTCGATATCGTGAAGCGGACGGCAAGAACAGGCGATAACGGCTCCTTCGGCGACGGCAAAATATTTGTTCTGCCGGTTCTGGAAGCGTATACAATCAGCACGGGCAAAAAAGAACTGTAATCATCAGGTGGCGGAGTGCCTGGGCGGAACCTTAGCGGACCCCAATTCCGCATGGGCGTTGGCGATGTCGGCAGCAGGGCAAGCGTCTGTTTCTCTCCCAAGGATGAGCATCTTACCGGACCTCCTTCGGACAACGGACGTTTGCCGATAAAAATATATAGATAAAAATAGGGCGGCTCCCCCGAAAGCTATTGCAAGCTTCGGAGGAGCCGCCCTATTCTATGCCTAGAACAGCAGCCCGATAACGGTGAGCACCAGTCCCACAATAAAGCCGCATACCGCGCCGTTGACGCGAATCCACTGCAAGTCCTTTCCGATCTTCTCCTCCAGCATGGCGACAAGGCTCGCATCGTCCATCTTGTCGAGGTTCTCCTTAACCAGCACACCGAGGCGGTAATGGTTCGCGCCCACGAAGCCGATCAGCGAGGAGCGGATTCTTCCTTCGTATTCCTCGATCCACTCCCGCTCCTCGGCTGCCCGCCGGAGCAGCATGGCATAGGCGGCGAACAGCTTCCGCCCCCCGGCCGCCCGGTCTTCCTCCAGCAGCCGGATGCCCACGGCGCGGATTTCCTCCATCCGGGCGAGCAGGAACGCGCCTGTCTCTTCCGCCTGAAGAGCGCGGACAGCCCAATCGCTCAGCGACTTCATCTTCTCTTCGTCGTTCACGAACTGGAACAGCGCTACCCGGATCTCGCGGACAATTCCTTCCCGGATGGCGCTGTCCTCGGCCTGCATGTCGCGGATGGCGGAACGCAGCATGTTCTGCAGCAGATCGCCGAGCATATCCTCGTCGACGAAGCCGACAAAAGCCTGGAAGGCCATGCCCTTAAACCCGCCGAGCTTCACCTCGGACAGCTTGGAGGCTGCGAGGCTGCCCAGCATCGTCTGTGTCTCAGGCTTTGCGATCCAGGCATCAGCCTGAGCGAGCCCGTAATCCAGCGCCTCCATGTCCTTGCCGTCCTGCAGCAGCCGCATCACGCCCTTGTCGGCGATATCCTTGAGATCGGCTCTGCGCACATAGTCGGCCAGCGCCGACTGAAGGAACGGCAGCGCCTTCTCCACGGGAATCCGGCCGGCCAGCTCGGCCGCCCGGTCCAGAATCTCCATTCTCGCCTTCTTCCGGCCGAGAAACCGCGTCAGCATCGCGGAGGCCAGCGACAGGAACCGGATGCCGCGCAGCTTGTTCTCGATGCTCTCTTTATTCAGCAGCTCGTTCTCCATGGCGGAGATCAGCGACTGGACGATTTTGTCCCGGTTCTTCAGCAGCAGTGATGTATGCGGAATCTTCAGTCCGAGCGGATGGCGGAACAGCGCCGTCACCGCGAACCAGTCGGCGATGCCGCCGACGAGCCCTGCCTCGAAGCCGCCGCGCAGCAGCTCCACCCCCGTATTGTCGGGGAGAAATAGCGTGATCAGGAACCCGAGCGCCATGACCGCTAGCGATATCGTAGCCAAATTTCTGGATTTCATTGATTGCCCCCTGCCTTCAGTACCTTTTCCGAATGATAAAACCGGACATAAGACCGAAATCGGCCGGGAAGATAGCCCGGCGGTCTTACGTAACACACATTGTACCACGAACCCTGCCTGTTTTCGAAACAGACCTGAGACGGGGATTATGCATGTTAAAGGCGGGCACGCCAACAAGCCGCCCAGGCTGACTAGCGCCAGGGCGGCTTGTTTCGGGGAAGCGGCGGCGGAGTATGGGCCGCCGCTATTCCACGTTGCTGTGCTGCTTGAACGCCGCGGCGTTGTCGACGCCGCGGGACTCCGCGTAGCACAGGCAGACCGCGTCCAGCACGAGGTGGACGCATTGGTCAAACAGCGAGCCGAGCGGCTGCACGCTCGCGCTCTCGCCTTCCCGGCGGTGCTTCGTCGCCGCCGGAATAGCAATCACCCGCGCGGCCGACCGGGCGAGCGGGGATTCGGCGTCGGTCGTCAGGGCGATGACCGACGCGCCAAGCTCCCGCGCCTTCTCTGCGGTCCAGACGACGCCATGCGTCGTTCCGGAGCCGGAGACGGCGACCAGATAATCGCCCGCGGCAATCGAGGGTGTGATCGTCTCCCCGATCACATACGAGGTCGCGCCGAGGTGCATCAGCCGCATGGCGAAGGATTTGGCCATCAGGCCCGAACGGCCTTCGCCGGCAACAAAGATCCGGGGCGCGCCCGCCAGAAGGGCGGCCGTGTCGTTAATGTTGCTCTCGTCTATCCGCGACAGCACATCACCGGCTTCCGAGAGTATGGTCATCAGCTTGTTCATATTCGTTCAGTCTCTCCTTCTCTGTTCGGAATTAATTAGAATTCGCCTGCCTCCGGAAGCATTCGGCTGAACCCAAGGCCGTAGTCCGGACGGCATTTCGCCAGTCTGTCTATACATATGCTCTCCCCGGGATGAGCCGGGGCAGCACCCGCTACCTTCTCCTTAACTCATCGATCGCTTCCCGAAACGCGCGGGCTGCGGCAGCGGGGTCCGGAGCCTTCGTAATGGCGGAGCCGACGATGAGGACCTCCGGCTCCATCGCCAGCAGCCCCGGCAGCGACTCCAGCGTGATCCCGCCCGCGGCGGCGATCCGGAGTTCCGCCGGGCTTCCGCTGGCGGAACCGGGAGCGCCGGATGCGGCGGTACCTATGCCTCCAGGCAGCGCGCTGCCGGCACCGTCACCCCTGATTCCGCCTGCGGTGACTGCTCCCCTGGCGCCCCGGGCGGCTCCATATGCGCCCGGCCCGGTCAGCCGGGAGCCGCCGCCCTCCTGCTGGTCCTTGCTGACATGCAGGCAGTGGACCGCCTCCTGCCAGCGGGAGAGCGCCGCCTGTTCCTCCGGCGTCGTATGGAGCAGGTCGATCATGACCTGCCTGCCCCATGTCCGCGCCGTCTCCAGGCAGAGGCTGACGGTGACCGGCGGGGCGGCGCCCATGACGGTCGCCACGTCAGCCCCCGCCTTATAGCATAGCTCGAACTCGTATTTGGCGTTATCGAAGGTTTTGACATCCGCTACGATTACTTTGTGCGGGAACTCGCGGTTCATCGCCTCCACGGACGCCATGCCGAACTCTTTGATCAGCGAGGTCCCGACTTCGATCCAGTCGATATAAGGCTCCGTCAGCCTCGCCATATCGATGGCTTCCTGTATGCTCATCCGGTCCAGCGCCAGTTGAATGTTCATCTTGTCGACACCTCAAGCTTTCCCTCCGGAGACGATTCAGCCGACTTCCGGGATTTACCCACGGTCATGGTCAAAATGGCGGACAGCAGCAGCGAACCGGCCATGAAGATGTAAGAGGCGCCGAAGCCGCCGGTCGTGTTGTTCAAATAGCCGACGAGATACGATCCGGCAAAAGAGCCGAGCGCACCCATACTGTTGATCAGCGCCATGGCGCCGCCCGAGACGTTCCGGGGCAGAATTTCCGGCATGATGGCGAAGAACGGTCCATAAGGCGCGTACATGGCGCCGCCGGCGATGACCAGCAAAATGAAGGAAATCCAGAAATGATCCGCGCCCAGCAGATAGGAAGCGTAGAAAGCGACGGCGCCGACCAGCAGGAACGGCCAGACAAAGGCTTTCCGGTTCTGTGTTTTATCCGAGAAGTATGAAGCCGTCAGCATGCCGATAACCGCGAGCACATAAGGAACGGAGGACAGCCAGCCGGTAGCAACCATGCTCATGTCCGGAGCCGCTTTGATAATGGAAGGCAGCCACATCACGAAGCCGTACACACCGATGCTCCAGAAGAAATACTGCAGGCACAGCCGGATAACAAGCGGCGATCTGAACGCTTCGCCGTAGTTCTTGACGGGCTTCAGCCCCTTCTGCTCTTCATGCAGGGCGCTCTCAAGCTCCTTTTTCTCCTGAGAGGTCAGCCAGTTCGCTTCCGAAGGCTTGTCGTTAACCAGCTTCCACCAGAAGAACGCCCAAATAATCGGAGGCAGACCTTCAAGGATGAACATCCATCTCCAGCCGACCGAAGAGACGAGATACCCGGAGACGATCGACATCCACAGTACGGTTACGGGATTGCCAAGGATGAGGAACGTGTTGGCGCGGGAGCGCTCTTTTTTCGTAAACCAGTGGCTCAGGAAGACCAGCATCGCAGGCATGACTGCGCTTTCAACAACACCGAGACAGAACCGGATGACGATGAGAAAATGAACGTTATGGACGATGCCGGTAGCCGCCGCCAGCAGTCCCCAAAGAATCAGCGATCCGAATACGAGCTTCTTGGCGCTCTTGTTCTCGGCATAATGGGCGCCCGGCACCTGGAAGAAGAAGTACCCGAGGAAGAAGAGCGCGCCAAGCAGCGAAGACATCGACGCCGTAATCTGCAAATCCTTGGCCATCCCGGCGGCCGCGCCGAAGCTGTAGTTCGCCCGGTCGAGGTAGGCCAGGCTGTACGTAACGAAGACAATCGGCATCAGACGCAGCCAGCGCGAGGCGACGAAGCCGCCTTTGTTCGAGTTGTTCATCTCGTTCTCACTCCTGTCAGATGATAGTGAAGATACGCCTTAAGCTCTTCCTTCGTCGGGTATCCGTCGTGATCGCCTGCGGACTGCACCGCGAGCGAGCCGATCGCGTTACCCTGCCGCACCGCGTCCGCGGCGCTTAAACCGTCCAGAAGTCCTCCGATCAGACCAGCCGCAAAGCCGTCCCCGGCTCCGACCGTGTCCACAACCTTCTCCGCCTTGAAGCCCTGAACCGTTCCCTCTTCACTCGGGGTGCGGAAATACGCGCCTTCCGGCCCCAGCTTGACGGCAACAAGCGAAACGCCCCTGTCCAGATAAAATCCGGCGATTTCCTTCGGGTCCCTTGAGCCGGTCAGGAACTCCCCTTCTTCGATCCCCGGCAGCACCCAGTCCGCCCGGCAGGCCAGGTCATTGATGACCTCCTTCATCTCTTCTTTTGAAGACCAGAGCGAAGGACGCAGATTGGGATCAAAGGAGACAGTCCTGCCCGCGCCTTTCATAGTCTCCATTGCCGCATAGGCGAATGCGCGGATGCTCTTCGTCAGCGCGGGCGGAATGCCGGTCATGTGCAGGTGACGGAAGCCGGTCAGATAGCCGGAGTCCACGTCAGCCTCGCCGAGCGTGCTTGCGGCCGAACCTTTGCGGAAATACTGCACCTGCGGATCGCCCTCCAGCACCTTCGACTTCAGCTGGAAGCCGGTCGGGTAGCGGGAATCCCGGGTGATCCCGGAGATATCAACCTGCTCCCGGGCGAGATACTCCGCGATGTACTCGCCGAACGCATCCTCGCCCAGCCGGCTGATCCACCCGGAAGACAGCCCCAGCCTCGACAGGCCGACGGCGACATTGACCTCCGCTCCGGCGAGGCGGCGGCTGAAGGTGTCAATATCCTTCAGGGCACCGGGCCTGCCTGCGACGAACATAACCATAGCCTCTCCAAAAGTTACCGAATCTTTCAGCATGGCTGCCATCCCTCCTTCAGTCTCTCCGCTTCCGTCCCTTTCCCCGCACGCCCCCGGGCTTGCCGCAGCATGTTCAGATAACCGGGAAGACTCTCCGGTCCGGGAATCGCAAATTCAATCGCCCGTGATGCACGGTCCGGCAGCAGAGACAGCAGCTCTCGCCAAAACGCATCCTCCTCCACGGGAATGGGAACCGTCTGCAGAACATCGTCCTCCGAATATACGACATGCTTACAGTGAATGTAGGCGGTGTAAGGCGCCAAATCCAGCGCCGCCCGGACGGGCTCCTCTCCGGCATACATCCAGTTGCCGGTATCGAACGTCATGTGAACTCCGCCGAGTCCGGAGCGCCCCACCGCCTGGAAGAATGCTCTCAAGTTTCCGGCGTCGCCTCCATGCGGCGTCTGGTCATTCTCTACCAGCAGGATCAGCGGCCCATGCAAGGTCCGGTACTGCTCCAGCAGCCCGCCCAGGCGGGTCAGCCGCTCATGGCTGTTCCGGCTCTCCTGGCCTTCCGCAGCCCCAGCCTTGCGGGCTTCCGGCGCATCCGTCACGCTTGCCTCTGCATCACTTCCGGCCGCTGCTCTGAAATGCCCCAGCGACACCTTCAGCATATCCGGCCTCAAAATGCCCGCTTCCTCAAGAACCGCCGACAGCTGCGTTTCATTCAGCCTTCCGGCTTCGTCCCACAGCTCCATCGGGACCGAGTATACGCAGCGCAGGCCGCTGCTCCGGTTCGCTTCGCGGCATTCCGCAAGCGGCAGCTCCCCCGGCGGGAACAACTCCCGCCTGATTTCGATGCCATCGGCGCCCGCAGCGCGAATCGTCTGCGTCCATTCATGCTGCGGCCCTGGAGTATTGCCAAAAACCGAGGTTGGAACAAAGACCGCCTTCATCCTACCATCCTCCTTCATGCTCGATGAGCGATGATCTATACCGTCCACTGCGGCCAATAGGGTGAGATTAATTGTTTATGGCTTGATCGGCTTGTGTTGCCAGAAATGCCGATCTTCCTGTAAATCGATTTAGTAAACCGATTTACAAAGGTTATGCGCTCATTATAATCCCGGCCTTTTCTTTTTGCAAGCCCTTTCTTTAAAGCGCTGTCAGAATGCGCTGTTTGGGTGAAATCAGCCTATTTCCCAGTGCTTACGGACCGAGCGGAACTTATCCAGTCCAGGGGCCTCCACAAATGCCGGCCAATCCACGTTAACGGCCCTCAGGTCCATAAGCTTCGAAAAAGAGCTGTTTTTTCCGAAATAAGGGCTCTGGAGTCCGCAGATGTCGGGGGGTACGGTTGAGGCCAGCCGACAAAAAAACAGCTCCCGGTCCAGGACCTGAAGCTGTTTTATCCAAATATGAATGACGCTTCCCGCACCGCCTTCAACGGGAACGCCCGGACGATTCCCGCACGGCAAGCTCGCATTCAAAGACGAACTCGGCCGCCTCCGGAGCTTCCTCCGCCCGGATGCGGGCGATCATGCGCTCGGCTGCCTTTCTGCCCATCTCCAGCGAAGGCTGGTTGATGGTCGTCAGCGTCGGCGTGAGCAGGTGGGCGAACGGAATGTTGTCGAATGCAACTAGCGCCAAATCCTCTGGAACCCGGAGCCCCTGTTCCTTGACAAAAGCAAGCGCCTCAAGCAGCACCAGGTCGTTGCCCGCAATGAGCGCCGTCGGCGGCTCCGGCTCCTCGAAGCGCTTGCGGAAGCGTTCCTTCAGCGAGGAAATCTCCGCATTGATGATGTTGCGGCTCTCGCATTCCAGACCGAGCCCGCTCATAGCCGCCCGGAAACCCTCCGTCCGCTCGGTGCGCGTGCTGATCGTCAGCGGTCCCGTAGCCAATGCGATGCTCCGGTGTCCCAGCGAAGCCAGATGCTCCACCGCCCGGGTAACCGCCTCCCGGTTGTTGACCACAATCGTATCCGCCTTGACGCCTTCGACCCGGCGGTCCATGAACAAGATCGGGTATCCCTGCTTGGCGAGGTTTTTATATAATGGTCCATTCTTGCCCGTAGGCAGGAGAATGATGCCGTCGACCTGCTTGGCCTGCAGCATTTCGGCATATTTCTTCTCTTTCTCCCCGTCCTCGTCGCTGTTGCACAGAATGACGCTGATGTCCTGCTCCTGGCAATAATCCTCGATGCCCCTGCAGATTTCCGTGGACAGCCGGTGCATAATGTTCGCCACGATGACGCCGATCGCCCCGGTCCGCTTCTGCTTCAGCCCCCGGGCAAGCACGTTGGGCCGGTAGTCGAGGGCCTCGATCGCTTCTTCGATCTTGACCCGCGTCTCCTGGCCCATATGCTGGTATCTTTTGTTCAGAAATTGGGATACGGTGCTTTTGGACACGCCCGCGCGCGCCGCCACATCCCCGATTGTCGCTTTCCCCACGGTATTCTACTCCTCTGTCCGATTGTATCCCTACTATAAAGCGCATCGCGGCGCTTTGTCTAATCGGCAGGAGATTTCCAGTCGTAGGTGATCCGCTCAATATCCTCTTCGGGGGCGCCGGGCTCCCGGATCTCCGTAACAATGAGCTCCAGAGCCTCCGCTCCGGCCTTCAGCGCATGTCTGGCTCCAGAGGGCACTGCGATCACATCGCCGGCGCGGATAGGCCGGGACTCGCTCTCCAGCCGGTATTCTCCCGCTCCGGACAGCACCGTCCACATCTCCCGGGTATGCCGGTGAAGATGGTAGCTCGTATGTCCGCCCGGCAGCAGCGTGACCTTGGAGACAATCGTCTCGCCCTTCTCACCAGGCCGGGTCCAGTCGAGCACCCGTGAAATGCCCCATCGCCGCTCCTCGACCATCGGCTTCTTCGGCTCGCCTGTCAGGGCATTCTTGATCTCTTTGGCCCGGTCTTTGCCCGCGACGAGAATGCCGTCCGGTCCGGCAGCCACGACCGTATCCCTGACGCCAATCACATGAATCGGGCAGGACAGCTCATTGATCAGAAAAGAGCCTTCCGAATCGGGGGAGAGCGTGCCGACTCCCGTTACCCGTTTACCCAGATGGGGAGTCAGCGCATCCCAGCTTCCGATATCCTCCCAGATTCCCTCGTACGGAACAACAACAGCCCGCTGCGTCCGCTCGATCACCTCGACGTCGAAGCTTCGCTCGGTCAGCTGTCCGTAGCTGTCCAGCAGCTCCCGGTATTCGGTGTGAAGCCCTCCGGCCTGCGCGCGCGACAGCAGAAAGCCGAGCTTGCAGGAGAACACGCCGCAATTCCACAGCGCACCTTCGCCGATGAACGTCTTCGCCCCTGCCTCGTCGGGCTTCTCCGCAAAGCGGGCTACCTCGAAATACTTCTCCGTCTTCTCCGCTCCCGTTCCAGTACTGCCTTCCGGCAGCATACGGGGCACAATATAGCCGAACTGCGTGGACGGAGACTTCGGCGCCGCTCCGATCAGCGCGACATCCGCCCCGGACTCGGCCAACACCTGCGGGAAGCGCGCGATCAGGCTGAAGAAAGACGGTTCCACAAAGGAATCGACCGGAATAATCGTCACGACTTCCTCCGGATCGCTGCCGCGCGTCTCCCTTAGGTAGGCGGCTGCCAGTGAAATGGCTGTGAATGTCCCCTTTTTATGCGGCTCCGCCAGCAGGGGAATGCTCCCTCCGATAGACTTGCGCGTAATTTCCACCTGGGTACGGTGGGTCACGATGCAGCAGGAGCCGAGAAGACCGGCCGCCTCCAGCCCGCCGCATACCCGTTCGATCATGGATTCCAGACCGCCGGATGCTGCCGGGAGAAGACGCAGGAACGCCTTGGACCGGACTTCATTCGACAGCGGCCACAGCCTTTTGCCCGATCCCCCGGACAGAAGCACCACCTGCATAATCATCCACTCCTTCATTCCGTATGACGGGGACCTCCCCCGGGAACCGGTCTTCCAGACCCCTTACTCGCTGTTCCGGCATCCGTCTCACTTCGCTCCCGTCTTCCGGCTGTAAGCCTTGCGCTGGTGAAAAGAGAGCGAACGGTAAGACCGGGCATACCCGGCCACCGAAGACCGCGAAAGCTTCCGGAAGGAGGTGTGCAGGCTTCTGTTGCGTGCTTTCTTGAGCAGCATTCCACCGGGATCGGTCGTGTACAAATAATTGGCATACGTTTCGTATTCGGAAAAAGCGAACGGCTTCGAGCGGTTCATGCTGCGGATAATGGCGGTGTACCAGGGAACGCCGTGGATCGCCTCGATTTCACGCTTCAGCCTTGCAAGACGCCGGCATTCAAACAGCATATAGTGGGTGACGAACGAGGAAGGAGACGGCGCCTTTCGGCCCATCAGCTTGCGGTAGGTTCTGAAATATTCAGGCTGGCTCCAGTTCCGGCAGTAGAACACGGTCCTCCCGTCCTGGCGGAACCGGTGGGAGGCGATCAACACCGTATCGGCGTCGATTACGAGAAAATAATCGCTTGAACACAGCTTGTCGCCGTTCAGCTTGAGCAGCTGCTGGAACAGCCAGCCGGAGCGCTCGAACGTGCGGGAGCGGTAGTGAATATCCTTTTTGGTGATAGGCAGAACCGTATTCTCATCGATGAAGCTGCAGCCTTTATTTCGGCAAAACTCAATAATCCGGGGCTTACGGGGAGCAACAATCAGGATGCGGCGAATCGGGTGGCGCACATAGGTCCGGACCGCATCGACGACATGCGGCAGGGTGGCCAGATCCTTCTCGATCGCCGGAATCAGCACATCGATGGCTGGGCCTTTCAGGGCAGGGGACATGACTTCATCTCCACTCTTCAATTTATGTTAGCGTATGAAGATCACCCTGAAAAAGCTTGGGCCTCCTGCCCTGAAGCCAAAAGCGGTCCCGGCCCCTTCTACCAGAGGAGCAGGCCCGAAGCCAGCGTCAGCAGACCAACCGCCGCGACGAAGAGGCTGACCACCGGGATGGAGGAGGTTTTGGATAGCCGGACGGCGCCAAGGTTGAGTGCGCTGTGCAGCGGAATCATCAGCAGCGCGGCTAGTGGAGTATGGGCGATGATCAGCGCGGCACCGATGTGGAAGGCGGAAGCCCAGATCCGCTCCAGGATGCCCCACACCGGGCTGGCGTGCAGGTTGCCCTGCGCCTTCGCCTTCAGAATCTCCTTGGCCTGCATTGCCTTTTCATCCGTGCGATTCACCAGCGAGAGGATCAGGCTGGCGTTGACGATGACGAACACCACCTCAAGCGCGGCCCAGCCCTGCCCGAGCGACAGCGCCTCCGGGAAAGAGGCGGCCAGGAAGGCGAGCAGCGCGAACCGCATGCCTTCCTCCAGCAGACCGGAGCTGCCGACGACGATCAGTTTCGCCTGCTTCTCAGGCCGCGAGCGCACAAGCGCCGTAACCGGCCCGCGCAGGAAGAGCGCAACGGTCCAGCCCAACGCGCCGAGACCGAAGGCGCTCCAGTTCATTGGATAGCCCGCGAGATCGAAAGCCAGGCCGAACAGGATCGGCACCAGCAGGTAGACCGGAAGGAATTTCACGGTCCGGCCGGTTAAGCCCTCGAACGGATCTTTGCCTCCGGGCACGGTGATTTCGGTGGTGATCTCAGTGGTGATTTCCGGCATGTTGCCGTTCCATACCTGCTCTTTATTCTCCATGATTCTCATCCTCTCCAGGGCCGGGTCTTTGGCCCAGTATCGGTCTCGGAATAACGACTGTCGAAATGACTCGCTGTCTGCGGCCGCCATCTCCCTCGTTCCCGGCGTATTTCTGCATGGCTCCCCTGATTTCCGACAGCAGCTGCGCGTATTCTTCATCCGTTAGATATAGCTGGGCCTGACGCATGGATACGCCGTCCCGGGCCAGGTCGTATTGTTCCTGCTTCAGGTAGGCGCTAAAGTCGCCGACAAGAGAGGACATGAATTTCTGGAACAGAGCCATATGCTCATCCCTGGCCCGCTCCGTCGTGTCCGCAGGGGTGGCATCCTCTGCTCCCACAGCCAGATAGTACACTTTCTCCACCGCGCCTCTGACTTTGATCTCCTCCGCCACCTGCAGCATACCGGCCTTCAGCAACTTGTTCAGCTGCCGATACATCGTCGCCTGGGGAATGTCCTCCAGTTCCGCGACGAGCTGGCGTGTCGTGCGTCTTCTTCCGTTCAGCAGCGCCTGGACGATCCGCATGCGTACGGGATGAAGCAGCAGATCGGCTCTGGATTCGCTCATGGTCATCATCTCTCCTTGAATTCTAACCATTATCATTATCAATAATGATAATGGTTGTAGTGAAAAAAGGCAACCTCTGTTTGAGCTAACAAACGGGCTGCCAAGAGGGCACCCCCAGCACGAACGGTTAAAAGATACCATTTTGCGCGAACGACAAACAAAATACACATCTGTGCGAACAGCTACAGGCATTGCCTTAAGACATGCGCCGCTACGCTCCGGGTCCAGCTGGCGTTGCCGGGAAAGATCCAAACCCGGCCAAGCTCCCCGCTTAACCAGGTTCGGATGTTGAGATTAACCGGATATAACCGGCGGATTAATGAACCTTGCTCTGCCCGCCGATTTCTCCTCCGCCGGTCCGCAGCTCCATGATACGGTTCAGCCTCTCCGAGAACAGAAGCATCGCTGCTGCCATCAATCCCAGATACACCGGGAAAATGCCAATCGACGAGAAGGAAGCCAGGAAGCCGAGCAGCGGCGGCAGCAAGGTGCTTCCCACATACGCCACAGCCATCTGGTAGCCCATGATGGTCTGCGAATTCTCTCTTCCGAAGCGTACCGGCGTCTCGTGCAGCATGCAGGGATAAATCGGGGCAAGCCCCAGCCCCACAATCATGAAGCCCGCAACCGCGTAGCCGCCGGGCAGAGGCAGACACAGCAGCACAGCTCCAGCGAGTGCGGTAATCTGTCCCGCGCGAATGAGCAGCCGGTTGCTCAACCGGAAGGTAATGAAGCCGGTGATGAACCGACCGGCCGTAATGCCTGCATAGTAGAGCGATACGCCCTGCGCCGCGAATACGGCCGATACTCCTTTGACATGAACCAGATAGCTGCTTCCCCACAGACCCAGCGTCGCTTCCACGCCGCAGTACAGCAGAAAGGACAGCAGCCCCTGCTTCACGCCCCGAATGCGGAGCGGCTTGGCGGAAGCAGAAGCGCCAGCCGCATTCTCCGCCGGCCCATTGGACGCCCCATCTTCCGCCATACCGTTCGCGGCCGTTCGAATTCCCGCAACCTTGTTCCAAAGAGGCAGTGAGAAGAACAGAATCAGCACCAGCCCGAACTGGATGGCGGAGATCGTCAGATAGCCGTCCCTCCAGGAGCCGCTCCCGTCAATGAAACGGGCCATAATAATAGGGCCAAGGGTCGCTCCGACGCCCCAGAAGCAGTGCAGCCAGCTCATATGGTGGGCCTTGTAATGCGCCGCCACATAATTATTGAGGCCCGCATCCACGGAGCCAGCCCCAAGACCGAGCGGGATGGCGAACAGCACCATCCAGATGACCGACGCCGATTCCGCGTAGCCCAACAGGGCGGCGGCGGTCATGAGGCAGCTTACGAGCGTCACCTTGCCCGTTCCGAACCGTGAGATGACGCGTCCGCTTGCGAGACTGGAAAGAATCGTGCCCGCCGCAATGAGCATGAACAGCCAGCCTGCCATATCGAGCGGCGCTCCAAGATCCTTTTGCATAACCGGCCAGGACGCGCCCAACAGAGAATCCGGCAGCCCCAGGCTGATAAAAGCCAAATAAATAATAATTAAAAAGAAAGTAGCCATTGATCATTCTCCTGTCCGACACAATCTCATTCTGCAAAACCGCCTGGTTGCCGGATCATCAGATCAAGTCCCAGACTTTGAAGCCCGTACAGATAGTCCTCCTTCCAGTCGCTGACGGTAAGCAGAGGCAGATGTTCCGGCGGAATATACGCCGAACTGCCCGAAGCGATTTCCTGCAGCATCGCCCCGCTCACTTCGTCTTTGCAGAAGATCACCGCATGAGGGTTCAAAATGGCGGCAAACGACGCAACCAGCCGGCTCACCGGATCAAGGCTGCCGCTGCCGCCGTCTGCCCTCGTCACCTGCTCTTTCATCGACTGTCCAAAGTTCAGGCCATTATTCTGGGGAACGAATGAAATCTCGCCGGTGAAAAAGCTTTTTCCCCGGACGACATCCCCATTGATCATGATCCCTGCCCCGGGTCCGTTCTGCCCGAAATACAGATACACCAGAGACTGGTGAGGCTGATGCTCCCGACTTTTGTGGTAACCGAGCACAGCCGCATTCATATCGTTCTCCACTACGGCCGGGATGGAGTAACGCGATTCACAGTATTGTTTGAGGTCAAAGTAGTGGAATTGCGGATAATCGGGGATATGGATGATTTTGCCGGTGCCATCGACCGCTCCGGGAATGCCGATGGAGATCACCCCGATCCGGGGGTACCGGTCCAGAAAGCTTTGAATCTGCAGGTCAAGGCTCTCTATCCCGGCATTCAGGACACCTGGAGTGTTCCCCCGATCTTTCACTTCGCCCAAGCTGTTAACAACCGTGTACCCCGTTTCCGTTCTTTCCAGAAACAGGGCCAATCCCAGCATATGCTCCGGATTGTAGGCATACCTTAACGCCCTGCGGCCTCCGCTGGATTCATCCAGACCGGCCTGAAAGATCTCTCCTTCTTTTTCCATGAGGGACAGAAACTTTCCGACCGTCGGGAAGCTGATCCCTAACTGCCGACTTAATTCCGCTTTGGTCGAACTGCCAGCTTTCAGCAGAGCTGTTCGGATCTTTCGCAAAATCATCGTTTGTACGGCTTTGGGTCTATTCGTTCCTTCGTGCATGGATTCACCTCTCATCCCTACTTATTAAACTAATTTAATAAGTAGGGATGAGTGTATCACACTATGGATATCTTTATCAATAAGGCAATGACAAAAAATATGTCGTTTTGCGGGCGGTGGATGCTTTTCCATGAATTGCACCACCACCCGCGATCTCGGAGCTAAGACGATTGAAGCGTCTCCAGAAAATACTGGGTTACCAATGTCTCTTTATGATAGATTTCATTCAACAAAGTACTTAATGGCAGAAAATAAGAAGGATCTATAGGCTCATCAGGATTGATTTCCTTCTTTTGAATATAATAAAAAATGTTATTTCTGTATCGTGTCCACAGTTGGGATAATGCGATGTATTGTTCACGCAAATGTAAGCAGGCTTTTTCCGAAAGCAACCCTTCATTAAACAGAATATCCACAAGAATAAGATTACTCTTTTGAAAATCCAATGGAAAAGAAGCCAGTGCATAATGGATCACTATGTTCTGAGATGAGATTCTCGGGAATAGATCTGTAATTGCAGATGAAAATTGTCGGATGCAATTTAATCCATATATTCGATTCAAATCGTACAACTTGCACAGTTCTGAAGAATCATCCTGGCTTTCAGTTAACAAATTTTCCAGATTGGTAATAACATCGTTTTTCGTAATCTTATATTTATAATCTGTAGTTGAGATTAATTTGTATGCTTTAATTCCCGTTTTGGAGTAGAGTCCTTCTCCCTTTCTTCTAATCTCGTCAAACGCAGCCTCTAGTTGGTCATGTGACAATTCATAATAATTCAGCACTCTTGGTTTCGTACAATCTTCAATCATATAATATTTCCTTAAATCCCGGTTATATCCGTAAACAAATGAGGGATGGATAAACCTTCTAACGTTGTACTCAATGCCGCCAGGGAAATAGAATCTGTCCAAATCCACAAATAAATAATAACCCATTTCAAGATACGTCATTATTGCTTCATGAACGCTCGGGAAATTCCAATATTCCACTTCAACTACGTCAAACAATTCCTGTATCTTAGGGATTTGAGTAAGTACTTCAGGTACAAAAATACCTTCTCCGAAAATTTTCATTTCTACTTCAGGTGCATTAAACTTATTTTTAAATTGATATATGGAATAGTTCCTGCTTAATGAATACGACAACTTCCCATAGCTTTGATTTTGAATTTTCAATATAGCGATCAAGTTATTATAAATGCAGTTAATCCAAATATCATTGTTTGGCTCCATTGGGAGTTTATAATCCTGATTTACTTTACTCAAGCGATCACCCGCTTCTTATTTTGATTTGAAAAAACGATGCTAAACCGCATTGGTTAAATTATTGATCCATTTTTTTGAAATAAATCTCGTAATCCCCATAATAAAACGAGACATCTCTTCACCAAATACTGCGATAACCATAATCCAATAAATAGGGAGATGAAATCCCTGTTGTCCAATTATTGCTGCGGGAATACCGAATAGCCACATGGAAATGATCCCCTGGATTAATGTAAATCTTGTATCCCCTCCCCCATACAATACTCCCTGTATCAGAGTCATATTGATTACCTTGAGCCACAGTAGTAGAGACATAACCATAAGTATGTTCACAGCATTACTTAATCCTGCTGCGGATAGGTCATAAAGGGATAAAACCGGTGAAGAGCATACATAAATCAGTAAGCCTACTGCGATAGAACCAATGAATGAAATCAGTACGATTTTTTTACCAAGATGATATGCCACATCCGGTTTTTCAGCTCCAATATTTTTGCCGATTATTACATTGCTTGCCCCACATAGTCCTATGAAGAACACAAAGGCCAAATTTTCAATGGTACTTGCAACATTATAAGCAGCGATTGAATCAGTACCAATTCTCGCGTATATCATGTGGTATACTGAAATTCCCAATGCCCAAGACAATGTGCCAACTAATAGCGGAACTGCAGTTCGCAAAAATTTGTTGAGGAGGCTGAAATTAAAATCAAATACTTGGTTCAAACTCTTAAATGACAATTGTGTTTTCCTAAAATAAACCATGAAGATTAACAGAAGCATTTCTATGAATCTTGATAGGCAAGTTGCAATTGCGACACCAGTTATCCCTAATTTCGGAACGCCAAATAGACCATTGATAAACAGGTAATTAAGAGCGGTATTCAAGCTTAAAGCAAAAAAACTGATATACATGGACATTTTAACAACTTCAATACTGCGCAATATGGCTGAATAGCAGAAGGTTACAGCTGTTGGAACAAAACTGATCCCAATAATAAATAGAAATTTTCCACCCATTAGTACAACCTTCTCATCGTTCGAATATAAATGGATTAACCCTTTCGAATAAAAAAGCGATAGCATACTGAAGATTGCCCCGATGCTAATGCAAAGGCATAGTACCATTCCAAGGATCCTTCCGACTTGTTGGACATCCTTTTTCCCCCAAAACTGTGCTGTAAAAATAGATGCACCGGAGCAAAGCGATGATAGGATGCAAGTGTAGATAAAATAAACCTGATTAGCCAAGCCTACTGCAGCAATCGAAGCTTCGCCCTGCCCTCCTATCATCAGAAAATCAACAAATCCCAACGACGAAATTATCAAATTTTGCAATATGATTGGAATTGCTAATTTGAAGATCGATGAAAATAGCGAGCCCTCTTTTTCTTGACTCAATAACAATCCGGTCGATTCTTGCAACTTAATATTTTCTGCTTCTGCTTCCATAAATGTTCACCTTTTTTTCAGTAAAGTCGCGGTTCACTATAATAATTCCGGAAATAACCAGTACTAAAGAAACCCAGATTAGTTTCTGTATATGCTCATGAAGTAAAAGCATCGACCATCCCACTCCGAATAATGGGACTAAAAACATATACATGGATACTTTCCCCACTGGATTGCATTTCAGCAAGTAATTCCACAAAATAAAGCTCACAGCTGATACCATCGACAGATATAGTAAGAGAAGCATAGATTTTGTTTCAAAATGGAATGGAATGATGCCTATCTTCCAAGATGATATGCATATTAATGCAATCCCGCCCAGGAGCATTTGATAAGCATTTAAATAAAATACAGAAATATGACGGGATTCCACTTTGGATAATATATTGCCAAGGGACGCAGAAAATGCGCCACAAAATAACAATATGTCTCCGCTTCCAAATTGGAATGTGTGGTCTCCTTTAGAAAATAACAGGATCAATCCCATAAATCCGAAGACAATCCCAACCATTTTTTTGGGATTTAATTGATCCTCTTTGAATAAAAAATGAGCAAGAATTAACTGAAAAAATGAGATTGCCCCCGATGTAATAGAACCTACTGCACTAGAGCTTCGACTTAATCCTATGTATATAAATAAATATTGAAGAAAGGTTTGCACCAGGGATACTCTGACTATCCTCTTCAGTGTTGAAGGAACTAAGGCAATTCGCTGCCGATTAACACTCATAAAACAAATAATTATCAGTCCACTTAATGTAAAGCGATACCCTGCGAATAAAATCTGTTGATACACATCACCTTGTTGGATACCAAGCTCGCGATAACTTAATTTAATAAATGGAAATGCACTTCCCCACAGTATTGTTGCAATAACGGAAGCTACAACAATTCCGGTCCGGCTTCGAAAAAAAGCCTCTATTTTCATAATTGTCACACCATTTCCGGAGATAAATATTCGTAATCTTTTTAGCGCGCCGTATACCCACCATCGACCATTAAATCTTCTCCGGTGATAAATGAAGCATCCGTTGAAGCCAAAAAACAAACTGCACTGGCTACTTCATCCGGCCTTCCTTGTCGTCCCAAGATATGAAGCTGCGAAATCTTTCTGTCAATGATGGACTTATCTAAACCATTGTCATTGATATATCTTTGGGAAGATTGCGATTCAATATAACCCGGGCACACGCTATTTACCCTTATATTATGTTTTGCCAAATCAATTGCCCAACATTTTGTTAACCCACGAATCGCAAATTTTGAAGCATTATATACAGCGAAGTTGGCTTGGCCTATAATTCCGCTAATCGATGAAAGATTCACAATGGAACCCTCGCCACTTTGCAGCATGAGAGGCAGACAGTGTTTGCTCACAAAAGATGTACCCATGACATTAACGTCAAGAATTTTATTCCATTCATCATAAGTCGCCTCAACGCTGCCTCTTAGAAAAACTGCTGCATTATTGACCAGGATATGAATAGAGTCAACCCATTCCTCGATCAAATGGAATCCCTTAATAATCGATTCTTCATCTGCTATATTTACCTTAATGAATCGAACTCTATTTCCCGTTTCAAGCTCTAATCTTTGAGCAGAATCCAATCCGTGTTCATCGATATCCATAATAATAACATTGCACCCTTCCTCGCTAAGGCGATGGGCAATGCAATAACCGATGCCATTGGATCCCCCCGTAACCACCGCGGTTTTTCCAGAAAGTCCTCTCATTACACTCTCCCCTTATCTTTTCCAATTCAGATTAATTTTTGATTTTGGAGCATTAATGATAAGTTGTGAATTCTGGATTCAGACAAACGATGCAGCGGCGGGCGAACTGTATCTGTTTTGATAATTCCCATCATTTTAAGCGAAGTTTTGAAACATTGAATAAATTCGTTGCGGATAGATCCGGTAACTATGGCTTGCGGGGCTATATGAGCATCGTGGATCATTTGGGCTTCGGAGAATTTCTCATTCTGAACTAAATTAAAGATTTCTGTTAATTCTTTCGGACGCAAATTACCTGCAGCTGTTGTTAGCCCATCTGCGCCTTCGAGTAATTCCGGCATTATCAGCAGATCTTCACCGGCAAAAACTGAAACTTCGGATCCAAATGTTTCATGGTATTCCCTTACCTTTGTTACCTTTGGAGCAGTTAATTTAATATAGCGCAGTTTAGATGTAGCTGCCCTTACTTTCTCGATCACATGAATGGGAACTTCTATTCCCCCACCGCCGTCATAAACCATGAGATCCACATTGCCTCTTTGTCCAACTATCGTGAAATGATCAATCATCCCTTCTGGGGTGGGCACATGATAATAAGGAGGTGGAAGCAATACAGCTGATGCTCCTTTATCTCCGGCATAACGTGCCATATCCGCTGAGATACTCGAACCTGAATGGGCAACGCCTACAATAAGAGCTGTTCGATCTTTTGTTCTTTCAGACGTAATATCAATAATCCGCTTTTTCTCATGATCTTGAAGACTAAAGAACTCACCGGTTGTACCAAGCACAATAATGCCTGCTACATCTTGCTCTACCAAATGATCTACCAAATTGACTAAACTGCTTTCATCAACTTCATAATTATTATCAAACGGTGTTACGATTAGAACTTGGTTACCTTTTAACATGTTAATTCACTCCTAGTTATGAATTAGTCACGATTCTTTCGATAGCTTGTTCGATTCTATTTATGGGAACATTCAATGAAAATCTTACATACTCGGAATAGAAATCCCCATATGCTTTTCCCGGGTTAACAGCAATCCCATTTGATAATAGGAACTCCACATGTTCAGGCGCATTTCTATGTTCAGGTATTCGAGCCCATACATACATTCCTGAAGTAGATGGATATACCCAATAACCATTCCGGATCAGTCCGTCTTGCAATGCCTGTTTTCGATGGCAATAAATATTGCGTAAATTACTGACAAATTGTTCTTGGGTCGACATAGCTTTCGATGCAGCTATTTGAATTGGCATAAAGATTCCGGCATCGGCATACTGTTTGACATTTAAAACCCTTTTGATAACCATACGATTGCCTGATAGCATTCCTACACGCCAACCGCATATGTTCAAGGTTTTTGACAATGAGTGTGACTCAACAGCCACCTCGAGAGAGTTTGGAACTTCCAAGATGCTATGAGGGGGGTGCTCGTCATAATAAAGCTCCGAGTAGACATTATCATTGCAAATGATGAAGTTATATGTATGAGCTAAGTCTACCAACTTGCTGTAGAAGGATAAGGGGGCCGTAGCACCTGTGGGGTTATTCGGATAGTTGGTGAAGAACAACTTTGCTCGACGCAAAATATGCTCCGGAATGTCATCCAAATTGGGGAGATAATCATTGTCAGCATTCGTTTGCAACTCGAAGACTTCAGCCCCGGCCAATACAGCATTCACCTTGTAAGTTGGATAACACGGTTCAACGATAATGACTAAATCTCCAGGCTTCAGTAGAGAGACACATAGATAATGCGCACATTCCTTAGAACCAATTAGAGGCATCACATTCAAAGCAGGATCTAGCTCCAAATGAAATCGGTTACGATAGAATGTGGCAATAGCCTCGCACAATTGTTGGCTGCCTTGTGTTTCCCTATTTGGATAAGAGTGATTTTCTATTAATCGAATTTCTTGAATCAACTGTTCCAAAAGCTCAGCGGGTGGGGGTAAGTCTGGATTTCCAATTGTGAAATCTATTACATCAAGTCCTGATTCCTTAGCTGCGGAAACTTTCTTTCTCATAAACGTTGTAAGATATTCTGACAAATCGTTTTGCTTGGTTTGCATCTCATCCTCCTGCCTCTTTAAGGTTATATTTTCAGCACATTTTCAGTACTTGAATTGAGGTTGGGAGATAATTTGTTTTAACAAAACGGACAGTTCCCCCGGATCACGCACGATAAACTGTGGATTTTCGTGAAATAGTTCATCAGTTTTCCCTATCCCCCATAGAACAGCGCAACTTTCAATATTCGCATTTCGTGCGGCGATAATATCATTAGGAGAATCACCGATCATTATGGCTTCGCTATGTTTTCCATTACATTCACTCACAGCTTTTAGAATAGGTTCAGCGTGAGGCTTTGGATGGTTCACATCGTCACCCGCTACAATCACATCAAAGTATTGGATGATCTGTAATCTTCCAAGAATGTCTATCGTTCTTTTCCGATCCTTACCCGTTACTAGTCCTATTTTTTTTGAACTATTTTTTAATAAATCCAGTATTTCTGTAAATCCCTCAACCAGTTCGATCAAATTCACAAGCCGATTGCTGTAATGACAAAACACTTCGTACATTTTTTGCGGCAGTTTCATTTTTTCCATGATATTGCCGAAAGAATCGCCCATGTGGCTTAAATACTCCTCAACGGGGGGGACTACTTCGTCATTAATCAAATCCTGATAGCTTAAGGTGAAGGCAGCTTTAATTACTGGTTCGGATTGTATGATAACACCATCGAAGTCAAACAAAATAATGTTCTTCATACCGCTTACCACCTAGATTAGGATTTTAATTTGATATACTGGGTTAAATCCATTACCTTAGGAAACATTTCGATTATCATATCCTCATTATCAAACTTAAAATGAAAACCATTTTCCAATTCGACGATAACTCTAATAAACGAAAGAGAGTCAATTAACAAGTCATTAGTCAAGCTGCTTTCCATCGTGATATCTTCGAGTTGTGTAATTCTCTTCAAAACTTCAATCACTTTCTCATCGCATTTAACCATGTTCTATCTCACCTCCTCCCGCTGATGAATGATCTTCACAAGTTCATCCCTCATGATTTTTCCGATATGATTTTTGGGGATGTGAGGAACGATATGGATCTGTTGAGGCCATTTATGAGTTTCAAGCTTCGAATGTATATAGTCTTGCAATTGAGATAAATTAAGGTTAGGGATATTTGTCTTTACAAACGAGATAATCGTCTGACTATCGTATGAATTCTCAACCCCTATAGTTGCCGCATCAATTACCCCGTTATAAGCAAGTAATTGTTCATCAATTTCAGACGGATCAATCTTAATGCCCGATTTATTAATAATGTCCCGATTGCGGCCCAGCAAATACAAGTATCTATCATCGTCCAGGTATCCAATATCCCCAATCTTATAATATCCATTCTCAAACGCTTCTTTAGTTCTGTGGGGATCGTGAAAATATTCCCTGAACAAATATGGACTTTTAATAAGAATTTCACCCTCTGTTCCAATGACGACATTACATTTTTCCGGAACCCTTCCTACTGAATTCTTTTTGTAAGGGATGGAAGGTGAATAGTAGGCTACAAGCAATGCTTCGGTGGAACCATAGTTCTCCAGAATCCTAGTTTGGAAACATGACTCAAATTGTTTCATCAAATCATAATGAAGTTTTGAGGAGCCACAAATCACATATTTCAATTCCCCCTGAAACTTTCTGCTATACCGATTGCTCATATGCAATAGAGCTGACAGCATGGAGGGTACGGAAATAAATAAATTCCCTCCCCAATCGTGTACGAGAGAATCAAATCCTGCAGCAATTTGAGCATTGAATGTTCTTGTTAGGATCGTCGAAGCACCAAAAATAAAAGGTTGCAGCGTGCTGTATGTCCATCCGTCGATATGATAGACAGGCATGGATTGGATAAACCGAGTACTTTCATCGATACTCAAATCATCCCCATAATCTTGGATATTCTCTATAAATGAACCGCAATAAATGATTGTGCCTTTAGGATCTCCAGTGGTCCCAGTAGTGAACATAATAGCTATGGGATCGTTTGGGGTAAGATGAGCATCCATGAACGTGTGCTTAACTTGCGGAACTAATCGGGTAAAATCAACCTCATATGTATGAATGAGCGGAAAAGTAAGTTCGTTGTGGCTTTTATGGAGAATAAGCTGCGGATTCAACTTGCTAATAATACTGTCGAGCTTGTTAGGCTCATAGGTAGTAGACAACGGTACACAAACCGCGCCAAGCCTTAAGATAGCGAAGTAGGAAATTACAAATTCAATTTCGTTATCAAAAAATACGGCTACGTTGTCTCCTTTTCTTACATTTTTAGACCATAGTATATCTGCTAGATTAGCCGTAAGCTGCTCCATATCTTTGTAGGTCAGAATTAATTTCTTTTGGGGCTCAATAATGAAAGGGCGATCAGAAAATACTTTAAAATAATGTAGCAGAAAGTTATCCTTCACGCTGCACCTCACTTAAGAGTATTTGGCATCACGCAATTCGGGGAGTTAGTCTTATGTCATTGTTCAATCGTTTGCACAAATGGAAATGTAAACCCTTTATCTGCATATATATTAC
>RCUO01000231.1_pt1 | contig 33321 bp, 29 predicted proteins | sample 2166161 | NCBI WGS metagenome assembly RCUO01 (sample SAMN09932617, study PRJNA488358) | compost metagenome | feature: garden; material: soil; isolation source: compost soil in cyclohexanecarbonitrile-enriched culture | place: Germany: Experimental Botanical Garden Goettingen | collected 2016-01-27
AATGTCAAGAGATCATCGAAGATTCCAGGTGTTGTGAATACGACCTCTTCACCATAGAGCTCATTAGGGATGCCGTCAGGCACCGCTTGTACATGGCAACTCAATGCTCCTGCCTCCCGTGCAATCAAGCCTGCGGCGGCTACATCCCATGGTGAAAGACTTTCCGTATGCGCATCTAATTTTCCGGATGCCACATAACAAATGTCTACTGTTGGTGCGGCAAAACGCCTAATGTCACGACAGTTTCTTCGGAGCCGGTTCACTCTTTCAATTGCCGGCTGAACTTTTGCTGGATCATGCGGAAAACCTGTGCCGATGACGGCATCTAATAGTGAAGTACATTTACGGATTTGTAAACGTTCCCCATTGCAATAAGAGCCTTCCCCTTTAATTCCAACATAAGTACAGTTCAAATCCGGCGCATACACGGCTCCTGCGAGCACTACACCATCAAGGGCAAACGCCAATGAAACACCGTAATGCGGCAGATTCCGGGAAAAATTAACGGTTCCATCTAAGGGATCCATTACCCAAACTGGACCGTCGAACTTGAACTGATCCCAGCTATGTACTCCATCTTCCTCCGAAAGAATTCGATGACCTTGAAATGTCCCCATTATGGCTTCTTGAAGGATTCTTTCCGACAGCAAGTCAGCAGATGTGACCAGCTCACCCGCATCCTTGTAATTCAATTCAACTTTTTCCTGGCTGCGCAGTTCGGAAATCCTGTTACCCGCTTTTGTTACAGTCTGTTCTGCAAACAACGCTAATTCACGAAGATCGAACTTCATTTCGTTCCCATTCCTCCTTTTATTTGCTTTACTATACCTTCTTTGTACTCGAATTGATGATCACTTTCTTTTTCTAATAGAACAGGTAAGTACTGAACGACCATTTCAGCAATCCCTAAGTTACCTGGATTCATGATCCAATCGATTTTCTTCCAATCGAGAATTCCTTCTCTAGTTTTTTTTAGTGGTGTATTCCCTAATTTCGAGTCTACTTCGAATAAGTACACATATAATCCATCCTTTTCTCCGCCATCCTTATTCCACGTAATTATAGCTTTTGAGTAATACTTGTTTACTTTGATACCCGTTTCTTCAAACACTTCACGAATCGCACCCTCATCCGGAGTTTCACCCGCTTCATATTTACCACCGACGCCGTTCCACACTCCCATAATTGGGGGTTTTTCACGATTCAACATTAAGATCCGGTCATAACTTTTCAAAAAACATACATTATACTTGAACACTAAATCATCTCCGCATAAATTATAGTCATATCCTATTTATATGATTCCTTAGACTTCTTTTACTGGTTTTAACTTAAATATCAATAATAATAGCCATTATCTTTTGCCTATTGTTACAGCAGGAAAATTCATCAACAAAGGCTAACCTCAGTCAGTGGGTTCAGAGTCATATCGGGTTAAGTGTACTTTGTACAATTAAAATAGAGGAAATGAATCATTTTAAGTAAATAATTGTATTCTGTACATCTATTCCCCTCGAAAAAGCCGGTTTCGGGCGTTTTTACCAAATATAAGTGTACAGAGTGCAGTTAAAACCTGCAGTGGAGTAAGTTAGTCAGGTATAGTTGCAGAAAGTACAGTTATTCCGGCTCGACTCATTCATTATTTGGTGCCATTACCCTACTTATCTACGAACTTCGCAAACGCTCCATACCTGAAGTATTCGCGAAGTGAATAAACTATCCTGCCTGTTAACTCAGTCATTCCTAAACATGCTCTGAATATTCTCATTTCATCCAACCTTCCCCACGCAAAAAAAGCCGCCCCAAGCCACTTACATGACTTTGGGACAGCCTCTCAAGCTCAGCTATTTTTTCAAATGATAAGGCACCGTAGTAACAATCACATCGCTGCGGAACAGCAGACGGGCGCGGATCAGCAGGCTGGACTGGTTGTGCAGGATGTTATGCCAGCCTTTTTTCGGAATAAACTGCGGAATAATGACTGTGACTCTATGATTGAGCTCTGCCGCTTTCCAGTTGATCGTATCAATGAACTTGGTCAACGGCTGGATGATGCTTCTGTATGGAGTGTAGAGGGTCACCAGGCGAACGTCCGGCTGCCACTTTTTCCACTTCTCCTCGAATGCCGCTTCGTCTTCCCGTTCAAAAGGAACATATACAGCGATAATCTGCTGCGGTGACAGCGATTTGGCGTATTCCAGTGAGTTCTCCACGACATGGGTGATTCCGGCAACCGGTACGATGATGACATTGCCTTCGATTTTAACCGTTGCTTCACAGGTTGTAATTCTAAGCTGGTCGGCGACCGCCTCATAATGCTTATGAATTCTATGAAAGACGAACAGCAGAATCGGCAGGAAGACAAACACAGGCCATACCTGAGTGAACTTGGTCAGGAAGAACATCATGGTGACGATGAAGCTGATCAGCGCGCCAACGGTGTTAATCACGAACTTCGGCATCCAGCCCGCAGGCTTTTGACGGAGCCATTTCACCATCATCCCTGTCTGGGATAACGTAAAGGGAATGAACACTCCCACTGCATACAGAGGAATTAACTGCTCCGTCTCCCCTTCAAATACATAAATGAGCAGCATCGAGAGCACGCCCAGGATAATAATCCCGTTGGAATACCCGAGTCTGTCCCCTCGCATGGTAAACATCCGCGGAATGAATTTGTCCTTAGCCAGATTCACTGCCAGCAGCGGGAACGCCGAATATCCGGTATTGGCCGCCAGAATCAGAATTAATGCTGTTGTCCCCTGGATGAAAAAGTACATCGCATTCCGCCCGAAGGTCTGTTCGGCAATCTGCGAGACGACAGTAACGTCAGCACGGGGCGCAACTCCGTAGTAATAGGCCAGCGTAACAATTCCGGAGAACAGGACCGCTAATAAAATCCCCATTGCCGCGAGCGTTTTAGCCGCATTGGAGGCCTCCGGGCTTTTAAAATTCGGAATCGCATTGGAGATCGCTTCAACCCCGGTTAACGCCGAGCTTCCCGATGAAAAGGCGCGCAGCAGCAGGAACAGACTGATCCCGGCCACCGGAGTACCAAGTGAGGTATGCAGCTCCGCCGGAACATTCCCCGTTAAGATGTTATAAAGACCGGTGCCGATCAGAATGAACAGGGCCAGCACGAACAGGTAAACCGGATAAGCGAGAACGGAAGCAGATTCCGTAACCCCTCTTAAATTCAATAATGTAATGAGAAATACAAAGATAATGGCAATCAGCACTTTATGATCATGCAGGCCCGGAAAAGCTGATGTAATGGCATCTGTCCCGGCCGATACACTTACCGCCACCGTCAGAATATAGTCCACCAGCAGCGAACCGCCGGCGATCAGCCCGGGGTATCTGCCCAGATTTTCCTTGGAGACCACATAGGCTCCACCGCCATGCGAATAGGCAAAAATGATCTGCCGGTAGGACAGGATGAGTGCAGTCAGCAGCACCAATACCCCGATCGCAATCGGTATGGAATACCAGAAAGCCATCGTACCCACTGTAACCAGTACTATCAATATTTGCTCAGGACCATAGGCAACTGAAGATAAGGCATCTGATGATAAAATCGCCAGTGCTTTCTTTTTATTTAACTTTTGCTCCCCCAGCTCAGTCGACTTCAAGGGCCTGCCAATCAAAAACCTTTTTAAAAAGGAAATCACGGGTTTCACGCTCGCTTTGCACGTAGTCTTATTGTCCTGAAAGCATATCACCTGCCGGATTAAGCTAGTGTTAGGATTTCGCCTTCAGTATTAAGATTGCATTAAGATCGGCCCGTTTTTTTTCATTAAAAAAAGCCCCTTCCGGGGCTTACTTCGATGGCTCATAATGTACATGAACCTCAATGACTTCGTCGGATTTCATCAGCTCATTCTCCACATTGGTCGCAACGTTATGGGCTTCCTGAAAGCCAAGGCTGCCTTTGATCGACAAGACAACGTCCACTACAGCATTGCTGCCGTAATTTCTGGCCCGCAGCTCCTTGACCTCTTCAACACCTTCAACCTGCTCGACAGTCTCCCTGAACGTATGAATAATGGTTTCATCAAACCCGTCCGATAGGTGGTGGGAGGCATCACGGAAGATGTCCCACGCTGTTTTGCAGATGATGAAGCCGACCAGTACCGCCGTTACAGGATCAAGCCACGGAAGGTTAAACTGGGAGCCGACGATCCCGATTACCGCACCGATACTGACCAGGGCATCCGAATAGTTATCCTTGGCGGCGGCCATTACAGCCTGGCTTTTGATTGCAAGCGCAAGCCGCTTATTATACCGGTAGACAAAATACATCACGACTGCACAGAACAGCCCTGTCCACACTGAGATCAGATCCGGCGGCTCTCCTCTGCCCTTAAAGACAGATGCAATGGCCGTAATCAGGACCTGCAGTCCGACCGCCATCATAATAAAGGAAGCTATTAATGAAGCTATTGTTTCCGACTTCCAATGGCCGTAGGGATGGTCTGCGTCAGCCGGCCGCTGTGCCAGCTTCAGTCCGATCAGTACCGCGATGGAAGCTACAATATCCGTTGCATTATTTAATCCGTCTGCCTTGAGGGCTTCCGAGCCCGACAGATTGCCGATGATCAGTTTAAGTGCGGATAAACAAATATAAGCAATAATACTTATAACGGCCCCGCGTTCGCCCATTTTCAAGTTCTCATAACGCTGCTGCTGCTCCATACTTCCAAATCTCCCCTCATCCCGGACTGCATTATTTTATACTAGCAGACGCAATTTGAGTGGGTCTAGAGAAACGTTTTGTTACGCGGGACCAATAATGTCACCGGGCAAAAAAGCTTGCCCTGGTGCAAAAGGGTTGCGGCGGAGCAGGAAACAATTATAGGAAATAGAATAAGAAGCATACTTCAACCAAACTTCAACCGCGATGTAAAAACAACACAGCCCAGCGTAAGAGCCGCCGCTATAAAGTAGGCTCCCATCAGATCGATCTGAGCCACGATAAAACCGGAGGAGGCGCTGCCCAGCAGCATCCCTCCCATCATAAGCGGAATGATGATCCCGTTAGTCCTGCCGATATACTCCTCTTTGATCTCCTGAATCATCATGGCGCTGAAGGAGACCTGGAAGCAGGCTGTGGCTATGCCGGACAGCACTCTCGCGCTTCCTGTCAGTACAGGCCAAACCGACAGCACTTCTATGACGGTAATTGCTGCCCATATAATCATGATTATTGTAATGACGCCCCGTCTATAGCGGGTTATTTGTGCTGTAAGCATGGCGGCCAAAAGACCGCCTGCAAGCATCCCCACACCCTCGGCGGCTGCGAACCACTGCACGCTTTCCTTTGGCAGGCCCAGCCGGTTCATCGTAACAAAGACATCCAGAGGCTGGGTCACTCCCATCGCCAGACCCGAGATGAGAAACATAACCGCAATCAGCTTCAAGTTCGCATGGCCCAGCACATAACGGAAGCCTTCCTTAATATCTTTGAGCGGTGAAGTCTTCTCTGCCCGTTGCTCTCTGCCCGATGACGGCAGGAACAGCTGGATTCCCGCGGCCAGCGTGAAGATCAGGAACAAGGCAATAATCGAAGACTGTATTCCGAGCTGGGTATAGACTAGGGTTCCGAGCATCGGTCCAAAGATCGTGAATAAGGCCATCAGACTCTGGTTAATCCCGACGGCTGTTCCAACCTCCTCTGCGGGGATATGCTTTTTGAACAGCACCGCGGAAGACGGCTGGGAAAACTGGCTGACGATCGCCGAGATTACGGTGGCCGCGAACACCGCCTGCCATACCCCGCCGGCAATCAGCCCAAGAATCAGCAGCATCGATAATGCGCTTAGGGTATCGCCGAGGATGACTGTTTTTTTCGGATTCCAGCGGTCGGCAAAGGTGCCTCCGATAAGAGAGAACACAAAGATAGGCAGATACTCTAACGCAGTAAGCATGGATACAGCAGTTGGATTATTCCCGGTCTGATCCATAATATAGAACAGCAAAGCCATATTCCGGATCCATATTCCTGTCTGCTGCAGCAGATCGGCTGTGGCGACAATAAGAAATACTCTATTTCTGATAAGTTTGTTCATGAGGCACCCCTGGCTGGTTTTTGACATTTGCTTTGTCAGTATAACGACTTTAAACTATAGGGTAACCCGATAGTCAAGACCATTAAACCAGGAAAGGGAGCACTGCTATGTCCGGTATGCCGTCCAAACTTTTTACAACGAGCGAAATGGCCAGAACCTGCGGGGTGACCAAGCATACGCTTTTTCACTATGATGAAATCGGTCTGCTGAAGCCGGAATTTGTTAACGCAAAGGGGTACCGCTACTACTCGCTCAAGCAGTGCTACACACTCGAAATGATCAGCGTGCTCAAGAAGGCCGGCAGTTCGCTGAAGGAGATCAAGGATTTCCTCGACAATCAGAATACTGACCGGTTTGTCAGCCTCATCCGCCAGAAGCAGCGCGAGCTTGAACTGGAGCTGAACCGGATGCAGCGGATACAGAGCTTTCTTGACGGTGCCCTGCAAATGACCGAAAACGCACAGAAGGCGCCACGGAATACACCGGTTATTGAAGAGCAGCAGACAGCTTATTTTATAACGACCCCTGTCGGCCCCGGCATCAGCGATCATGAATACGCCCGCAAATACAGCGAACACCGAATGTATTGTGAAGAGCATCTGATTATGCATGAGCTGCCCTACTGGTCTATCGTTGATCAGCAGCAGCTTCAGTCTGAAATGTATCATCCAAGCCATATTGCCAGCAGGCTGTCAGCCCCTGCCAAGGGCGACAATATCCTAATGAAGCCGCATGGGCTATACGCGGTCATGGATCATAAGGGATCATACGAGACTTTAGAACACACCTATGTAGCTTTAAAAGCGTTCATCCAGAGCGAAGGGCTGGCCGTATGCGGCGCAGCTTACGAGATGGATCTGTACAATTATTTCACCGAGAATAATCCGGAGCAGTTCGTGATCCGGATTTCCATTCATGTGTGTCCTTGATTCCTCAAGGTTGCACCGCCGCTTTCTTCCTGCACTCCAGATGATCGTTTGGCTGATAGCGAAGCAGTGAAGCTAATCTGTATACTTCTCTAACGACAGCCGGTCCTTTACGATCAGCTGCTTGTTGCCGACCAGCTCTATCAGGCCCAGGTCCTCGAAGCGGGCGAATTTGCGGCTGATCGTCTCCCGGGTGACGCCCACATAGCTTGCCAGCTCCTCACGGGAGAGCGGGAGCTTGATGGCAAGACCGCTGCTGCGCGGCTTGCCGTACTTATCGCCCAGCTCCAGAATCATATGGGCGATCCGGATTTCCGGGTCTTTGGTTGCCAGACTCTGCGCCAGATTCTCGGTATGGGCCAGCCGCTTGGCGACGGTCTTCAGCAGCTTGATCGTGATGTCCGGATTCTCCGCCATCAGCTGCTCCATATCCGTGCGGGTCAGCAGGCAGATCGCCGTCTCGGTCAGCGCGTAGGCGCTGAAGTTGCTCAGCTCCTCACTGCTCAGGATATTCAGCTCGCCGAAAAATTCCCCGCTGCTCAGCACATGCAGAATCTGCTCTTTGCCCTGCGGCGTCATTTTGGACAGCTTCACCTGTCCCTGCTGGATTATGAACAGCGTGTCTGTCGGCTGCTCCTCCAGAATCAGCACCTGGCCTTTGGCGTATTTGCGGTGCCTGATCATCGCGCTGATCCGCGAGAGCTCGCCGCCGCTGAGCGAGGCGAAGATCGGCACCTTGCGGGTACACGGCTCCGCAGCGTTCTTACAGGAATGTTCCGGCATTCCGTATCCCTCCTTGGTAATGTTGGTCTGCCTAGTCAAGAGTCTGCTTGACCGGGAGTCTGCTTGGTCGAGAATAAGCTTGTTCGAATCTCTGCTTCTTAGGAAACAATACGTTTCTGTGCCACCGGCTCAAAATGAGTGGTGTCTTCACCGCATACGGGGCAGACCCAATCTTCCGGCAGGTCCTCAAACGCTGTACCCGGCTCCACATCCTCATCCGGATCTCCGAGCGCCGGATCGTAAATATAGCCGCATGGCTTGCAAATGTATTTGGTCATTGTCTATTCCTCCTGTGAATTTAGTTAGTTGGATTTATGTCACTTAATTCTATTATTTCTCATCTTTTACTATAATTAGTTGGAAAATCACCACTTATTTCGAGCTAAAAACTCCGTTCTAGCCAAAACAGTGTAATTAGCTGGCATTTTTCCACCTAAATTCCTAATACCGGTAGTTAGCCCTGAATTAGGTGGCGAATTTCCACTTAGTGTGCTCAGCAGCCGCTCGTAGGGGCATTCCCGTACACTAGATAATCGACATAGCTGCACTCTGTACACTTAAATCTCCTATTTTTGGCTTGAGAAGACACTTAGTTGTATTCGGTACACTTAAATCTCCTGAAAAAGTCCGATTCACGCGAAAAGTCCCATTATAGTTGCACGGAATACATCTAAAGTTTGGAAAGGTATGATATGGCCCATTATAGTTGCACGAAATACACTTAAAGTTTGGACAGGTGCGGTAACGCGGGGTATAGCTGTATAAACTATTCCGACACTCCAACACACCGCGACCACACAGCTTCGAAATTCCGTGACACTACGCATCCGTTATTTCGATATTACGCTTCTCCACTACTTAACTACTCCACTACTCACTCCGTACTACTCATTTCCGTACTACTCACTTCCGTACTACTCACTCAGAACTACTCATTTCCGCACTACTCACTCAGTACTACTCACTCAGTGCTACTCACTTCCGTACTACCAAATATCCTACTCACTACTCCACCAGCGCCGCAATCCCGGCAACAACCGCCTCAAGCTTGCCGTCCGCCACATCCAGTCCCTCCAGACTCACACCCCGCTCAACTGCTGCTTTATACAGCAATGAGGCTGCCGCACCGTCCCAGGCAAGCGCCCCGGCCAGCCGGTTGTCCTTGACGTAGATCCGCGTGTATGCGCCATCTACTTCGCCTGCCGCTGACAGGTCACACTGCCGCTCATCCGTGTTCCCGATTGAGAACAGTGAGCTGCCAAAAGCGTTAAACAGCGTCACCGGAACCGGCCGGCGGTAATCCGCCGGGTCTGCCGCAGCCATATTCATTCCGGCTACTTTGCCCTGCTCAATCGCTCCGCCCCACAAGCCTTCAACTAATCCATCCAGCTCGGCAATATCGCCGGCAGCATAGATATGGGGAGCACTCGTCTCCAGATGACGGTTCACCAGCACACCGGACCGGACATGTATCCCGGTCTCCTGCACAAGCTCCGTATTCGGTACGATGCCGATGGAGTACACGACATGTTCGCAAGGAACTTCTGCTCCATCGTCCAGCGTTACGCCGGAGACTGCTACATCTCCGTTAATTGCAGTGACTCCGGCATGAAGCTTAACCTCCACACCAGCCTGCTCCAGAATCTGGCGCAGCCGCTCCGACGAAGCTTCATCGAGCTGCCGGGCCATCAGGCGCGGGGCGGCCTCAACAATCGTGACCGGATAACCGGCTTCGTGCAGCGCCCAGGCTGTCTCCAGCCCCTGCACCCCGCCGCCGATGACAACGGTGCGCTGCCCGGCGGTCAGCTCTGCCTTTAAACGGTCGGCATCGCCCAGATCCCGGATCGTATGCACGTTCTGCAGTCCGGCACCGCCTACAGCCAGCGCCCGGTTCCGGGCACCCATACAAAGCAGCAGCTTATGGTACGTTACCTGCTGTCCGTCTGCCGTCTCTACCTGCTGCGCCTCCGGGTGGATTGCAGCAATCCGGCTGGAAGTGTGCAATGTGATCCGGTTATCGCGGTACCACTTTTCTTTCTTGATCAGTACCTTATCGCTGTGCAGGTCGCTGAACAAGCCCTTGGTCAGCTTAATCCGGTTATAGGGCAGGTGATCCTCCTCACCAAAAATCGTAATCTCCGAGTCCGCATCCTGATCCCGGATCGCCTTAGCGGCATGAACCGCCGCTACACCGCTGCCCACAATAACATAATGTTTGTTCATCCCGGTCCGCCCCCTTAAATTGCGCTCAGCAGCAGGTCGGAGACGAATTCAGCGGCATTCTTGATCTTCTGCGTCTTCTCGGCCTCTTTCGGAGAGAAACGGACGCGGATCGGGAATTCCACATGCGTCATGCCGGTGGACTTGATTACGTCCGACGTGCTTTGTACGGTCATATTGGTTCCGTTCAAGTAATCCTGGATAACCTCGATCGCTTCACCGCTCCAGCCGTAGGAGCCGAAGGCCGCTGCCAGCTTACCTTCCAGATTCATAAGCTGCAGCTCCTTGAGCAGCGGCTCCAGATTGCCGATCATATCGGCGTAACGGGTCGAGCTGCCGATGAAGACAGCGTCCGCCGCGTCGATGCTATCAAGAATCGCAGCCATATCGCTTTTATCCGCATCCCATACCGTTGCTTCGATTCCGTTCTCCTGCAGCGTAGCCTGCAGAATGCCGGCCATTTTCTTCGTATTGTTCTTGATGGTGGTGTAGACGATTGCCGCTTTTTTCCCCTGGGTCGTTTCCCGGCTCAGCTCAGCATACAGGTCAATATACTTGCGGACATCCTCGCGGATCAGGAACCCGTGCGAAGGGGCGATCATCTCAATTTCCAGATCCTTCACGGCTTCCATCAGCGTTCTTACATATCTTCTGTGCGGATGGATAATGGCGCTGTAGTAACCTTTGAAATCCTCAGTGATATCAAAACCGGCTTCATCGCTGAACAGCTTCTCCACAGCAACATGCGTGCTGAAAATGTCGCACGGGTACAATATTTTATCCTCTATACAATAAGTAATCATCGTTTCAGCGGTATGCAGATAAGGGGTCTCCTTGAACAGCAGCGTTTTGCCGCCGATATCCAGCGTATCCCCGTCCCGTACCACCAGATAATTACGGCTGTGCAGCTTGTACATTTCCTGAATTTCCGGCACCGCAATCTCTGTGCATACGATAGTAGCGTTAGTCGCCCGCATAGCCAGCGCAGCCAGCCCGCCGGAGTGATCCGGCTCGGTGTGATTGATTACGATGTAGGCAATATCCAGCGGATCAATCAGCTCCGCCATCCGGTCGGCATATTCACGGCCAAACTCCATATCCACAGTATCAATAACCGTCGGCTTGCCGGTTTTCAGCAAATAGGAATTGTAGGTCGTGCCCTTCGCCAGAATCAGCCGGTGGAACGGCACCTCGCGGTTGTCGATTTTTCCTACCCAGTAAGTATCCTTGGCAATCTTTATATCTGAAATATTCATCTCTCTTCGCCCTCCAAATGATCTTGTTTATCTATCAGCACCCTCATTCTATAACGGGCACCGGGGTCAAAAGGAGGACTGAAATCAAATTTTGAAAAGTTAAAAAGAGAAGATTATAAATTTGAATATACACGGTTTGCGGGCAGGCGTTGTGTCTTGGGTCACGCTGGAGTATACTGATTGAGGAAAATGGGCCTGGATTCCATGGAGGAATTCAATCTGCTTGCACTGCGCTTTGGGATCGCTTTTCTGGTGACCGGACTGGTGTTCTGGAGGCGGCTGCGCAAAATAGATAAAACGACAATCGGGTATGGTGCAGTGCTTGGAGCCATATTGCTCTGGGTGTGCGTATCCATTCTATTCGGCCTCAAAACAACAAGCACCTCAAACGCCGGATTTCTCGTAGGGCTTACCGTTGTTTTTGTACCTATATTAAGCGTCTTTCTTTTCCGTAAAAAGCTTGCGCTGAGCCACATCGCCGGTGCTCTGATTGCAATGACCGGCATTGGAATGCTGACCCTGAACAGCAAGCTGCAGATGCATCCTGGCGACATTCTCTGTATTTCCAGCGGGATCAGCAATGCATTATTCATCCTGATCTCGGGCGCGGCAGTCAAAAAGACCGATTCCATAAACGTCGGCATTGTGTCCCTGGGCTTCACCGTGGTGTTTGCCCTGATCTTCTCCTTACTCTTCGAGTCACCGGTTCTTCCCGGAACCTCCAGCGGATGGACTTCGATACTGGCGCTTAGTCTGGTCTGCAGTGCCTTCTGCTTTATCGCCCAGTCAGTGTCCTTGAAATATATCCCGCCTGTACAGCTGGGCTTAATGTATGCACTGGAGCCGATCTTCGCCGCGGTAATCGCATTTATGTTTGCCGGTGAGCGTCTGACTATGCAGGGATATATCGGGGCAATGCTCGTGGTAGGCGGCATTCTGGTATCCCAGTGGCTGGAGCAGCGGAAAAAGCTTCTTACCGGCGCAGCGCAGCCTGTTTCACATTAGAGTACCTGACTATATGCCAAGAGACGGGATATCCCGTCTCTTTTTGTGTTCCATCCTATGACTGCCATTTAAATGTCACCGCCGAACGCGCCTTTAAAGTAAAGGTAAAAGCACGCTCCCCCCACTGCACACTGAACGTCCGGTCCTCATCCGCCGGATTTAGCGCGATCAGCACAAGCGAGCCGCCCGGATTACGGTAGGCGACATTTTCGATTCCGCCGGCCTGCGGTGAGTCGATGCGGACCGCTCCGGGGTCAACGAAACGGCTGGCATGTCCCAGGGCATAATACTCCACATTCCGTGAATAGCCTGACTCCCCTTGGCCGTCTACAGTTACAACACCACGGCAATTCGTGCAGCCTCCGTTCGTTGGCCCTCCATCAGAATCGAGCGCCAGGTTCCACAGCAGCACGGTCTTTGCCCAGTTGCGCGGCCCGCCAATGATCAGCTTCGACATCATCCAGGTTAGGTTATCGCCGAAATCCTCACTCCAAGCACCTCCGCTGCACTCCGTTAGATGGATCTCTTTTTCAGGATGGGCTTCGTGTATCTTGCTCATCACCTCCGGCGAACCCGCGTAACAATGATAGGCTGTGCCGTCGGTGTAGGCGTTCGCTTTTGCATCACCCAGCACGATTTGTGTATAGCTCTCCGCGGTGTCCCAGTTATGATCGAACGCCACAATTTTGGACGTAATGCCTTGCTTGCTGAACTCCGGTCCCAGATAATCCCCGATAAAAAGTGCCTGCTCTTCCGCACCCATGCTCATACTCGGATAATCCGCAGTCGTGAATTCAGGCTCGTTCTGTATAGTCAGTGCATAGATAGGGATACCCAGCTTCTCATATTCCTTAATATACCGTGCCAAATACTGCGCATAGGCAGCATATACACGCGGCTCTGCATAGTTTAAATACCAGCCGTTATGAATCTGCTCCCCGAATTTCATCCAGGGCGGAGCCGTCCAGGGTGTTCCCATCACCTTAATAGAGCTGTTGACGTCCAATATACGCTGGAGCAGCCCCGTCACGTCCCCGTCTTTAGCGATGGAGAACTGCTCCAGCCCGTAATCCTCACCAGACTCCGTGTCATCATAGGTATAGCTTGCCGGATTGCCATCTGCATCGACCGAGAAGTCGGACGCGCCGACGGAATGGCGGACAAAGCTCAGACGTATCCCTTCGGGTGAGAACAGATCCTTCATCAATACATCCCGCTGATCACCAGACATCCGTTTATTGATTAGAAAAGCGGAAGAGCCGGTAACGGAAGCGCCGAAGCCGTCCATGGTCTGATATTCCTGGTCCGGATTTACTGTGATAACAGGCAGCCTGGCAGCTGGCTGTGCCACCTCTCCGTCTGAATCTACGAATTCTCCACCCTCCGGCGAGGATGACTTCTCCCTGAAAAAAAACGGCTCCTGCGGAGCAAGCAGGCTGGACTGATCTCCCGTAGTCACCCAGGCATTTACCTCTACCTTGGACAACTGCGGCGTCTGTTCCAGCTTATCATCGTATAGTTTAACTGCAGCCCAGGCTCCCAGTACGACTGTTGCAGCGGCAATCGTCAGTAACCGTTTGCGTTTGCGCATATGCAGACCTCTTTTTCTGATAAAAAGTATATTTCACTAGAGTATGGGTTTAAAATATACACTTAATATCCTTTTATTTACATTCTACTTTCTATATGCCAGTATTTCACCGTTACATAAATATCCCATTAAAGGAGGGAATTATGAATATCAAGAAAAAGTACTCGGTTCTTGCGGCAGCATTTTTGATGTGTTCTATGGCTTTGTCAACTTCTGGATTTGCAAGTGAGGTCAGTAAAGATATTCCAATAACATCTTCAATTGCAGATGAAGTAAAAGTATTCTACCAAAATGATGTTAAATTATCTGGAGGTTCACCATTAGACACATCAGTACAGGCAAAATCTTTGATTCAAACAACTCCTAAGGTTGAACGTTCCTCAGTTGCTACAGTCTATGACGAAGTAGGTAATGTTATCGATAACGTAACTATTAAACAGAACGTAACTAGCAATGAGAATTCTAAACTTGCTGCATCCGGTAAATTATGTACCGTGCTAGTTGCAGTTGATGAAGAATATCGTGCAAAGCATAGCGACTGGCAGACACTGACGGCCAATGCTGTCGAAGCTGCAGACGATGCATTTAACGCACAATTCGGTATAGACTTAACTGTGACAGCATATCGCTATTGGTTTTCCTCTGGTAACAATGCCAGTGAACTTTTAGCTAATTTAACGGGGAGTGCAACAGATAATTATGATTTTGTAGTTGGATTTACTGCTGAACCAGATTTTACCCACGAAGGCAAGGTAGTTGGAGGACTTGCTTATGAATATCCTTCTGCACCAACCTATGCCGCATACAGTACTGTTTTGGATCAAACATCTCCTTCATCTAACTGGCATGCATTACAGCATGAACTTTCTCATAACTATGGTTTATCACACGATCCCGAGGCCTCAACGCCAATTTGTATTATGGATTATGGTACGATGTACAATACATCAGCCTGGCACAGCGATCACTGGACACAATTGAACGCTAGAAAAATATGGTACGGAAGTAATACTAACTAATCTATTCAATTTTTTTGCGCCATGAGATTAAGGTTTTGTGGCGCAAAAAAAGAGGAGGTTTAAATGAGAAAAAACTTCAAACAATTAATTGCTACTATTGGATTATTTTCATTACTATTAACTGGGTGTAGTTCAAATAATAATTTTAGCAACAATAATCTATTGCCGAATGAGCCAGATCCAGTTGCGTGGATAAACAAAGACGGAATTAAGTATTATTATTTCATATCAGAATTAGATATTGATGAAAATTCTCTCTATTACACAGGTGAAAAAACAGATTCTGATGATGCAATAGAGGTGGGAAAAAAGATCTACAAAAATGAAATTGACGATGATAGTTTATACATCGAATTTGATGGACAGTGGGCACAATATAAAACGCGGGAATCAGAATAACACCTATTTGACTATCATATGATTTTATTTCTAAGTATTATTGAAATTTTTTCTTCACTCTCACTATAAATTAAACTTATTATTTTGCTAATTAGGTTTTGAAAAAAAGAAGCCAGAGGCTTCATCCCCCGGCCCAATCCATGAATCTGCATTATTATCCGTTACACAGCTATGCTACCCGTCACATACTTGGCCAGCTATGCTTTACCTTGCCCGGAAATCTTTGCTTCATCGTTCGATCTTTTTATTGAAATGAATTTATTTAACCGTCAGGCTGGTCTTCAGGCGGATATCATCCGAGGCGCTGCCGACATAAACCGGCACCTTACCGGATGGCATTACCCACTTGTCCGCTTGTTCATCCCAATAGGATAGCACTGAAGGGTCCAGCTCGATTTGAACGCGCTGTTGCTTGCCCGGCTTCAGTTCTACCTTAGCCCAACCAGCCAGCTGCTTCGGTGCAGTCTCAACCTTGGCCGGCAATTGTCCGACATACACCTGAACCACCTCAGAGCCTGTAACTTTACCGGTATTCCGCAGATTCAGGGATACCGTCATTTTGCGGTTAGCACCTTTGCCGCTTACGTTCGCATGAACATTGCGGTAGTCGAAGGTTGTGTAAGACAAGCCGTGGCCGAACGCGAACGCCGGCTTGATTCCAGAATTCTCGTAACCGCGGTAGCCAACCATAACGCCTTCGCTATACTCACCCTTGCCGTTTACCCCAGGGAATTGCGCAACAGTCGATACCGGCGTACTGTCCTCATTGACCGGGAACGTAACCGGCAGCTTGCCGGACGGATTCACGTCTCCGAACAGGACTCTGGCAATGGCGTCACCCTGCTCCTGTCCGGTGAACCAGGCCTGGACGATTGACTTGACTTTGTTCTGCCAGCCATCCATCTCAATTGCTCTGCCGCTCATGGATACCACGACTGTATTTGGATTAGCAGCAGCCACCTCGGAGATCAGCCGGTCCTGGTTATTCGGCAGATCAAGATCCGAACGGTCGTAATAGCCTTCACTTTCATAGGTGCGGACAACTACAACAGCAACATCGGATTTTTGAGCCAGATTAACGGCTTCCTGCATTTTGCTGTCTACAGCACCTGCCGGCGGCTCCCAGCCAAGCCGGACGGTACCGCCGAAGTCGGTGGAGGCACCTTCCTTGTAGTATGTTTTATATTCAATTTTGATTTCATGACGTTCACCCTTGGTGAGGGTTACAGCAGCCTTTTCTGTCTTCAGCGCGGTTCCGTCGCTGTCGATCAGCAGCTTACCGTCCAGATACAGCTTCCCGGTACCGACACTGGTCAGGCTAAGATTGTACTCGCCTGTCTTAGGAGCAGTCAAGTAACCATTCCAGCGTGCGGACATCATGCTGTTCAGATTGCCCGGTGTCTGCGGCAGCTTAGAGGATTGGCCGTTCAAGCCGTCAAAGTTATAAAAACCAAGATTCAGATTGATCTGGCCGTCAGTCCGGGTAAGCGTAGGCTCGCCTTCCATTTTGTTGTTAGGCCAGTACTCCCCGCTAAGACCGGCGCCTTCCCCGTCTCCCGCAGGAGTCAGAACCGAGGATGGGATCGCGGATGGACCGTTAACGATATCACCGGTCGAAACCGGATCTGTGCCCGGTGCATAGCTGACTTTAACGCCGCTGCCGGCACGGTCGCGGATGGCATCCAGCGGAGTGACTGTGTACGTCGGAGTAACCAGAGAGCTTCCCCCGACGGTAGCATAGGTGTCGGCGTCCGGGCCGATGACAGCAATCGACTTCAGCTTGTCCTCATCCAGCGGCAGCGCCTTATTCTTATTCTGTAGCAGCACCAGACTGTCCTCAGCAATGTCCAGCGCGGCCTTACCGTGCTCCTCTGCCGGAATTTGGATATTCACCGGCTTGCTGTCAAACAGGCCCTTGTCGAACATCTGTGTCAGCGTTCTTCCGGCCATAAGGTCGAGCTGCTCCTCACTGACCTCTCCGTTCTGAACGGCTGTCAGCAGCTGATTTCCCCACTTGCCATACGGCTCACCCGGTGTCTCAAGATCAAGCCCGGCCAGCGCCGATTTGGCGGTGCTGAGATTCGCGCCGTAGTCGCTCATGACAAAGCCGTCGAACTTCAGCTTGTCTCTCAGGATATCGGTCAGCGCATATTCGCTTTCACAAGCGGGAGTGCCGTTGATTTTATTGAACGAGCACATTACTGAGGCAAGGCCTGCGTCCTTGATAGCTGCTGCAAACGGCTTGGCGTAAATCTCCATAATCGCCCGTTCGCTGGCTACAGAATCAACTGTGAACCGGTCTGTCTCCTGGTTATTAAGCAGGTAATGCTTGGCTGTTGCCATCACCGGATGGCTCTGCACAGCATTAACATAAGCCACGCCCAGCTTGGACTGCAGCAGCGGGTCTTCTCCGAGAGACTCGAAGTTACGTGAGCCCCATGGCAGCCGGGCAATGTCGAGGCCAGGTCCCAGCAGCACATTATGCGTTGTATTGAACGCTTCTTCACCAACCAGATCGCCGTAAAGAGCTGCGGCCTTGGTATCCCAGGTTGCAGCAAGCGCGATCGGCGCCGGGAAAGCGGTAGATTTCTTGTTCTGAATGTCAGGGTTGGCTATCCGCACACCTGTCGGGCCGTCAGCCATCGTTAATGCGGGAATGCCCAGCCGCTCCAGCGGATTGTTATAAAAGCCATAATAGTTATTCACATTCCCTGTGACAAAATCAACCTTTTCCTTCTCGGTCATTTGCTGAAGCAGCAGCTCCGTACGGTCTTCCGGCGAACGCGAGGCGTCCATCCATGGCCTGGAGGTATATGCACCCGCCATCTGTAGAGGTGCGAGTATAGATATACTCAATGCTGCGGCGGCAATCACCGCATGTACTTTTAAAGATACTTTCATGTTGTGTCGTTCCTCCTGATGTCTCTGTCTAATGACCCGTCCGCACATTCCAGTCTGTCCAGCTGCCGGACAGTCCTTGTTAATCGGCAATCCGAGTTATGCACTCCCCTCCTTCCGTCTTTTATTTCTGGAATATGTATAGGCTTCGCGCTTAAATGTGCCTATGACTTTCGTGAGCACAGGCAGCTTTGAATCGCCGGGTCTAACCATAGCTCAGTTTTTCGTGTTACGCATCCGTCATTTTCTGGTAATAGGAAGCCTCCTGCATCCTATTTTACTGAAAGTTACCTGAAAATTTCCTGAAAGACAGCTGAAAACATACGAAAACCAGGACTATATTCCCTTGCATTCCCGTAACCTTTTTGTAATCTTTTTGTAACTTTTAAGACAGAAGTATTAGAAAAATAGGACCGGATTAAATATCCAATTAAGGGTTATAACGTATTAAATTCTAAATCCACCCTAACATAATTCCATATATTCACACTTGAAAGGGTATATTAGTTCATCTGCTCTCCGGCATGTACTATCATAGCTTAATTAAAGTGCCCTTTAGCTTAACACAGAAACAGCCGGTCGTATTGACCGGCTGTTTCTGTGTTCTTCTTGTACTATAGTTTTCCGTTAAATACATACACACGGCTTGACTACTCAGCCTTTTTGGTTGTGAGGGAAATAGTTGGACAATATCTTCAGGCTTTCTTCCCGCAATATGCCGCCTGTAACTTGAGGTTTATGGTAAGATTTGTCAAATACAATCTTAGAAGCATTACTTCCCTGCTCATCCAAAAGCTCACATAGATCAATATCGCTGGCAGCATAAACGAGTCGCCCAAGCCGGGTCCAGACCATCGCACCAGAGCACATAAAACACGGCTCGCAGCTTGAATATAACGTGTACTCTTGTAAATCAGTAATGTGTGTTTCTGCACAGAAGTTCCGTAGCAAGCCTGCTTCTGCATGAAACGTTGGATCAGCCGCTGAATAAATCTGGTTCTCGTTACTATAGACTATTTCACCGTCTTTAACCAATACAGCACCGAAAGGTTCGTTACCATGCTCAACAGCAAGTCGAGAAAGTCTAATGGCTTCCTTCATGAATAATTCGTCTTGATTCATTAGTTCTCCCCGTCCTTAATTCTCTTATCATTCATTATTATCTCATTTATGCTTCTACCAGGGCAGCGTTTCCCCCGCATAATCCATCAGCGTCAGCCCTTCTCCGGCATATCCCGGATCAAGACGTTTCCCGATAAGCTCCAGGATACATCCGGCGGATTCGTCCGGGGTCAGCTTACCCGCTGTATCCAGCTTGCCCTGCATATAGGTCTGGACATGCCCGGGATGAACAACCATCACCTTGCCTCCCTTGGGCGCAATCTGGTTGTGGATCAGCTGAGACTGCATATTGAGTGCGGCCTTGGACATGCAATAGGCATACCACGCGTTCCGCCAGCAGCTGCCGATGCTGCCTGCCTCAGAGGAGATATTCACGATGAGCTTATGTTCACTCCGTAAAAGAGGCTGAATCAATCCGTTTGACATGCGCAGCGCCCCTAGCGCATTCACGCGGAACACCCGGTCCATCTCCTCAAAATCCAGCTCGTCCTCAACAGTCGCCTGCATGTCGCCCAAGACAGCCCCGTTATTGATCAGGATGTCCAGCCGGCCGGTAACCGCCGCCACTGCTTCCAGTGCCTTACGGACACTGTCCGCATCGCTGATATCCAGTGTAATGCACTTTAGACTGCCTTTACAAGCCGTCTCCAGCAGCTCCAGCTCACTTCCGGCTTCGGCTCCGGCATATTGTCCGGCAAATACATGATAGCCTTTCTCCAGTAAACCCTTGACCAGACTCAGTCCGACTCCCCGGTCAGCTCCTGTAACGAATGCCCATTGTATCAACGTCATTGCCCTCCCTTGGCGTAATGGATCTCTGTCAGATAAAAGGACGCCGGTCCAGCACTTTGTTCAGCGTTCGATCCGCCTGTACCTGCTCCGGCAGCACAGATTGCACAATTGCCAGGGCGCACACACTGCCGCATAAAGTATGCAGGTCTTCATACACCTCATCTGCCGGTCCTTCAGCGCACACTGCAATATACTCCAGCAGATGTCCGCCGATAGCCTGAACCATACCCCTCACTTCCTCAGCCCTGTGGCTGGTCTGCCCCATTACGCTGACTATGAGATAGAGTACATCCAGCTCCACAAAAGAGAAACCACCCGCTGACAGCGGAATCTGCCCGGATTGGAACAGCTTCAGGCAGGTATCCGCCAGCTGCTCAGGATAACGGAGCCTGCGCTTGCGGTAATTCTGGTTGAACAGGTAATGAAAGGAGCCGGCCAGATGATGGAACAGCGGCGCTCCGTCAACAGAAGCTCCAGCCCCCCGGCCCGTTATTGCTCCTTGCCGCCATAGCCCAGTCTCTGGATCTGCCTCATTCCAGAGCCAGTCAAAATACCAGTCCTCCCACTCTTTATCCGCTTCCTCAGCCAGCACCAGCGCAGCATAGACTCCTGCGCCCTTGGTTGACTCGCCCCATGGCTCATGCTTCCAGTCCAGACCGTCCAGAAATACAGTCAGGCCGGCGCGCTCCTTCAGCGGGTGCAGCGCTTTCAACGGATGCAGCGGCTTGGCATCCAGCAGCTCCAGCGCCGAGACGGCAAACGCCGTGCTGTGAATGGCGTGAGGGCCTGCCCCGGGGAACAGCCCGTCCTCCGCCTGCTGGAAATTTTGCAGCGTCCGGGCCAGCCCCGCGCGTTCTGCACTTCCAGAGGCCGGCAGCTCCCCGAGTGTATACAGCAGAATTGCCGTATCCGCTGTTCCATACAGCTCGGCCATATCCGGCCGGTCTGTCAGCATTCTCCGGTATCCGCCGTGCTCTCCCGAACGGTGGGCATCAATGGTACGAAGTACCTTTTGTATAAACGGCTCTATATTAATCATGTCTGATTATGCCTCCTTGTATTAGCTTCATCTATTCCATTGTAGATGATTGAACAGGAGGCAGACATAATCTAATGGCAGTTGTTTATGGCATAATGACAGATTACGAGGTAGGCTTGCATACCAAAAAGACCTTGATTGCTCAAGGTCTTCCGGGCTTGTTCCTATATATAGCCTGCGGCCGGCGCAAGCTCTGAAGGCTTATCTCTTTCTTTTGTTGGCAGCCTTGCCCATAACCGTATTCTGGGCGTCGGCAGGACACAGATTGCATTCGCTGCACCCGGTGCATTTGACACCGTTCTTCTTATCCCTAACGATTTTATAGACTGCCAGCGAGACGATTGCTGCAATTACGGCAATGACAACAATATCAACGGTACTCATAGCTTCACCGACTGCAATCCGCCGTGAATTCGGGCATCTCTGGTTCCTTTTCGCATCAGGTACACAACATACCCTACTATAATCGCCACAGCAATCAGTCCTCCTACAAATCCCTTACCTAATGTGCCTTCAGTTACCAGTGTACCAATCTGATAGACCAGGAATGCGGCCGTATATCCCATGCCCATCTGAAAGCCGATAGCGCCCCACAGCCACTTGCGCGACTCCAGCTCGGAGTTCATAGCGCCGATCGCTGCAAAGCAAGGCGGTGTGAACAGATTAAATATCAGGTAAGACAGCCCGGCAACCGCACCGATACCGAATACTGAGCTGACATCCGTACTGCTTCCGACAAGCGCCAATTCATCCGTATCGATAAAGTTGGTAATTCCGAAGCAGACCGCCAGGGTTCCGACAACGTTCTCTTTGGCGATGAAGCCCGTTATTGCCGCTGCCGCAAACTGCCACAGTCCGAAGCCCAGCGGGATAAACAGGAAGGCAACCGGCGATGCCAGGCTTGCCAGAATACTGCTATCCGGCGCCCCCTCAGCAACCACACGGAAATGCCAGTCAAAGGTCTGCAGAATTTGCACGACTGCGTTACAGATTAGAATAATGGTCCCTGCTTTAATAATAAACGCCTTAGCTCTCGTCAGCATCGATATTGCTGCACGCTTGAGGCTCGGGAATCTGTATTCAGGCAGCTCCATAATGAAGAAGGATCTGGAATAGTCACCGGTGATCCGTCTGACAATCAGTGCTCCGATAATGATTATGAAGATACCAAGGAAATACATGGAGGTTCCTACCCAGCTGTTATCACCGAAGAAAACGCCGGCAAACAGGGCAATGATAGGGAGCTTAGCTCCGCACGGCATAAAGGTGGTCAGCATAGCCGTGGTGCGTCTTTGTCTTTCTACTTTGATTGTTCTTGTAGCCATGACACCCGGTATTCCGCAGCCGGTTCCGACAATCATCGGGATAATCGATCTGCCGGACAAACCGACCAATTTGAAGAACCTGTCCATAATAACCGCTACACGGGCCATATAGCCGCAGTCTTCCAGCAAAGCCATACAGAAGAACAAGACCATAATCAGCGGCAAAAATCCGATTACAGCACCCACGCCGCCGATAATCCCGTCCAGCAGCAAGGTACCCAGCACCGGGTTCACATTGTCACCGAGCAGGGTTGACACCTGTGCGTACAGCAGATCAATCCAGCCGACAAAGGTATCGGCAATCCAAGGACCGACCCAGCTCTGGGAAATCGAAAAGATAACATAGACGATGACTGCAAAAATCGGAATGCCCAGCCATTTGTGCGCAACCACCCGGTCCACCCTATCTTGTACCGTCTGCTTATCCGAGCTGACCTTCCTTCTCTCTACTTCTGCAACCACTTCATTTACAAATGCATAACGCTTCTTATCATTCCGTTCATATTCATCCTTGGTAGAGATCTTCCGGGCTCTGCCAAGGGCCGGAGCAAGCTGCTTCTTGCCGGATTTACCGGCCGTTACTACAGCTTCAATCAATTCGGGCAGGCCGTTGTTGGAGGATTTTGTGGATACAGTAGATATAACCGGACACTTCAGCGCATCGCTCAAGGCTGTAATATCGATGGTGTTTCCTTTTTTCTCAAGCAGATCACATTTGTTCAGTGCAACAATGACAGGTATGCCCAGCTCCAATAGCTGGGTAGTGAAATACAAGCCTCTGCTTAGATTAGTAGAGTCCACAATGTTGATAATGACATCGGGATGTTCATTCTGGACAAAATCCTTCGTAATGGATTCTTCACTGGTATACGGCGACATGGAATACGCACCGGGCAAATCCGCCACAATCAGATTTTCATTCCTTGGGTTAAGATTCGCCTTCACACGCGCTTCCTTTTTCTCTACTGTGACGCCGGCCCAGTTCCCGACCTGTTCAAGCTTCCCAGTAATTGCGTTAAACAAGGTGGTCTTCCCGCTATTGGGATTACCAGCTAATGCAATTTTCATAATCGCCCCGCCCCCGTCAATCTATTAGAATCTGCCCAGCTTTTTAGCCGAAGCTTCCATCCGGTCCGCTATAATAATCGAGTTTGCCAAATCCGAATCTATGCTGTATCTGGCATCTTTGATACTGATGATGTAGTTGGAGCCGAGCTTGGAAATAATCATGATTTTCTCACCGGGATAACAGCCCAGCGTAAACAGAAATTTGCGGATATCCTCCTGATCTGTTGCTACAGCATCCACAATGTAGGGCGTATTTAGCTTACCTTTTGCTAATGATGTCATCCCTTACTCCCCTAACAATAGGATTAGGCCAGATAATGAGAATCATTATCGTCCTGATACAAAGTAGAATACTTGTATTGGTAATGAAAGTCAGTGACTTTACGCATATCTTCACTGCATTCTCATCTATAAGCAGAAAAATAATCGGCCCCCCCCTTTCATTAAGGAACGGCCGATTATTCTCCCCTATGTTTGTTTAAATGTAGCCCCAAAATAATTAAGGTTTATAAATCAAGCAGCGCAGGGTCTGATCCGGATACCGGAGCTCTGCTGTATAATGGCTTCCGTCTTCCAGGACCAGCTTAACCGCTACCATCCCGCGCTTGTTGTTAACCTCAGTATCGGTCAAATCCGCTTTGACGATGGTGCGCTTGTCCCCCTGCTTGTTCATAACAATCTGGGTGGCTTTGTGAATCCAGCTGGCGTCCTTTTGAATGCTGCCGGCAGCGGCGGCATCAATGGGGGTTCTTTTGAGTGCCCCGTTTACAACGGTTGTATCCAGCACATCGCCGGTCCTGGCATCAATGATTACATGATACTCCCGGAATTCCTTCCCCTGCCCGCGCAGGGTGCCTGCTTTGTATGGAGCCGAATGAACAGTCCAGGACGGCTGCTTGTCCGGCCCAAGCTGAGCCAGCATAGCCTTGGTCTCCAGCTTGGACACATCGGCGTCGAACAGCTTGTTCACACTTTCTGCAGCCAGCGACTTCGCTTCAGCCTCGCTGATGTCCTGCGCCAGAGGCGGGGCAGTTACATTATGCCGGGCAGCGATGTAATTCAGCCTGTAGGACCAGTCGATTAGCTGCAACAGCTCTTCGTCGGTCATCGTCCGCTCCGGGTAAGCGTACGTATGAGTTACCAAATCCACATACACCTCCGCTTGTCCGGCCTTAAGCGGCAGCGGCTGCTCCGGGCGTAACCCCTCGTATACATATTTATCTTCCAGCACCAGTCTGCGGTTCACCTCTGCTTCGGTTAATTCCCGGCCGGAGATGCCGGGTTCAAGCCCTGGCTGATTCACGTAATCATAAATCTGCTGAATCTGCGCTTCGCTCATATCTTTAAGCAGGTCAGCTGACACTGTAGATACCGGGGCCGGCGCCTCAACCTTCAACACAGGAATTGCGTTTCCGGCCGCAGCAGGCTGAACATTAGCCTGAGCAGCCGGACCGTTGCCCGCAATGACCTCTGAATTAACAATACCAGGAACGAGAAAAGCGCTTAGCGTGAGCACGCCTCCTGAGAATAAAACAACAGCTCCGGTATACCATTTCTTTTTGTTCAATTGAATGACCTCCATCGGGATCTGGGATGTTAAATCTGTCTTCAGCTTAATCCCGGGATGTTATAGAGTAAGAGGCCAGTTGTTAGGAAGTTGTAAAATAAGACGGATACCCGTCCCCTGTCCAGGCTCTGATTCCAGTTCCACTCTCGCCTGATGCGCCTCAGCAATCTGCCTGCACAGGGACAAGCCGAGGCCGGCATTGCCATAAAGGCGCGATCGCGCCGGGTCTGCGCGGTAGAACGGCTCGAAGGCACGTTTACTTTGCTCCGCCGTCATTCCCCTGCCGCTGTCCCGTACCTCAAGCACAGCCTCCCCATTCTGCTCATAGGCCAGCAAATGTACCGGACTTCCCGGCTTGGAGGCATGAATTGCATTCTCAATCAGGTTCACCAGAAAAGCTGCCAGCAGATCAGCATCTCCCCGTACTGCAGGAATAGAGCTGTCCATCTCCAGCGGGATTCCGCTTTCTATTAACTGATGCTCCTCTGTCTGCCTTACTGCCTCAAACAGGCCGGCTACCCCTACCTCTGACAGCGCCATAGGCTGATGCCTAAGAACAGACAAATCCAGCAGCTTAAAGGCCAGATTCTTCAGCCGGACCGTCTCGCTCCAGATGTATCGGCCCGCCTTAATCTGCTCTTCCCGGCCGATGTTGGCCGAGGTAAGAAACTCTGCAAAGCCCTGCATGCTGGTCAGCGGTGTGCGCAGCTCATGGGCCAGATTATCGACCATCCGCTGCTTCTCCTCCGCCATATCAGAGAGCTCAGTCATCCGCTGCTCCACCGCAGCAGCCATCCGGTTAAAGTGAACCGCGAGCTCCCCGAATTCATCCCTGCTGCGCAGCTCCACCCGGTTGGAATAATCCCCTCCGGCGATAGTCCGGGTAGTCTCCGACAGCTGCTTGAGCGGCTTCGTCAGCCGGCGGATCAGCAGATAGAGCAGCAGTGCCAGCACCGGTCCGGCAATCCAGTTAATCATCACAAAGAAGCGGTTAAGCTCCTGCTGCTGGGCATACAGCCCGCTGATATCCCGGCTATAGGTTAGCTCCATATCCTGATACGGGGCAGGCAGCGGCATCGATAGCATGATGGTCTGCCCGTCTTGCCTATCCTGTACCTCAGCCTGTCCCCCTCCTGTATTGGGATAGACTAACCGTCCGTTCTCGCGCAGCTCAAGGCCGATTCCCTGGCTGAGGTAATAATCCCCGTACGACTGGGCCACACTGGCCAGAAGGACTGGAGTAAGCGTGCTGCCACGTGCACGGATCGAATCTAGATTCTCGAATATATTGTTTACGATTAACATCTGTTCACTGGCGGCCCGTCTGGTTTCACTGTCCATATTCAGCTGCCAGCTTTTTTTCATCACCATAATCACACTTATATCAAGTGCGGCAATGAAAAGGATCAGCACGGCAAGCAAATTCTTATGCCAGAAGCGCATGGTCAGACCTCAACCTCCAGGCGGTAGCCAAGCTTGAATACGGTTCTGATCCGTTCTTCCCAGCCGAGCTTTTTGCGTAATTGGCGGATATGGACATCTACAGTACGGGTATCACCGGCAAAATCATAGCCCCAGGCCAGCTCCAGCAGCTTTTCCCTGGAAAGGGCAATATTCCGGTTACGGATCAGCACTTCGAGCAGCTCAAACTCTCTGGCGGTCAAATCCACCGGCTGCCGGTCCACCATAACCTTCCGCTCCGCGAAGCGCACCTCCACCTCATCGCAGATAAAAGCCGGGGCGGACTGTTCATTCCTGCGCAATACGACATTAATGCGGGCAAGCAGCTCCAGCATTTCAAAGGGCTTAATGATATAATCCTCCGCGCCCAGCTCGAACCCTCTGATCCGGTCAGCCAGCGCATTTTTGGCCGTAATCAGAATAACCGGAATCCGCAAGTGGGCAATCCGCTGCATCACCGTAAAACCGTCCAGTCCCGGAAGCATCACATCAAGCAGGATCAGATCGGTATGCCCGTGTTCCAGCATCTCCGCCGCTTCCAGACCGGTATATGCTTTGGCATAGGTGTGCCCGACCAATTTAAGGTTCATTGTGATCAGATCGCTGATCGGCTGTTCATCTTCGACTACTAATATATGGGCCATCTAGTACAATTCCTCCCGGGCAAATCATATTATCAGCGATAAAAAAATACGGCAATCTAACTCTAGCATACCAAATACAATATTTTACGGAAAGAAGGTATGAAATCTAATTGACCATTGGAAAGAATGAGAGTATGTTTGTAATATAATGTAATTTTAAGGAGTGAATTAGGAGTTGCTGGAGCTTGATGATATGAGCGTTGATGCACTAACAGATATGTTAAAGGCTTCATTCTCATTAGATAACTGGACAGCAATGATAGAAATTGCAGACAAGCTTTTTGGAACCATTGCAGTGATCCATGCGACCAAATCACATGGCTTCGATGCCTGCAGGCCAAGGCGGTCATCCGCTTATTATTTCGGATTCAGCCTTTGCGCCAAAGGTATAGCGCTGCAAAAACTGGGGTATTACCTCGAAGCCAAAGAATGTATCCAGCGGTATGCGGATTTAAGCTGGCTTAAGCTTGAGGATGAAGATGCCCTGGCGGAAATGGAATATTACCAGAATACCGCGGCTGCAAACAGTTTTGTTATCGAGCTTCTTTTGGGGAATAGAACGGTGCTGCCGGAGTATGTATGGTTCATTAAGAAGAACGGTAAAGAGGAGCTGCTTGCCGGTTTAATTACAATTCTGGAGTCCGCGCTGAATCATAACTATTCAGTAGATTGGGCATTGGAAGAGCTGCAGAGTGACGTAGAGCTAATCAAAGACAATGAATCGAGAGAAAATATCCGCTACTACATAGATTATATCCTTCTATTATCCATTTACATGTTCAAACGCGGAAAATCTAGTGATGCAGTAAATTTAACATTGGAAAATATCGTATTAAGTGGTAATCTTAGAGATGAGACAGGCTTTAAAAAGGCCACTGCCTTTTACGAGCTTATCCGCGCCGATGCCGATGCTTCCCAGCAACAAGAGTATCACTACATAATGAAAAAAATCATAGAGAGGGAGTTCAATGATGAAAAAGAAGCTTTTGTTATTGACCACCGTATTGCTGATTAGTTCATTTGCCGTACTTACTGCTGCAAGCGCTGATGAAGTGTCCGTTAATAAAGTTTCCTCAGGAGGCTCATTTACAATCAACAACCACGGGATGGGTCATTAATCCGCGAATAACCAAGATTCATGCAGCCCTACCCTGAGGTAGGGCTTTTTATTATGTCCGGCAGCGTATGTACAAGCTACATTATTCTGGCTATAGGATAACGCCAACAGCAAAACTTTTCCTGCGGAAGCCTATTAGGTATACTAATGAAGTGTATCTTTCGGCTCAAATATATCTTATACCGCATACGGGGGCGACTAGCCATTAATAAACAGGATCAGGTCATGCTGCAGTTCAGGGACTTATTTAACAAGCTGGCTTGGATTAACAAAGGAAAGATGGAAGAAGGACTTAAAGGCTGTAAGCCGTCTGAGGTTCACTGTATTGAATGCATCGAAAAAAATGCAGATTCCAATGTGACAAAGCTCGCGGAATCCCTGTATATGACGAAGGGTGCCATAAGCAAATTAACTAAAAAGCTTACAGACAGAGGTCTAATCGAAAGCTATCAGAAGCCGGAGAACAAGAAAGAGGTTTATTTCCGGCTGACGGAGCAGGGCAGAACCATATTTCATATTCACGAGGAGCTGCACAACGAGTTCCGCATGCGGGATCAAGCCGTATTTGAACAGGTAACCGGGGAGCAATACGACAGTATGCTCAGCTTCATTGAGAAGTACAGCCGGCATCTGGATGGAGAAATAAAGAAACAGGGTCTGGATATTCATACATCGGACAGCTCCGGGTGATGATAATCAAAACCTCATGCAGCATACATAAAGGCAGCCCAATTCTATTGAACGGGCTGTTTTTTATTCGTCTTTTTTTGTTGACAAGGAAACTATTTAGGTTTATTGTTTTGTTGACAAGGAAACTAAATAGCTTTTAAAGGAGCACACATATCATGGCAAAAGAAAACGTACCGATAACAGCCTTACCCAAAGAAATCCTTATGGCAGCCTGGGCTATTGCCCTTGGAGCGATCGCCCCGATGCTTGACTCCACGATGGTGAACATCGCTATAGATCAGCTAACCAAAGATTTCAACACATCCCTCCATATCATTCAGTGGGCGATTACAGGTTATGTTCTGGCCCTGGCGGTTGCAGTCCCCGTGTCCGGCTGGCTGATGAATCAATTTAACGGTAAAAGAGTATTCATCGGCGCTGTTACCGCCTTTGGCATCATCTCTGTTCTGGTCGGATTCAGCTGGGACATTTCCAGCTTCATCTGCTTCCGTCTGCTGCAGGGCTTTAGCGCCGGAGTGATCACTACCCTAATGTTCACCCTGCTTGTTAAAACCGCCGGTCAGGAGAACCTTGGCCGGGTCATGGCTATTGTCAGCACCCCGATGATCTTCGGCCCCATCCTGGGACCGGTAATCGGCGGCTTCATCATTCAAGGTGCGTCCTGGCACTGGATTTTCTTCATCAACGTGTTCATTGTTGCGATCACTGCACCGCTGATGATGAAAAAGATCCCTGAATTCGAGCCCTTCAACAAAGAAAGTAAGCTCGATCTGTTCGGGATCATTGTTTTGTCTTCTATGAGTGCGGCGTTGATATACGGCATTACCCAAGCAGCTGACCATGCTTCATTTAACAATGGTGAGACCATACTCTGGACCGGGCTTGGCCTTGCTTTGGCTGTCATCTATCTGGCGTACAACCGGATCAGAAAGAATCAGACTGTACTGCCCCTGAACTTATTTGCACATAAAAGCTTCACTGCCTCCAGCATCGGCCTGTTCCTGGCCAACATTGCCATCATGGGGCCCATGCTGATTCTGCCCCTGTTCTTTCAGAACTTCCGTCATTTTACGGCTATCCAAACAGCAGTTGCCCTGATTCCGCAGGGAGCCGGAATGCTCATTACCCGGCCCTTCCTCGGCAAAATGATCGATACAATCGGTGCCAAATACGTTGTCCTTGTCAGCATCGCTCTGTCCCTGATCGGATCGGTACCACTGATCTTTATTACCGGCACAACAAGCATGATCTGGATCTCCATCGTGCTGTTCGTCCGCGGTGCCAGCATCGGGGGCATCAGTCTTCCGCTAACAAGTGAGGCCTATACCGGACTTGAAGGCAAGCAGCTGCCGGAGGCAGGTGTCGGGATTAACATTATCGAGAATCTCGGCGCAAGCTTCGGCTCAGCCGTAATCGCCACTGTTGTCGCGACAGTCATCCAAGGCCTGCAGCCGACCATCGCGAACGGGTTACAAGGGTACCACGCCGGGTTCCTTGTCTCTGCTGTTGTGCTTGCAGTTATCTTTATTCCGGGATTGTTTCTGACGGATAAGAGGAGGGCTTGATGAATGCCCCTTTCGCCGCTTTCTCCATTCTTAATTTGAATCTGCCGGAAGCTCCCGAATGGTAACGTCTCTATTGCCGCCTCCGGCAAAAACAACCGCTAACTAAAGAGAATCAGGCCCCATCTAATAATAGATCAATAACCAGTGAGGATAGGTCATTGTTCGCTGTTCTCCTGGCTCCCCATGATCTTTGCCATATTTCTGACCGAAATCAAGTGAAAAGATCCTGACAATTCTAATCTAATCTGTCATCAATCAGAAAAAGCCGGAGTCATCGCGAAGGCAGACTGCACCTTGCTTCTCCGGCTTTCCTTATCTGTTACTTATCTGATACATCCAGCAGCAGTGAGATGATATGCGCGCTTTCCGCACGATTCACCGTTTCACGAGGCATGAATACCTGATTGCCGCGCCCGTCAACTAACCCAAGCTCCTGTAAGGCAGCGACTGCATCTGCAGCCCATACGCTTATCCTGCTGGCATCCTTGAAATGGCTTTGACGATTACCAGCAGCATTCTGTCCTGTATGAAACAGATATGCTTTGTAAATCATGGACGCCATTTCTTCCCGGCTTATGGTGTCCTCCGGCGCAAAGGTATCTTTGCTTCTTCCAGTAACAAGTCCCGCTTCGTATGCTGCTGCAATGGAAGGGGCATACCACTTCGCGGGTGCTACATCCTTGAATGTAGTTGGGTTCGTTCCTGTTATTGCTAGTGAACGAGTGATCAAGGAAACGAACTCAGCTCTGCTTACCTTTTGCTTTGGTGCGAATACTGTTTCACTCACTCCCAGGACAATTTGCTTGGCAGCCAACCTTTTTATAGCATCATATGCCCAATAAGAGACATTCACATCCTCAAATGATTTATCATAAGTAAGGACAGCATACTTGCTGAAATGGGTTACCTCAGTCGTCCATTTACCGTCTGCAAAGGTTCCACCTATATATTCCAGTCTGCCGTCATCTGCAATATAATAAATGCCGGTTAAATCCTGGCGGGAATTCTCCTGTGCGCTTAATCTGACAGTGATAGGTTGGGTAAACCTATCAAGCGTCAGTATCGTTCCATCCGGTTTTATAATAGACAATTTGAATTCGTAGATCTCTCCGGCAGCTGAAATGGCTGCCTGATTTCTTTGCCCGGCTTGCCCAGCCAGCTCTTTGCTCTGCTCTGAAGTTAACATGTCCATTTCAAAAGAAATCTTAGCCTGCCCAAGCTCGCTGCCTGTAACCATTGCCTGTAAATCCTGCAATACGTCTGCTGGAACTTCAATCTCAACATCTGTATGCTTGATCTTCAGCATATTCTTACCGTTATTTGCCGGCAATGTCGCAGGGAACAGGACCTGCCGCTCTCCTTCGGCCAGCTCGAAATTCAAGCTGTTCAGACTGCTTTGGCTCTCCGTCATACTTCCTGGGATCACAGGCTGACTCGGAGGATTCGTTGGATTGCTCGGACTGGTCGGGTCAGTCGGGTCAGTCGGGTCAGTCGGGTCAATACCATTCTGCACCTTAACCGGTACATTGAAGTCATCGACGTTAATATGTCCGAAACCACCGCTGGATTGGTCAACTACCTTAATGTACAGCTCCTCCCCGATATAAGCTGACGCATCCCAGATCTTCCGCTGATATTCCTCGTAATTCGTTGCTGTCTCTTTAAAGAGCTCCTTGCCGTCCGATGCCCGGACCAGCGCTACATACAGCTTGTCGATATCACGCCCGCCACTGACCAGGAAATTGATTTTGCCGTTGCCGCCAAGGACGAAAGTCTGCGACTTCAGCGTTCCCGTCAAGCTGTCACCGCCGGCTGCCTCGTTGAAGCCCCATAAATGATAGCCGCCCGGAATTTTATGTGAAGGATTGAAGTAGATCGTGTCCCAGAAGAACTTGGCATCACTCACATGGACATCCTGGAACGCATCTCCTTCAGTAATCCAGCCTGTTAAGTCTCCTGTAGCAAAATCATGATTAGGCAGGTCCGTGATATCGGTGTATACGGAGTTGTCCCAGTTGTCAGGTACATCGACCGGAGCTGCAGATTCACCTGTCAGTGCATTCATATTCCATACTTCCATGGACTTGACTGTAATATCGTTGTCGGCCCAGACCTGCAAGCCCAGGGAGTCATATCTGCCTACGTAGACGCGGGTTGTCAGCTTTTTCTTGTAGTTGGCAAAGGCTTCTACAACCGAGCGGTCGAGGAAGATATGCAGCTTAAAATTCTCTCCGTCAAGATCAACGTATCCGCCTTGAATCCCGTCCACGCGGACATCGGGGTCAATACTGCTCTTGGTCCGGTCCACATTGAGTGTATTGTCGGTCTTGTCGTAGTAAATCAGCGTTTCCTCTTGTCCGTTATCGGATCGCCGCACTTTAAGACCGAATTTCTGAGCTTCGCCCGGATCAATCTCCATCACGATCTCCAGCATGTCGCCTTTGATATTGTGAATCAATTGATTGGCGGCAGCCACATTTTTGTCTGAGAAATCAACAATCTTATCTCCTCGCAGACTCTGCAATTCCTCAATGGGCTCAATGCGCAATTCATCGTGCTCATCCAGGCTCAGGGAAACCGGCAGCGCCAGGTTATGCGCCCATCCGGCCTGATATTCCGCTTGCGGTGTTCTTACATTCTGCACCATGGAGTAAATGACTGTTCTTCCGTCAGGTGTAACCATCCCGCTCTCTGCGGTCAAATAACCATCCCCCACATCCATTTTGGACGGTGCCTCCTGGTCAGGAATGAATTTCAAGTGGTCCC